>ENA-ORSA01000637-ORSA01000637.1-human-gut-metagenome-genome-assembly--contig:-NODE-637-length-36229-cov-17.313817_pt1 | contig 36229 bp, 28 predicted proteins | sample MGYA00242179_ERZ509142 | MGnify/ENA primary metagenome ERZ509142 (study PRJEB26280, sample SAMEA2338659) | human gut metagenome | biome: human gut; feature: human-associated habitat; material: faeces... | reverse complement strand
ATGGTGAAGTCGACTGTGCACACGTCTTCCAATTGTTCGTAAAACGACATGGCGCAGTCGGCTGTATATGCTATGTTTTCGTTTCTGTTGTTATGTTCCATTCTGTTTGCAAAGGTAGTGCAAACCTAAGACAAGTCAAAAAAATCATAAGTTCATTTTCCAAATCTTATAATCTTTATCCTTAAATCTGTAACACCTTATATAATAAAAGCCGTAACTTTGCACTTATGGAAAAGAAAATACTCCCTGTAATGGGAATGGCATGTGCTGCTTGCAGTGCCAATGTAGAGCGCAAGCTCAAGATGATGGACGGAGTGAAGTCGGTAGCCGTATCGCTGCCTGGCCGAACTGCCATGGTAGAATACGACGAGCGTGTAGTGACGCCCAAGGATATGAAACGCATCATTGACGGTGCCGGCTATCTTCTTATTATCGATGACGAAACGCGTGTCGACGCATTGGAACGCAATGCCTACCGACAGCTGAAGCGACGTATGATACTGTCGTGGCTGTTGGCGCTTCTCACCATGTCGGTGTCGATGGGGTGGGTGAGTGTAGGTTCGCGCGATGCTGCCAACCAGGTGCTTCTCATCATAGCCTTGTTGAATATGGTGTATTGTGGACGCCAGTTCTATGCTAATGCATGGCACCAGCTTGTACATCGCTCTGCCAATATGGACACGCTTGTGGCTCTGTCCACTCTCATCTCGTTCGGCTTCAGCGTGTTCAATACCTTTTGTGGCGAGCAGTTCTGGGGATTGCGTGGCATAGAGTGGCACACCTATTACGATGCGTCGGTGATGATTGTCACCTTCGTGCTCACAGGTCGCTGTCTTGAACAGCGTGCCAAGCGGTCGACCGCCTCAGCCATACGTTCGCTCATGGGACTTGTGCCCAAGCAGGCACACGTGGTAGTTGACGACGAAGTGCACGATGTGCCGCTTGCTACTGTTGCCACACGCGATATTGTAGAGGTGCGACCGGGAGAGAAGATACCAGTTGACGGTACTATAAGCACAGGCGAGGGCTATGTAGACGAATCTATGATAACTGGCGAACCGGTGCCTGTGCGCAAGCAGTCGGGCTGTCGACTTTTGGCAGGCACGATAGTAAGCGAAGGCACTTTGCGCTTCCGTGCCGAACAGGTAGGTCAGCAGACGGTGTTGTCTGGTATAATACGTATGGTACAGGAGGCGCAAGGCTCGAAGGCTCCCGTGCAGCGTTTTGTCGACCGTGCAGCCCTTGTCTTTGTGCCTTGCGTGCTTGGAGTTTCGATACTAACCTTTGTGCTGTGGCTTGCCATAGGCGGAGCGGCAGTTCTGCCTCAGGCCGTATTGTCTGCCGTGTCGGTATTGGTCATAGCCTGTCCGTGTGCTATGGGACTCGCTACGCCTACCGCTCTGATGGTGGGCATAGGCAAGGCGGCGCAACAGGGCATTCTGGTCAAGGATGCTACAGCCGTAGAGCAACTCTGCCGTGTCGATGCACTCGTTATCGACAAGACGGGCACGCTCACCATACCTAATCGTAATGTTGATTTCCGTTCGGTTGCCGACATTCCTCTTGAGCAGCGCGAGCAGCTGAAGCCCCATGCTTCCGAGGCAATAGCCATGCTCAAGGCGCGTGGCATTGACGTGTGGATGATGAGTGGCGACCGTGAGGAGGCTGTTGCCTATTGGGCTAAGAAGGCAGGTATAGAGCATTGGCAGAGCCAGTGCCTGCCGCAGGATAAGGAGAATATAGTGCGTCGTCTGCAAGGCGAGGGTCGTCGTGTGGCAATGGTTGGCGACGGCATCAACGACTCGCAGGCTCTTGCCCTTGCCGATGTCAGTATTGCTATGGGCCGTGGCACCGACGTGGCAATGGACGTTGCGCAAGTGACGCTTATGGGCGACGACCTGCGTCGCATAGCCGATTCCTGTCAGTTGTCGCACCATACGGTAGGCATGATACGACAGAATCTTTTCTGGGCGTTCGTCTACAACATTGTCTGCATACCACTGGCTGCAGGACTTCCGCATATCTTCGGCGTTGATTTCCAGATAACGCCAATGTGGGCAAGCGCACTTATGGCTATGTCGAGCGTAAGTGTTGTGATGAATAGTCTAAGGTTGAAGTACAAGAAATAGAAAGCGTTGGGCAGTTGAATTCCAACTGTCCGAGAATTAAAATTCAACTGTCAGAAATAAGGACTCTTTTTGCTCTTCAAAAGGAGTCCTTTTACCCTTCAAAACGAGTCCTTTTGCAAGCCAAAACGAATCCTTTTGCTGTCCAAAACGAGTCCTTTTGAAAGTGAGAAGGACAACTATTCAAAACGTGATGTTTTTTGCTACCTCGCGGGGAAGAATTTGTTTCCTCCCGAGGTAGCGAATTTTTTCTGCCGAGACAGCAGAAAATCTCTGCCGAAACTTTAATGTACGTTGTAGTATGAAACAATATTATATTCTATGGTTCCTAATCTCTTCTTCCGACAAGCCCGATGCTTGCACTATAGTTTCTAAAGGTACTCCAAGAGAAAGGAGATTGGCGGCTATCTTTTCCTTAGCTTCTTTTTCGCCTTTAGCCATACCCTCAGCCATTCCTTCCGCAAACTTCGTCTTTTCAGCCGTCCTTATTGCATTCACTATGTCGCGGTAGGCATTGACGCTATCCTCGTACATTTTTAGTTCCTGTTTATTGAACTTGGAAATTTCAGCTTGCTCAAAAAGCCTTGTAAAGACACGCTCCTGGAGAACTGCTGGGCGTTGCATAAGTCTGGAGAGATTCTTAAGCACATACATCCATTTGTCATACATAGTCACAAGTTCCGATTCCTGCTTGTCGAACTTCGGTATCTCAACATAGATATACGTCAGTTTGTCGTAGAATATCTCGTGCGTGTCCACCTCCATCAGCTTCACCTCATGGTGCCAGCGCCTGGCATTCTCAAGCCCATCCGCAAAGTTGAAGTTCAGCAGACCGATTGTATAAACGGGATTAAGATGGAAGTCCCAGTCGCCTCCACGTTGCGCCTGCTCACGAATGGGGAACGTAGAATAATAAATAGTGCGGTCCTTGAAGAACTCCTGATACACGTTCTGCATCTCCACTATAAACTTCTCACTCTAGTCGTTCTCACAATATACATCGAATATGGCACGGTGTGCATCGGCATGGTCGCCAAGTTGCTCGGAATTGAGATACGTGATGTCCTGAACGTTCTGCTCGCCATGAAACATAGCATTCAAGAAACTGATGAGCAACTCCTTATTAAATTCAGAGCCGAAAAGTCGCTTGAAGCCAAAGTCTGTATGTGGATTAATGTATTTCTCTACCATAACGCTGCTATTTATTATTTCATCAGCAAATATACAGCATTTTTGTTGATTTACAAACATTTGCTGGCAAAAATATCACCTCACCAAAACCATCTATGCATCATTTTCCTCAAGAACTCCTCGGTAATAGGGAAGCCCGAGGCATCGCCTATTACGGCGTCGATGTGGCAGTAGGGACATTCGGCTGTAGGTTCTTCGTCTGATATGTAGTCTGTTATTTCGGATGGCGGGAATATCTCGCAGCAGCTGAAGCAGCCGCATAGCTTCGATTGCTCCAACTGTCGCTTGTTGCGGATGCTGCAATCGTGAGCTTGGCGAAACACATCCTCCTTCTCATCCTTCCGCATTCGTTTAAATGTGTCGTAAGTTAATTTTTTCATAGTTTCCACATTGTCTTTGTTAGGGATGATATTGGTGTGTCTTCTTATATTCAGTACCATCACAGTTGGTAATAGAGATTTCCAGCACCAAACCCTCCAACTGATAGTCGCGCGGGATATTGATGGCACGTCTTACGATATCCATTTCTAAGAAGTTGCTGCCGTCCTTTTTTATGAGCACAACGTCCAAATAGTCAGGCATGTCTGGTATAGTTCCTGGCTCCGACATTTGTGGCTGCAACTCCCCGAACGCTTCCTTCACATACTCATAGATTCCATGAGTATATTTTTCGATGTCCACCCCTACATAGCATGTATAGGTGTATTTGATTATGCATAAAGACATTTTTAATAATATCGTATTCTATGAATAACTACGTCCTAAAACTCATAGAATGAGTATTTTGGCCAGAAACGATCGTTGGTTACAGTCCAATTATTCAGTAGCAATCGTGGCAATATGGTCAATAGATTTCCTATGAGCTTTATAGTCCACCAAATAGGAAGAATGATTGTTATCGTTCCTATAAATTTTTTGAAGTTCCCATCACCAGAACTAAAGCAATATGTCGGCCATACAACATTACCTTTCTTGTTAGCCATGTAGATTGCTTTTCGTGCCGGATATGTTATCCAACTCAATACACATTTTATTAACCACCAAGTCAATAGTATAGGTATGATGGTAAAAACAATCTTACCAAAGCTACTATTTATAATTTTCTTTATAGCACTATCATTGCTATCAGAACTATCAGAAGAGCTTGAACTATATGACATAAAGCTTGAGCTTGTGTCAAAATCATCCTCTTCTTTCTCACTTTTTTCTTTTACCTTACTTTCTTTAGGATGCAATTGTTCATAGTAATGTTTCGAGTACGTGAGTTTCTCGTTTATAGAACCGTCTTCATTAAAATAAAAACGGGCAAAGCTTTCAGAACCACTAGTAGAAAAGCAAGCATACTTGCCACAATCATGACGATCTACATTAAGCTCCTTTATTTCCATATCATTATATTTTTAGATTTTTACCTACGTCCTTTCAAGCGATTCGGCTTCTCTTTGTTTTATGATTCTTAAATTAAGCAATGGCAAAGTTATCTGATAATTATGGTCATCACAAGTCCATAATGGTCCATAAACAAATTTTGTTCTATTCCTGTTTGGAAGCATTTATTGCATCTTCCATTAACTTCACCATTTTTTCTAATGTCTTCTTAATATTAAGCTTTTCAGAATGATGTATGTAATAATATCCACACGATCCTTCTGACTGGAAAGAGTTGAATGTGTCACCGGTTATTATTCTGTCAAGTTTCTTTTGGGCGACAAGTTTCTTGATGCTTGCATTCCATTTTCCCTTGTCCTGTTTTCTGACAGCTTTTTTAATCGTTTCTTCCTCTTTTACCACCATGCCAATACTAAGGCCATTGTCTCCTTGTTGCTGGACGCAGAAGACAACACCATTATTCAATAAATATTTCAGCTCAACCAAAGCCTCGTTGCGGAAATATGCTACGCGAATCATCAAAGGGCGGTCGCTTTCTTCATTCCAAGAGTCTTTGTCGTCAAAAACAATCTTAGTGTTTGGGAATTTCTCTTGAGTAAGCTTGAAGAGTTCTTGGGCATATTTATGCATCACCACTTTCTGCCAAATATCATTGCAGCGCACAGCCGTAAAGTCATCATTCTTGAGGATATCCCAGTAATTGTCTTCTTTGACATTGTCTAAGCATTCGTTGATATGCTCTGAGAACTTCTCTATGAAATCGCAATATTGCGCAATGAGTTCAACATAGAAGGCCTTATTTCCCTTTATCTCGTCATCTTTCAATTCCCCAACAACAGCTCTTAAAAGCTTTGCATACTCTGCGTATGTTACAATCTTCCATCCTAAGCTTTGGATTTCGTCTTTATCTAAGAAATTATCAGCCAAAGTCAGCAAGATGTACTTTGTATTTGGATGTTCCACCTCGTCTCTCCAACCTCTAGGGAGAATTTTACCATTGTTGGCTTCTTCTGCCTTATATTTGTTCTTATAACCTTCCTCATTAAGAGTCTTTGTCCTATCCTTATAGTCCACAAGCTGAGCCTTGTATGCTATGCTCTTGAATTTGTTTTCAAGAACCACCTGCACACTTCCCGTTACATCGTTGCCGTCGATAGAAAGTTTGTCGCAAACGCAAAAATCAAAATGATTATATTCACGTTTCACTTCCATCTCGTTAGGCTTATACTCCCAGTTCTTGTCGTCCAACCATGTTTGCATTACTTTATTGAACACACAACGGGTATTGTCATCTTCTGCCAACCATGCCAAGAAGTTGCTGTGAAACAACTCCTTGGACGACAAGGAAAGCTGGAAGATTGGATTGTTTTTTAAGGTTTCCACAAATGTTGCCATAATAATATTTTTTTAGTGGTAATATTGGTGTCGTACCACTATGATACAACACCAACCTGATTAATATATAAGTTTAGGATTCGAAAAATATCCTCACCATTTTATCGCAAAAGCTCTTCTATAGTGCAACCAATAGCTACAATAATAAAGAAAATCAAAAATCCTAAGCCCAGATATTTAAGGAATTTCTTAGCACTTTCTTCTTCTATTCTCTGTTCCTCTTCATATTGCTCTACGAGAGCCTGTATTTCTTGATCATTTGGCAATATTACCTTAGCTTTAGATATTACCTGTTTCAACTTCAAATCCCATGGATACTGTTGTTTGTTACCTTGGCAAAGAGTAATAAACTCAACGAGGTCTTCCTTTGTGTTTGGTATAGGAAAATTCAAAATAGCTTGTTGTATTCTATTTTGTATCTGATCATCAATGGCATTTCGCTGCTGTATGGCAACATTCTCATTTTTTGAATTAATGGACTTTAACATATTTACCGATTCAGCCTGTATTTCGTCAATCTTCTGCATCAACTTTTTTGTTGTGTTATTAGCTTCTACATTGACAAACTCATGTCCACACTCAGGACATTTTGTCATGAGCGACTGAACCATAGCGCCGCATGCAGGGCACTTTCTCACATCACCAAATTTCTCTGACTTTGGTGCAGACAGCTGAGCAGATTTGGCCTTTTCCATTTCCAAACGATACTGTTGATTTTCTCTTGCTTCCTTCTTCTTGAGTTCTACAAGTCTGGAATCCAACACCATTTCAAACTCGTCAAGGTCTATGCCCATAGCCTCGGCTTTCTTAAAAAGAACTTGTTTTTCTTTTTCAGTCAACACTCCATCTGCCAACGCTGCAGAGATAAGTGCTTCTAATTTCTCGTTGTACATAGATATTATATTTGATATTATATTTATTTATACCTTATTTCTTATGCTTCTCATAGAATCTTGCCTCAAGCACCATCTCCACCTCATCAGGATCTTCTCCCTCATTAACAGCACGACGCAGAACAATCTCTTTCTTCTTTTCCGTCAGCTCATAGCTCTCAGCTACATAATTGATAAGTTCCTCAAGAGCATCCGAGAAGAGGTTGTCGGGCGACTTTACTATCTGAGGCTTAGCGATTGATTCTGACTGACTTTCTTCTTTTTCATTATCATCATCTTCTTCTTCTACCTCGATATCTACGTCCTCTGTATCTTCTTCTCCGTACCCGTCATCTTCTTCCTCTTCCTCGTCATCATCGCTCATGTCCTCCGGAAGTGGTAACGGAGACTGTGGTTCGTACGGTCCATAGAAGTCAAGCATGTCTTCTGGCATCTTTCTTAGTTTTATTTCAGAATCGGTTCTCTGTAAAAGTTGCGCATAGTATGTGTACAGCTCCGCTGGCACATACAATATCTCCACGCTATAACTCAAAGATTCTAAATCCGTAATCTTATTAGTATAAAGATACAACTCGGATATAGTGCCATCTTCTATTGGATATCCCAATTTCTCCACCGAATTCGGAATAAATACTCTCCTTACTCTCTTGCCACCTGCGAAGTTGTCGCCAACAATCTCCACTCCTTTAGGAATTATTACTTCTTTAATTCGATCACAGCCAGATAACAATTCATCTGGTATTTCCTTGAGTAATGTTACTTTAGAGAAATCCACCTCTTCCAAGTACTTCTCCTTTTCATAGAAAACACAACCCGATAATTTTTTCAAGGTAGAAGGGAAAACGACTTTACGAATTCCTTCATATCCATCCAAAGACTCATCATCAAGGGATGTATATCCTTCGTCAATAGTCAACACACCATCTTCGAATGTCCCCAACTTGATTTTAACATTTTCGTCATCAGATTTGTCATCATCAGTATTGAATAGGTCATGTTTGGTTTCTTGCAAATTCTTCAAGGCCTCGTTCTTTACATCTTCCAGACGTTCCCCAACAGTCTTTGCAATATCATCGACCATTTTTTTGAATATTCCCATACTATAACATCTTTAATGTTTGTTACTTTTGTTTTTAACTATTTGGAAACTTTACATCCCCGGCATCTGCGGCGGCATTCCCGGCATCTGCGGAGCTGTGCCTTGGAACAACGGAGCGAGTTCTGCCACGTTGCCAGCAAATTCCCATTGCGCCATGCCGTTCTTCCATACGTACGACTGCTGGGTGAGCTGACCTTGCTGGACGAGCTGCTGCAGCTTGTTCCAGTCACACGGACCATACTGCTGACCGTTTATGCCGATGAAGTATTGCACCTGAGGAACGGCTCCCTTACCAGGCATCTGCGGCGCACCACCCATACCCGGCATCTGCGGAACGCCACCCATCTGGCCCGTACCACCCATAGGCTGCTGACGGAAGGCATTGATACCGTTGTCCATGGCGTTGTTAAGCACGCCAGCATTGAGATTGGCTTGGTGAGCACCCATAAAGGTCTGCTCGGTCTGCAGACGAGAGGCACGCTGCATCTCCTCACGCTGAATGCGCATGGTCTCGCGCTGATTCTCAAGGTTCATGCGCTGCAGTTCCTCCTGACCGCCGAGGTCGAGCTCCTGCTTTCTGCCCATAGCGTCCAGATTAAGAGACGACTGCTTGCGGAGCATGTCCTGCTGCAGGTCGTTGTTGAGGTTGAAGTTAGAGATCTGGGCATTGTGCTGAGCCATCATGCGCTCCTTCTCCAAGTCGGCAGTAAGGGCTTTCAGCTCGCGATATCCACGGCTCTCCTTGTCGATATTGATGCTCGTGATGTCGAGGCTGCGGATGGTGATGCCGAAGAGCTTCTCCACCTGCGGCATTACACGCTGCTGCACCAGCTCGCTTATCTCCATAATCTTGCGCTCAATCTGCACCACCGGAATCTGAGCGTCTATAGGAGCATTCACCACCACGCTCTTGATGAACTTGGTGAGCTGACCACGAAGCTTGTTCTTGAAAGTCTCGTCGCTGTAAGCCTCGTTGCGGTTAACGCTATGGAAGAGGTCCATATCCTCAATGGCATACACAATGGCACCATGTACAGCCACGGGCACACCATAATCTTGCAGACGCGGGTCGAAAACGTCGAAGTAAGGAATGGCAAAGTTCACCTGACTGCCCTTGCTCAGATTGCTGAGGTTGGTCAGATTGGTCTGTTCCACTTTTCTTGCAGCCTCTTCCGCTGCCTGTCTCTTTTCTTCTTCCACTTCGCGGGAAGACTTAAAACCAAAGAATCCCATAATATTATTTCTGTTTTTAATTATTTTTTAGTTGTGTAAATTCTCTTTGTCTTGCCCTTCGCATCCACCTCCACAAAGGTGTCGGCACCATACTGTCGGTTAGGGTCATGATAGTTGAACGAGTAGCCCATCTCGTAGTTGCCGTCGATGGTGGGTCGGCTGAATTGATCGATGCTGTCCAGCGTCTGCGGGTTCAGTCCCAACTGCCGATAGAGATGCTGTTCCACCATCGTTCGGATGGCGTTCAGGTTGTCGTCCACATATCCGCGTATCTGGTCGATGAGCGACTGGCTGTTCATGTCTTTCTGCATCAGGCGCTGGCGCATGGTCTTCCTGAGCGGCATGCCGTCTACCTTTACTGCGGCTGGCGGCATGGCATCGTTACGCAAAGCCGACTCAATGACATGGTCGCTGCGACGCACATGAAGCATCGGGTTGCCATAGAGGCAGAACATCAAGGCTGTGCTCATAGAGAAGCAGTCGTCCTCTATATTGCGGCACATATTGAAGTAGTCGCACTTGGCTTGCAGCAGGGCCTTGCCTCCCGTCATTCCCTTAAACTGATAGAGAGGATAAAGGCGCATAAGCACCTCGCTGCCCGTACCCGGATTGAGTATCAGCTCACGCACCTCGTCGGTCTCTCCGCTGCTGAACATAGGCACAGACACGAGCGAACCGGTATAGAGCAATACGCCTCCTCCATAGAGGGCGCTGAGCAACATCGAGTCGTTGCGTTCGTAACCGGCATATCGGGCACCGAAGCATGCCACGGTGTTGAACACCCTTGCCTTGCCATGACTTAGAAGCGAAGGATTGAAGGCTTCTGCCTCGCTATAGAATCCGCACATTCCCTTTGCGTCGGCACCATGCAGATTGAACATCAGCATGTCGGCATTGTCCAGCGACTTGCAGTAGATGCCGAGACTTTCAGCGTCTTGCGTCAGCAGCTTAGGACTGATATACATTCCGTTGCGTATGAGTTCGGGGTCATCGTTGTTGTAAAGCAGCGGAAGGTGCTGGGTCATCGTGCAGCTGGCAGGAATCCAGTCGCGATTGCTTATCATCAACACATTGCCTACGGGTATTCCGTCGCCGTACATACCGCTGATATTGAAGTAAGCTCCGAGGTCGCTGCGTATGTCCGTACTGAGCTTTCCGTCTTCCAACGGCAATCGCGCCACATTGTTTCGGGCGCATCCTACGGTGAAGTCGGAGTCGCGATTGTCCAGCAGGTCCACGATGTAGGTGCCTTCAAAGGCATAGCATGTGTCGGTAGGAATCCGTTCGCTGCCATACGGCCACGGGTCTTCCACACGCGGAATAGGAATGACGTCGTCGCCACCTATTATAAACAGATGCAAGTCGGCACCTGCTGTCAGCTTGTTTTCGGCTATGCAGCGCGACACCGCCTCGTTGCATTCTATCCATGATGGAGGCTCATTGGCAGAGTCCATTCCGTATTGGGCAATGTCGAGGAATGTCCAGTACATCCGCTGGTCGTAGGCGTTCTGTATGAAGTCGTTGAAGACGTCATACACGTCCTGCGTGCTGCATCCGTATTTTCTTGCCAGAGCATTGGCGTTGGTGAGGATTATGCCGTAACGGTCGTCCAAGGCATCAGCTGCGGGCTGAGGAGCCGACTTGCTTTGTCCAGGCATTGACGGTACGGCTGATGCTCCCGGCATGGGAGGCGGAGTAGCGATACCCAATCCCATATTGTTGGCAGCTTGCAGAGCATTGAAACCGCGCATCTGATTGAGCTTCACGTTCTGCGCATTAAACTTCGGCATGGGTGGAGGCGTTGGCATCTGCGGAGGCACAGCCATATTGCTCTTCTCCTTGGGCTTCAGTTCGGCAAGGGTGGTGTCGCAATAAAACTGATACCACTCTTCGGGCTGTGGCTTGTCCTCAAGCATTTCCTTCACGGCGTACCACAGAGCGCCCAGCGGCTCACTCATTCCGTTCTGCACGGCTTGATCGAGATATTGCAGGGTCTGCTGTCGGTAGTAGTCCTGCTTGCCGTTTTTGTGATAGTCGGCAAGATTGTCGAGAGCCATCAGCAGGGCAATGTCGCCTTGCGGACAGCCGAAGCCTCCCATTCTTGGCAAGAGCACGGTGGCGTTGTCCACGTTGCCTGTCTTGATGAATGCCACATGCGCCCAGAAGAGCTGCCAATAGTTGTCGGTGCGCGAACCGAAGAAGGCAAGGGCGCACTTGTCGGGATACATCGAGGCAAGCAGCAGATGATAGTAGAACTGGATGTTGTTGTCCCCCGTCATCACACGAGCCAACTGCTCCAGACCATTAAACTTGCGTTGCAGGATGTCCGTATGGTTGGTCTGTATGGCATTAAACATCTCGTTAAGTGTCTGCTCTGCCAAGAACTCGTTGCCCTTGCTGCCTTGCATCACGCTGATGTTGCGGCGCACTTGGTCGATTATCTGCGAGGCACGCATCGGAGCTATTTGCCATTGTATGCTCAGCTGGTTCAGCTCAGCCAGACGCAGATTGTCCAGCTTGCCGTCCACCAGACGTTCCTGCACGGCTTCGAGAAAGAGGCGTTCGTTCTGCTGATAAATCTCAGTCTGCGTCTTCTGCGCCTCATATACAGTCTTGTTGTTCACCGTACTGTTGTTGGTGGTGTTATAGTTGTTCTGCGTATTGTGTGAGTCGGTATGTATTCCGCCTACCACAGCCGCGTCGCCATCAAGTTTTATGTCGCTCATTGTCTTTTCTGATTTTTAGTTTTTACCATTGAAACGGAGCACCACAGTCAGGGCAGCAGGGTGTGCCTTGCGCTATGCGGATGGTGTGTCCGCAGTTGTAGCATTGACATTCTATCAGGTCCTGCTTATGGGCTGCTTCTTGGGGAGCGGTCTGCTGGGGAGCCGCTTGCTGAGGAGCAGAATTGCCGCCTATTCCTCCGTTAAAGGCGTTAAGGTTGTTGGCGGCTGCCGAGCTAACCTGCGAGATATTGTTCATTGCCACATCCTGAGTATGGTCTACGCGTTCCTGCTGTCGGCGGTTGTCCTCCTCCAGCTGGCTTATGCGCTGCTGCTGTTGTGTCTGCTGAGCACCACTAATGCCCGTGGCAGTATCCTTTATCATGCCAGCCATCTTCATCATCGCCTCCATCTGTGCGTTGCTGTTCTGCTGCTGCATCTGTAGCATCTGCTGCATCATGGCTTCCTTCTCGGCAGCGGTCTTTCGCAAAGCGTCGGCTTCCTTCTCGCCATTGTAGGCGTTAGCCATTGCCACCTGTGCGTCTGCGGTGAGGTGAGAGAGCTGTGCTGCACGTATCTGTTCTGCCGTCATATTGGCAAACTGGTTGTCGCGATTGATCTGCTCGTTGCTTTGTATCGTAGCTACTGTCTCTTCGTGCTGATACTTCTGTTGGTCAATCTGAGCCTGCATCTGTGCCATCTGCTGCAGCTTGTCCATCTGACGTTGGTGACGGTTGGCTTCCAGCAGGTCGTCGTCCATCTTCTCCTGACGGTTGCGCTCGTAAGCAAGGCGGTCGTCTTCCAGTTTCTCGTTGCGTGCAAGCAGATGGTCTTCCTTATCTATTTCGCGTTGGCGCATGAGCTGCTTGAAGTCGTAGTCGTCTTCTTGGGTCTTGCGGTCACGCTGGCGGTTGTATTCCTTTTCCTCCTGCATCCACTGGCGTTCACGCTCTTCGTCTTCGATGCCCCAGTTGCGGCGGCGCTCTAAGTCTTCGCGTTCCCAGTCATGGTCGGTGCGCGAGTCGTCGAGAGCCCACTCAGACTTAAGGCGTGCAGCGTCGATGTTCTGCTGACTCTGTATGCGCATTATCTCCGTTATCTCCTCACGCGGGATTCGCTTGTGTGCAAGTTCGTCTTCGAGCACCTCCATCTCCTCCTGTTTCACGAGGCGGTTCTTACGAAGGTCTTCCAAAGCCTCGAACTCTTCCTCCTCGGTCTTTGCCTCACGTATGCGCTTCTGGCTTTCGAGCATCTGCACGAACTCGTTTAGCTCGTCGTCATGCAGAAGCTGGTCCATATTGAGTTTCTGGAGAGCATGGCGCAGTTCTTCGGCGTTCTTTGCAGAAGCTATCTGCTGGGCGTTAGCCTCCACCTCCATACGGTTGCGGAATTCGCCCGTGCGTTGCATATAGTTGAGCTCCTTCTCCGTATTATACAGCTGACGCTCCACCTGACGGAAACGCTCAAAGTCCTTATTGTTGTCGGTGATGTTCAGCACCTGAGTGCATTCTATGCCATACACCTGCTGATTGATGCTCTGACGTATATGTTCTTTCAGAGCGTTGACCATGTCGACGGTAAATCCGCCCTGATCGTAGTTCTGATTGCGAAGCTCCTGTCGCAGCAATGTCTCTACGGTGCCGTTGAGCATCTGCTGCAGCTCCCTTGTGGTGACGCTGTTGCGGTCGGCGAGATAATTGGTGGCAAAGGTATGGATGTCATTGACGCTCATCTGGAGCGACACACCTATCTGCACGTCATGCATGCCCATCGGAATGGTGTAAGGACAGAAGGCAAGATTGCCGTCCTCGTTAATAGCACCGCCGAATGTGAGAGTGATGAAACGGTTGCTGACCAGATAAACTGATAAGATAGGTGGCTGGGTGATGCGGGCTAAGATGCGTGCATAATTAAGCTGACGCTTCTTTACCTTCTCTTTCTGCTCTCCCTTCTTCTCGCCGAAGATGATGCGACCAAGCCAACTGAATCCTCTGCCCACTTCGCCCACAATACCGAGTTCGCGGAATGTGGGCTGAGCTTGACGTTTGCGGTCGCGCTCACGCTTCTCGGCTTCAGCCATGTCTTTCTCTGCCTTATCAATAGCCGCTCTGATGGCAGCCTGCTCCTCTTCCAACGACTTATGGAATAGGTAGGCACCAGCTGAAAGTGTTGAAACCAGCTCACCATTAGCAAAGATGATGGCTGTGCAACCTTCCTGCACGATTATTCCCTTGAGTTTCTCTATCTCGTCGAGTTCGCGCTCGCTTATCTTGCGTGCTATCTCGCCCGGCTGAATGTTCCATATGGTTCTGCCACGCACCACGTCAACACCATCTACAGCCTCCATACTGCGGCGGTCACGACTACGCTCAGCTTCGCGTTCGGCTGCCATCTGAGCCTGTTCGGCCTGCTGCTGCGCGTTTCTTGCCTCGCGTATTTCGACACGTCCCTCAGCTGCCTGCTGATTTAGGGCCTGTCTTTGCTCTTCGGCTATCTGACGATTGAGCGCACCACCGGTCATGGCGTTAGCAACAGAGCGCACGGCATTGGTGAACATTCCCTTGCTTGTTTGTGGAGATTGTGTGGTAGGGGCTTGCGGCATAACAGGTCGCTGCGATTGTATCGGGCGCTGTGGCATAACAGGTGCTTGAGGACGCACAGGCTGTGGCACCCGAGGTTGCTGAGGTGCCATTGCCTTCAACGGTTGAGGACGTTGAGGCATGGCTGTATTTTGTGGTTGTTGTGGAGCATGAGGTTGCAAGTCGACGGGTTGTCCGCACTTGGTACAAAATTTCATTCCTGGTTGTAGCATTGCGCCACACTTTTTGCAATATGTCATAACTGTTAATATATTTAAGGTTATGGGGCTGACTTATAAACTTAGAATACGGAACAAGCGAGAACAATAAGAACGAAGGCGACGAAAATAAACCAGAAGAATCTGACGAAGCATCCTATACATCCTGTGATTCCGCTGCCCAAGAAACCTCCTATTAAACCTAATAGTTGAATACCCCAGCCCAATAGACCAAGTACGATGAATAATAATATTCCTATAAATATAATCAGAAATATAGTTCCCATGTTTTTTTAAACTAAAGGTTTGTAATTATTATTATGCTTGATATTCGCTTACATGTTAAGGCACAAAAAAGGCGCGAACTATTGCATTCCTTGTCTGAAGGTTCTGGACTACCCGTATACAAAAGAATGAACAGTTCGCACCAATACGTATATATAGGTATCCATCCCACGCGAGCAGGATGGATACGATAATACACATCGGGGCAAACAACCTCATGCTTCATTCTTGTATACTGCGAATTGTCCAGATTCTCAGACCGAATAATGCATTGTTGCTTCCTAGCTATGTCTACCAAATTATGTTTGGTAGTGCAAATATTGTTATTTATATTTGAAATTTCAAATTTCAGGGGTGTTTTTATGGTTTCTTAACATTAAGGCGTAAGTAACGTTTTATCTGCTCGGCAGCCAACGGTTCTCCACCGACACTTCAATACTCAGATTATTGTTGAAGTTGTAGCGAACGGTTGCACCGATGCGGTCGCCGAAGTTGCAGATGTCGTAAGGCGAATATGAGGGCATTCCGTAGAAGTTGCGACTGAAGCCTCCTAATGTTCCGTAGCCGGCAGGACCGTAGCCGTAGTAGCCTCCGTATGGACTGAAGCGCAGACGGTTGGAGATGTTGTTGGTTATAGTCTTCTGTCCGTAGACGTAAGCCTCCCAATGCTCGTTGAATCGATAGCCCATTACGGCCTGCACTCCTGCGTCGCGCCAGTTGTCGCCAGCAAAGTTGACATTGTTGAGATATCCGCCCACGGCTATCGACAGCTTGTCGTTGACAGGCATGGCGTACATCAAGGCAATGTCCTGCTGAAAGCCGGCTCCATGATGGGCACCTTTGCCAAACTGTGCAAACACCGAGGCTCCTAACTGCACGTTGAGTCCACGATGAAGAGCCCAACTATTCCATCCGCTGAAGTACATAGGATAGCGTGCTATGGCTTCGGGCTGACCATAACGATTGATGCGCGGCAAATGGAGCGAGTCCTGATGAATATCGTTAGAGATAGGGGCTGACTGTTCGGCTACTTCTGCTTCACGCCATTGGCGCGAGTGTCCGCCATAGCGTGTGGGCATAATGCGCTGTAGGGCAGAGTCGTCAAACTTGGCGGATGGGGTAGTGCTGCCGGTGTTGACTTCCTGTGCTGCCAATGTTGAGGCCATAGTCAATAGGATGACTATGACGGCAAGCACTCTATTGATTTTTATGGTGCGTGATATTGTCATTGTTGTAAGATGCTTTATTCTTTGTTTGCCACAAATTTACGTATAAAGCGTGTAAAATATTGGTGTTTTCATACACTTTAACGATATTTTCCTTAATATTATTGAGAGTTATCCGTGATAAATATTACCTTTGAGGGCACATATTGTAAACCTAATAATAATATCCACTAACGACAATGAATATATTCAAAGCTTTATTCGGCAGCAAGAGTAAGCCGGCAGAAGAGGTAAAGAAGGACGTGACACGTGATTTCAACGTGCTGAAGTATGACGGCGTGCGAGCTTTGCGTGAACGCCAGTTCGACTATGCCATCCAGTGTCTGTTGAGGGCCATTGATATGAACGGTGCTGATTTGGAGTGTCGCGACTATCTGTCGCAGGCTTATATCGCCACCGACAATCTGTCGCAGGCTTACGAACAGTTGCAGAAGATGGCTGAAGAGTGTCCTGATAATATAGCAGTTTTGTTGCGCATGGCTGATGTGGCGTATATGATGGAGAATTATACGGCTATGGCTGATGTGTGCGAGAAGGCTATGATGCTCGACGGCGACAACGTACAGGTGTATTTCTACTATGCCAAAGCGTGCTGCGGTCATGGCGACCTGACCAATGCCGTGGTGATGCTGAGCAAGGCTTTGATGCTGAATGCTGACTTTGATGCAGCCCGATTGCTGCGTGGCGAATTGCTGCTTGAGAGTGGTGACGTGGAAGAAGCAGCTGAGGATGCTGACACCTTGTGTGCACGCATTGAGGGCAATGAGGACGTGCTGCTGCTCAAGGCACGTGTAGAGAAAGCCAAGGGATGTATGGCGGAAGCAGAAATTGCCTATGGTAAGGTGATTGACGCCAATCCGTTCTCGATCGATGCTTATAGAGAACGTAGCGAAGTGCGCAAGGCGTTGGGCAACAACGAGGGTGCCAATGCCGATGAGGCTGCTGCCAATGAGATGCAGCAGGAGCCCCCGCAGCCTAACGAAGGCATTGAGCAGAATATAAAGAAGAAAATGCAGCAAATGGACCCGTATAAGGTTTTTAATAATGAGTAAAGCCCAAAGCCCCACCCCCGGCCCCTCCCCTGTAGGGAGGGGAGCGGTATGCTTGGCTGCTTGTTTTCTTGGCTGTTTGTCTCTTATCTCTCGTTTCTTGGCTGCTTGTCCTCTCGTCCACTATATATAATAAGGTGTATCTTATATTATGTTCCGCTTTTTGTGGAATTGTAAGGAAAAGTTCATTTTTATTGACATTTTATCGCTAAAAATTTGTGTGTAACAAATAATTGTTTTACATTTGCACAAAACAAAAATAGAATCAAGTTATGAACAATACTTTTGCATACATTTATCGATTTTACTTTTACTTTACAAGAAATTGTGAAGCGGTAAGTCGTGTGCAAATTTAGACTTAGGTTAGAGTGTATAAATAATAAACAATATACGAACCCCGCTTCACACAAACGTGAAAGCGGGGTTTTTTAAATTTAATACAATGAAGAGAATAGCTATACAGGGCTTCCACGGCTCTTTTCACGACATCGCCGCCCATCAGTACTTCAAAGGCGAGCAGATACAGCTTATTTGCTGTGCCACCTTCGAGCAGGTGTACGAGAATATGCGACGCGACCCTACCGTGATAGGCATGACGGCGATAGAGAACACGATAGCCGGAAGTTTGCTGCACAACTATCAGTTGCTGCGCGATTCGGGTGCTACTGTGGTGGGCGAGCATAAGCTTCACATCGAGCATTGCATCTGCTGTCTGCCCGACGACAACTGGTCTACGGTTACTGAGGTGCACTCTCATCCGGTGGCGCTGGCACAATGCAACGCTTTCCTTGCCAATCATCCCGACATAAAGGCGGTTGAGGCAGAGGACACGGCGGGTTCGGCAGAGTACATAGCCAAGTACAAGTGCAAGGGATGGGCTGCCATCTGCAACGCTTCGGCTGCAAAACTCTACGGACTGAAGGTGCTGCAAGACCAGATACAGGACAACAAGCATAACTACACAAGGTTTCTGGTGGTAGCCAATCCCAACAAGGCCGACTTCCTCCGTCCGCTTGAAAAAGCCAATAAGTCGAGCATCGTATTTCATGTGGCTCACGAGGAAGGCTCGCTGTCGAAGGTGCTGACAATTCTCTCGTTCTATGGCATCAATCTGACGAAGATACAGTCGTTGCCGGTAATCGGGTGTGAATGGGAATATCTGTTCTACGTCGACCTGACGTTCGACAATCTGACACGCTATCGGCAGAGCATCGATGCAATAATTCCACTGACACGATCGCTCAAGATACTTGGAGAATACGAAGCGTGCTAAGCACGCAATTAGGAATGATGAATGAGGAATGTTGAATGAGGAATGGTCGGCGAAGCCGATGAAGAATTATTCAATGAAGAATTAATAAATTCCACACTCCACATTCCACACTCCACATTGCGGCTCTGCCGCAACCAATTCAACATTTAACATTCAACACTCAACATTATGACAATACAACCCGCCGACCGACTCTCGTTGGTTCAAGAATATTACTTTTCGCGCAAGCTCAAAGAGGTTGCCAAACTGAATGCTGAGGGACAGGACATCATTTCCCTCGCTATAGGATCGCCCGACATGCCACCGTCGAAGCAGACTATCGACAAACTGTGTGAGGTGGCATCAAAGCCCGAGGCACATGGCTATCAGCCCACAATGGGTACGCCGGAGCTGCGTGAGGCAATGGCAGGATTCTACAAGCGCTGGTATGGTGTCGATGTTGACCCGAAGACCGAGGTGCAACCGCTCATAGGTTCTAAGGAAGGCATTCTGCATGTGACATTGGCCTTTGTCAATCCAGGCGAACAGGTGCTGGTGCCCAATCCCGGTTATCCTACATACACGTCGTTGAGCAAGATTCTCGGTGCCGAGATTGTCAATTACAATCTGCGTGAGGACAACGGATGGCAGCCCGACTTTGACGAACTGGAGAAGATGGACCTCTCGCGTGTCAGACTGATGTGGACCAACTATCCCAATATGCCTACCGGTGGCAACGCCCGTCGCGAAACCTACGAACGACTCGTTGCCTTCGCCAAGAAGCACAACATCGTTGTAGTGAACGACAATCCCTACTCGTTCATCCTTAACGACAACCCGATGTCGCTGCTGCAGGTGCCAGGTGCAAAGGACTGCTGCATTGAGTTCAACTCGATGTCGAAGAGCCACAACATGCCGGGTTGGCGTGTGGGAATGTGCGTATCAAACCCCACTTTCATCTCGTGGATATTGAAGATAAAGAGCAACATTGACTCTGGTACGTTCCGTGGAATACAGCTCGCAGCTGCCGAGGCTTACAATACCAACACTCCCGAATGGCACCGCGAGGCTAACATCACCACCTACCGTCGTCGTCGCGACATTGCCGAGCAGATAATGACCGAACTCGGATGTACGTTCGATCCTAATCAGGTGGGAATGTTCCTTTGGGGAAAGATTCCCGAGAAGTATAAAGACTGCGAAGAACTCACCGAGCGTGTGCTGCACGAGGCACGGGTGTTCATCACTCCGGGATTCATCTTCGGTAGCAACGGACAGCGATACATACGAATCAGTCTGTGCGCCAAGGACGAGAAAATCAAGGAGGCGCTGGAGAGAGTGAAGGGAATGAAAAAATAAAAAAGCCCTACCCCCCAGCCCCTCCCCAGTAGGGAGGGGAGTGAAATGCACAGCTAATAATGGGGGAATCAACATAAGTTGGTATTAAAAACAGAGAGTATAAAGAAATAAAATAACAAAAGTCTTACATACTACTCCCCTCCCTACGGGGGAGGGGTAAGGGGGTAGGGCTTCTAAACGATTACGACTATGGATTTAGAATTACAGCCATTAAACTTACCGAGTGACAACCCACGCCCATTCGTAATTGCCGGACCGTGTTCGGCTGAGACCGAAGAGCAAGTAATGACAACTGCACAGCAGCTCAAGAAGCATGGATGCAAGATGTTCCGTGCCGGTATATGGAAACCGCGTACCAAACCGGGTGGCTTCGAGGGCAACGGCGAGGTGGCTTTGCCTTGGATGAAGCAGGTGAAGGAAGAGACGGGCATGCTCACAGCTACTGAGGTGGCAACTCCTGAACACGTGGAACTGGCTCTGAAGTATGGCATCGACATATTGTGGGTAGGAGCGCGCACATCTGCCAACCCGTTCGCCATGCAGGCTCTTGCTGACAGCCTTAAGGGTGTTGACGTACCGGTGTTCGTGAAGAACCCAGTCAATCCCGACCTTGAACTGTGGATTGGTGCTATGGAGCGTATCAACCAGGCTGGCGTAAAGCGTATGGCTGCCATCCATCGCGGTTTCTCAAGCTTCGACAAGAAGATTTACCGCAACCTGCCTATGTGGCAGATTCCAATCGAGCTGCGCCGCCGCATTCCCGACCTTCCTATCATCTGCGACCCGAGCCATATTGGCGGTCGACGCGAACTGATTGCTCCGCTCTGCCAGCAGGCCATGGACCTTGGCTTCGACGGACTTATGGTAGAGAGCCATTGCTCGCCCGACAACGCATGGAGCGACGCCAAGCAGCAGGTTACTCCCGATGTGCTCGACTACATTCTCGGACTGCTTGTAGTGCGTTCGGAGACTGTCACCACTGAGGGCATTCACGAATTGCGTAAGCAGATTGACGAACTCGACAACAGCTTGATGGAACTTCTTGCCAAGCGTATGCGTGTGTGCCGCGAGATTGGCCAGTACAAGAAGGAGCACAACATGACCATTCTTCAGACCGTACGCTACAACGAGATTCTAGACAAGCGTGGCGCACAGGGCTCGCTCTGTGGTATGGACTCGGAGTTTGTCAAGGAAATATTCGAGCACATACACGAGGAGTCGGTAAGACAGCAGATGGAGATAATTAATCAAAAGTAAAAAGCGCTTCGCGAATTTTGAATTTTGAGTTTTGAATTATTCTCGGCTTCGCCTGCGATTTTGAATTTATGAGTTATGAATTCTCAATTCAGAAGTCGTCATTGGCGAGCAATTCAAAACTCAGAATTCAAAAACTCAAAATCGCCAACGGCGACCAATTCAAAATTCAAAATTCAAAACTCAAAAATGAAAATACTTGTTCTTGGTGCCGGCAAGATGGGCAGTTTCTTTCTCGATGTATTAAGTTTCGACCATGAGACAGCTGTATACGAGAAGGATCCGAAGCGTATGCGCTTCACTTACAACTGCCAGCGTTTCACCACGCTCGACGAGATAAAGGAGTTCCAGCCGCAGCTCGTCATCAATGCCGTGACACTAAAATACACTATATCAGCATTCAATGAAGTACTTCCTGTGCTTCCCGACGACTGCATCATCAGCGACATATCGTCGGTTAAGACCAATCTGAAGGAATTTTACGAGCAGTCTGGACATCCATACGTGTCTACTCACCCAATGTTCGGTCCTACATTCGCCAACCTCGGACAACTGTCGGAGGAGAATGCCATCATCATCACTGAGGGCGACTATATGGGTCGTATCTTTTTTAAGGACCTCTACGCACGATTGGGACTCAACATCTACGAGTACACCTTCGAGGAGCATGACAAGACCGTAGCCTACTCATTGAGTACACCATTCGTCAGCACCTTCGTCTTCTCTGCCGTCATGAAGCATCAGGATGCGCCGGGCACAACATTCAAGCGCCATCTTCGCATAGCCAAAGGAGTGCTCAACGAGGACGACTATCTGCTGCAGGAGATACTGTTCAACCCGTACACCAGCGGACAGGTGGCACAGATACGCGAAGAACTGGGCGAACTGATAGACATCATCGACAATAAGGACGCCAAGCGCATGAAGGCTTATCTCACAAAGATTCGCAACAACGTGAAGCAGGATATTGAGAATATATAAATACGTATCAATCTTTCAGTAGTAAAGCGCATTGCTTACAAAACGAAAGTGATTGTGTGTGATTTTGTTGCAAATCGTATATTAATGCGATTTTTTAGAACTAAATTGTTGGTAGTTATGCAAAATCTGATTACCTTTGCAGCAATAGACAGTGTTCAAGGATAGCTATTGTATAAATCGACATGCCCCTACGATGAATTCAAGGCGATAGACATGGGACACTTTATGCAAGAAAAGAAATAGATAAACCAAGAAACAATATGCAAATGAAACATCAGTTAAGAAGCGCAGTGTGTACTGAAGGCCGCCGTATGGCAGGAGCTCGCGCTCTTTGGGTAGCCGCAGGTATGAAACACGAACAGTTTGGCAAACCCATTATTGCTATTGTCAACTCGTTCACACAGTTTGTACCTGGTCACACACATCTGCATGAGATTGGACAGATTGTGAAGAAGGAAATTGAGAGTATGGGTTGCTATGCTGCCGAGTTCAACACCATCGCCATTGACGACGGTATCGCTATGGGACACGACGGTATGTTGTATTCTTTGCCGTCGCGCGACATTATCGCTGACTCAGTAGAATACATGGTCAACGCACACAAGGCTGATGCTATGATTTGCATTTCCAATTGCGACAAGATTACTCCGGGTATGCTGATGGCGTCTATGCGCCTTAACATCCCTACCGTGTTCTGTTCGGGCGGACCTATGGAGGCTGGACGATGGAACGGCGAGAATGCCGACCTTATCACAGCTATGATTAAGGGTGCCGACAAGACAGTTTCGGATGACGAACTGGAGAAGATTGAGAAGTGCTCGTGTCCGGGATGCGGATGCTGCTCGGGTATGTTCACAGCCAACTCTATGAACTCGCTTACCGAAGCCATCGGTATGGCTCTGCCTGGCAACGGCACTATCCTCGCAACTCACAAGAACCGTATCGAACTCTTCAAGGCTGCAGCCCGTCAGATTGTGAAGAACGCCTTCGCCTACTATCAGGACGGCGACGAGAGCGTACTTCCGCGCAGCATAGCCACTCGCGACGCTTTCCTCAATGCCATGACTCTTGATATTGCCATGGGTGGCAGCACCAACACCGTGCTCCACTTGCTCGCTATCGCTCAGGAGGCTGAGACCGAATTTACAATGGCTGACATCGACCGCTTGAGCCGTCACGTGCCTTGCCTGTGCAAGCTCTCGCCAAACACCCAGAAGTATAGTGTACAGGAGTGCAACCGTGCTGGTGGTATTCTCGGAATATTGAACGAGCTGAACCGTGGCGGACTCATTCACGGCGACGTGAAGCGAGTAGACGGAATGACACTTGCCGAGGCTATGGCCGAATACGACATTACAGGCGAAAGCATTTCGGCCGAAGCCGACCGTATTTATCACAGCGCACCAGGCAGAAAGTTCTCTACACAGATGGGCAGCCAGGATGCTCAGTGGGAGTCGCTCGACGCCGACCGTGAGAACGGTTGCATCCGCTCGCTCGCTCACGCCTACACTAAGGATGGCGGACTGGCTGTATTGTTCGGCAACATTGCCCAGGACGGATGCGTGGTTAAGACAGCAGGTGTCGACCCGTCAATATGGAAGTTCAGCGGTCCTGCCAAGGTGTTCGACTCACAGGAGGCAGCTTGCGAGGGCATCCTCGGTGGCAAGATCAAGAGTGGCGACTGCGTTGTCATCACTCACGAGGGGCCGAAGGGCGGTCCGGGTATGCAGGAGATGCTCTATCCTACATCTTATATCAAGAGTATGCACCTCGGCAAGGAGTGCGCACTCATCACCGACGGCCGTTTCTCGGGCGGTACGTCAGGACTCAGTATCGGACACATCTCGCCTGAGGCTGCAGCTGGTGGCAACATCGGAAAGATAAAGGATGGCGACATCATCGAGATTGACATCCCCAATCGTTCAATCAACGTGAAGCTCAGCGACGAGGAACTTGCAGCACGTCCGCAGCAGCCGCTGACACGCGACCGCCATGTAAGCAAGGCATTGCGAGCATACGCCCAGAGTGTAAGCTCGGCAGATAAGGGTGGAGTGAGAATAATCTAAAAGCCCTACCCCCAGCCCCTCCCCAGTAGGGAGGGGAACGGTATGCTTTGCAATTGACAAGTATTGGCTGATGCGATGATGATTGGCTGATAATATAATGTGAGAGAAAATTAAGTGTAATAATAAAAAATTCCCCGACAATACCCTTTAAACTCTAAGTAGAAGCTTCGATATCAATATAATTGATTAGCAATCATTCTACTACCCTCCTTACGGGGGAGGGGTAAGGGGGTGGGGCTTTATATATATGGAACAGATTACAGGAGCAGAAGCCTTGATGCGCTCTCTCAAGAACGAGGGCGTTAAAACCATCTTCGGCTATCCCGGCGGAGCGATAATGCCGGTGTTTGATGCTCTCTACGATTATACACGAGGAGAGAAGAAAGCTTTCGACCATATACTCGTGCGTCATGAACAGGCGGCTGCACATGCTGCTGAGGGTTTCTCGCGCGTTAGTGGTGAGGTAGGAGTGTGCTTGGTGACAAGCGGTCCTGGCGTTACCAACACTTTGACAGGTGTTGCCGATGCCATGATTGACTCTACGCCTATTGTCGTCATTGCCGGACAGGTGGGCGTGAGCGCACTTGGCACTGACGCTTTTCAGGAGGTAGACCTCGTAGGTTTGGCTCAGCCTATCAGCAAGTGGAGCTATCAGATACGTCGTCCCGAGGATATAGCATGGGCCATAAGCCGTGCATTCTACATTGCACGCACCGGTCGTCCGGGACCGGTCGTAATCGACTTCCCAAAGAGCGCGCAGGTGAGCACATGCGAGTGGCAGCCGGCTAAGGTTACGTCGGTACGCAGCTACGACCCTTATCCAAAGATTCAGGACGACCATGTGGCAGCAGCAGCCCAGCTTATCAACAATGCCAAGCGTCCGTTGGCGCTCGTAGGTCATGGAGTGGAATTAGGTGGAGCGCAGAACGAACTCGTAGAGTTTCTTGAGAAAGCCGATATTCCGGCTGCACGCACCTTGTTAGGCTTGTCGGCTTTGCCGTCCGACCATCCGCTCAACGTCGGAATGCTTGGCATGCACGGCAGCTATGCTCCTAACGTAATGACCCAGCAGGCTGATGTCATTATAGCCATTGGTATGCGTTTCAGCGACCGTGTGACTGGTCGTCTCGACACATACGCCAAGCAAGCCAAGATAATACATCTCGACATTGACAATGTAGAGATTGACAAGAACGTGAAGACCGACGTGTCGGTGGTAGGCGACTGCAAGATGTCGTTGCCAGCCATAACCCGACTGCTCAACAAGAACGAGCACACCGAGTGGATAGAAGGCTTCAAGCCTTATCTACAGCAGGAGACCGAAAAGGTCATCGAGCCAGCCATTCATCCTAAGGAAGGACCGCTGCTCATGGGCGAGGTTGTGAATGCCGTGGCTGAGGCTACCGATGGCGAGGCTGTTCTGGTGAATGATGTTGGTCAGAACCAGATGTTCTCTTGCCGCTACTTCAAGTACAAGCGCAAATTGAGTGTTGTCACAAGTGGCGGACTCGGCACAATGGGATTCGGACTTCCGGCTGCTGTAGGTGCTACATTCGGTGCTCCCGACCGCACTGTCTGCCTCTTCACAGGCGACGGCGGTTTCCAGATGAGCATTCAGGAGCTTGGCACCATCATGGAGCAGCAGGCACCGGTCAAGGTGATATTGATGAACAACAACTATCTTGGCAACGTGCGCCAGTGGCAGGACATGTTCTTCAACCATCGCCAGTCGTTCACCAAGATGCTCAATCCCGACTATCGTCAGATATGCAGCGGCTATCATCTCAACTACGATGTGGTGATTGACCGCAGCGACCTTCATGCTGCCATCAACAAGATGCTCGCCACTCCCGGTCCGTACATTCTCGAATGTGCCATTAAGGAGGAGGACAACGTGCTGCCGATGACACCTCCGGGAAAGAGCGTTGACGAAATGCTGCTTGAGATAAATATTTAGTGTTTAATGTTTAGTGTTTAGTGTTTAATGTATAGTGCTTAGCGCCTAATTTAACATTAATCATTAATAATTAATAATTAAGGAAATGGAACTATATACATTGCTGGTTTACTCGGAAAACATAGCTGGTATTCTGAATCAGATTACCGCTGTGTTCACCCGTCAGCAGGTCAACATAGAGAGTCTGAACGTTTCGGCTTCGAGCATAGAGGGAATACATAAGTATACCATCACGGCATGGAGCGACGAGGAACAGATAATCAAGATAACCAAGCAGATAGAGCGCAAGATTGACGTTATCAAGGCTGACTACTATCTCGACAACGAGCTCTTCATCCATGAGATTGCCATCTACAAGATTTCAACACCGGTGATGATGGAGAACCCGGAAGTGTCGCGCGTGATACGTCGAAGCGGTGCGCGTATGATGGAGGTCAACCCCACATACGCCACAGTACAGATAGCAGGACTTACTGATGACGTGCAGAACCTCTTCAATGCCCTCAACTCCTTCGGATGTCTGCTGCAATACTCACGCTCGGGCCGTATTGCCGTGACACGTAGCATGGACGAGCCTGTGTCGGATTATCTGCATAAGAATAAGAATATGTAATAAAAAGCCCCTCCCCAGTAAGGAGGGGCTTAAAATTAAAACTATGAATCTACTAAGCAAAATCGGAAGCTACGACTTCCTCGTGGAACCATTCCACTGTGATTTCTCCAACCACATCTTTATCGGACACTTGGGCAACCATCTGCTCAATGCCGCCGACTTCCACTCCAACGAGCGAGGCTACGGCATGGACTATCTCAACACCGTACACAAGACATGGGTGCTATCGCGCTTCGTAATGGAAATGAACGAGATGCCCGAAGCCTACGACCGCATCACCATCGACACATGGGTGGAGAATGTCATGAAGTTCTTCACAAGTCGCAATTACGCCATCCGCAACAAGGAGGGCAAGGTGTATGGCTACGGACGCAGTATCTGGGCAATGATTGATACCGACTCGCGTCAGCCCGTAGACATTCTGCAGGAGCGCGACGGACTCATCACGAAGTATATCGAAACCGCGAAAGAGTGCCCCATCGAGCCGTTCAAGCGTGTCAAGGTGGCTAAGACTGCCGACTGCACACACCACGTGGAGACTCACTACAGCGACGTAGACGTGAACGGCCACATCAACTCCGTGAAGTATATAGAGCACATCCTCGACATGTGGCCCGTCGAATGGTATAAGACCCATCGTCTGAAGCGTCTCGACATAGCCTATGTAGCTGAATCGTACTTCGGCGACACGCTCCACTTCTCAGTAGAGCGACGCTCCGACGAAGAGTGCGACATATTGGTGCAGAAAACTTCCGACGACAGCCCCGAAATGAAGGAAGTGTGCCGATGCAAACTTACATTTGCTAAGAAATAATAGGAATATCCTCAAATCGAGTAGCAGGAAAAGCAAAAATGTGCTTACCTACTACTCGATTTTTTTGTAGCTATAGTCATAATTGAAAAATAGTTTAAACCCCAATCGGTCATTAGAAAAAACTTTAACTAAAACTCCCAACATCTATAATTATCTAAAAATTTTGCTTTTTGGATTTATTGTTGTAGATTTGCGGTGAGATATGTTTTAACTAATATATGTGATTATGTCAAAGATTAAGGAAAACGGCATACTCTCCGGTCACACTGGGAGGTTTGTATATAGAGAATTGAATGGTAAGCAGGTGGTGCAGTCAATGCCATCACATTATCGTGATGCAAATACTGATGCGCAAAAGAAGCAGAGAAGCGGCATGAGAAACATACTTGCTTACTACCGTTTGTTGAAGGATGTGATAGTGGAACAGTTTGAAGATTCTTCAAGTGTAAGGAATTCCCCCTATCATAGTTTCGTTCATCACAACATATTGTTGTCTCCAGTTGAGTTGCCTCAGTCCGACTACAACAAAGGTCTTAGTGTTCTTGCTCCATATATAATTTCATTCGGTTCATTGCCACCACTTGAAGTGGTTGTCGAAGATAATAGTCTACGGTTCTGTATGAAGAGTGAAGAATGGGAGAAAGGGGACATCCTCCGACTTATCAAGGTTGAATGTCCCGCTCCAGACAACAACACTCCATCGTCATTGGATGCAACCTATGTTGATGAAGTGATAAATGAGCCAGAGAACAAGCTGATAATGACCTCTCGACTATCTCATGGAGCCTATGCCTATGTTCATATTCGCAACGCCGTTAGTCGTAGCCTTGTGTCGTCACAGCGTTTGTTGTTGATATAGCATTCCCTTCTTCGTTGTTCCTTCGTTCGTTCTTCGTTCATCCTCCGTAGTGAACTCGATCTACCTCCGTAGTGAACTCGATCTACCTTCGTTAACGAAGCGAAGGCATAACGGTGGTATAACGAAGGCATAACGGAGGCATAACGAAACCATAACGGAGATGTATTGAAGAGCGGACGAAGAAGGAACGAAGATGTTTATATCTTGCTATTCATTAGTTAAATGGTATTCATTTTTGTTTTTAACCCAATAGGTTTATAATTCGGGATTTTTAATTATATTTGCAACTTAAATAGCCATAGTAGTTATATAAAACTAAATACGCCTAAGGAAATAAGTATATAGTAATGTTTTCTATAGTGTAAATAACAAAAAGTAATAAGATATGCCAGTACAAAGTGAAGCTGCCCTCGAAAACGGACTTATAGATACTCTTCAAAAGATGAACTACGAGTATGTTCATATTGAAGAGGATAAGAACCTGTCTGCCAATTTCAAGAAACAGTTGGAGAAACACAACAAGAAGAAGTTGGAAGAATTGGGTCGTATCGAATTTACAGAGTCTGAGTTTGAAAAGATACTTATCTATCTTGAAGGTGGCACCCGCTTTGAAAAGGCAAAGAAACTGCGTGACCTCTTTCCGCTTGAACTGGAAAGCGGTGAACGTCTGTGGGTGGAGTTCTTGAACCGCACTCACTGGTGTCAGAACGAGTTTCAAGTTTCCAATCAAATCACGGTTGAGGGCAGAAAGAAATGCCGTTACGATGTGACTATACTTATCAATGGTCTGCCTTTGGTTCAAATAGAACTGAAGCGTAGAGGCGTAGAGTTGAAACAGGCGTATAATCAGATACAACGCTATCACAAGACTTCTTTTCATGGACTGTTTGATTATATCCAGTTGTTTGTCATATCCAATGGTGTAAACACTCGCTATTTCGCCAACAATCCGAATAGCGGCTATAAGTTTACATTCAACTGGACCGACGCAGCCAATGTGCCGTTCAACGACTTGGAGAAGTTTGCCACAGTGTTTTTTGACAAATGTACATTGGGTAAGATTATTGGCAAATACATCGTTCTGCATGAGGGTGACAAATGTCTGATGGTACTTCGCCCTTATCAGTTCTATGCGGTGGAGAAGATTCTCGACCGTGTGGAAAACTCCAACGATAATGGTTATATCTGGCATACAACAGGTGCAGGTAAGACCTTGACATCATTCAAGGCAGCCCAACTTGTATCCGAGTTGGACGATGTGGATAAGGTGATGTTTGTGGTTGACCGCCACGACCTCGACACGCAGACCCAAGCCGAATACGAGGCTTTTGAGCCTGATGCCGTTGACAGTACCGACAACACAGACGAATTGGTGAAGCGTCTGCACAGCAATTCGAAGATTATCATTACCACCATACAAAAGCTCAATGCTGCTGTAAGCAAGCAGTGGTATAGCAGTCGTATAGAAGAAATACGTCATTCTCGCATTGTGATGATATTCGATGAGTGTCATCGAAGCCATTTCGGAGATTGCCACAAGAACATTGTAAAGTTCTTTGACAACACGCAGATATTCGGTTTTACTGGTACTCCTATATTTGTAGAGAATGCTATAGACGGACATACTACAAAGGAGATTTTCGGCAACTGTCTTCATAAATACTTGATAAAGGATGCCATTGCCGATGAAAACGTGCTTGGTTTCCTTGTGGAGTATTACCACGGCAATGAGGATGTGGAATATGCCGACCAAGACCGCATGACGGAGATAGCAAAATTTATCCTTAATAATTTCAATAAGTCAACATTCGACGGAGAGTTTGACGCATTGTTTGCCGTGCAGTCAGTGCCGATGCTAATCCGTTACTACAAGATATTCAAGAGCCTCAATCCAAAGATTAGGATTGGAGCAGTCTTCACATACGCTGCCAACGGCAATCAAGACGATGAGCAGACCGGTATGAACACCGGCGGTTTTGCAAGCGAAAGTACAGGCGAGGCTGATGAACTGCAAGCCATCATGGATGACTATAATAATATGTATGGCACAAGTTTTACAACCGAGAACTTCCGTGCGTATTATGATGACATCAACCTTCGCATGAAGAAAAAGAAGGCTGACATGAAGCCTCTTGACCTCTGCTTGGTTGTCGGTATGTTCCTTACTGGCTTTGACAGCAAGAAACTCAACACTCTCTATGTTGACAAAAATATGGAGTATCATGGATTATTGCAAGCGTTCAGCCGTACCAACCGTGTGTTGAACGAGAAGAAGCGTTTCGGTAAGGTGGTTTGCTTCCGTGACTTGAAAAGCAAGGTGGATGAGTCTATCAAACTTTTCAGCAATGGAAATCCTATAGAAGATATTGTCCGTCCGCCTTTTCATGATGTAAAGAAGAAATATCAAGAACTGACAAAGAGCTTCTTGGAGCATTATCCCGAACCGCACTATGTGGACTATTTGCAAAGTGAGAACGACAAGATGCAGTTTATCCTCGCTTTCCGTGACATTATCAAGAAACACGCAGAGATACAAGTGTATGACGAGTTTGAGGAGGATGCTCCCGACCTCGGAATGACCGAACAGCAGTTTATGGACTTCCGCAGCAAGTATCTTGATATATACGATTCGTTTGCAGTCAAGAACGATGATCCAAAGAAAGGTTATCAAGTTCCAGAGGAAGAACCAGGTATGGTTGGTGAGCCAGACCCTCATGAAGAAACTGCAACTGGTATGGGCGATATTGATTTCTGCTTGGAACTCCTGCATAGCGACATCATCAATGTGGCTTACATTCTGGAGTTGATTGCAGACCTCAACCCTTATAGCGAGGACTACGAAGAGAGGCGTAAGCACATCATCGACACAATGATTAAGGATGTTGAACTTCGCAGTAAGGCAAAACTCATTGACGGATTTATCCAGAAGAATGTGGATGATGACCGTGACAACTTTATGGCTCGCAAACAAAAGGCTGATGGAACAAGCGACCTTGAAGAACGGTTGAACGACTACATCGTCACAGAGCGCAACAATGCTGTCAATACGCTTGCCAAGGATGAGGATTTGGATGCTTCCGTTCTCAATCATTACCTCTCGGAGTATGACTACTTGCAGAAAGAGCAGCCTGAAATCATACAAGAGGCATTGAAGGAGAAACACTTAGGACTGATCAAAAAACGCAAGGCATTGACAAGAATACTCGATAAATTGCGTTCTATTATAAGAACATTTAGTTGGGAATAGAATGATTAAAATAATAGATACATTAGAACTTACGCCTGATGGTGTAAGATTAGGAGGCACCTCAAAAGTTCATCTGCGACAAGGTGAACTTGATGGTGCTTGTGCAGTATATTCTCTAATGATGTATTTGATTATATTGCGCATATTTACATACAAACAGGTGACAGAAGGAAATAACATTAAGCGTTCCACTTCAAAGGGACGTATTATTAGAAATTTTCTTGAAAGGCAAGATGGACTTATAAGAAAAGGGCTTGGTTTTGCCGATGATATAAAAGACGGACTGCAATTTGCTGCAAAAAGTATTGTCGATTGCAATTATATTGCAAGCCGACAAGAAACAATAGAAACATTAAAAAGATGCATTGATGACAACAAACCGTTAATGATAGGGGTTGATTATAATAAAGTTGACGGACACGCTTTGTTAGCAATAGGATATGAAACCCGAAATGACAAAATAAAAAAAATCTTTTGTTTAGACCCAGGAAGTGACATTACCCCAGTTTCTTATTGGAATGCTGTCATTTCTATTGATGAACATTCAAATACGAAATACCGTGATTCATATTTCACGGCAAATGGAAACGTCAATAAAGTTACATTGGCTGATGCCATAAAAATCGAAAAAAGAAAATAAACGATATGAGCGAAGAATTACAACAGAAACTCCGTGACCAACTTTGGGAAGTTGCAAACAAACTGCGCGGCAACATGTCGGCAAGCGACTTCATGTATTTCACCCTTGGCTTTATCTTCTACAAGTATTTGTCGGAGAAGATAGAGAAACACGCCAATAATGCATTGGTGGACGATGAAGTCACATTCAAAGAATTGTGGGCAATGGAGAAAGATGCTGATGTGGAAGAATTGCAGGAAGGTGTAAAGACCGAATGTTTGGAAAATATCGGCTATTTCATTGAACCAAACTTCCTGTTTTCGTCTGTTATTGAGAGTATCAAGAAGAAGGAGAATATTCTGCCGATGCTCGAACGCTCATTGAAGCGTATTGAGGACAGTACCCTCGGACAGGACAGCGAAGAAGACTTTGGCGGTCTATTCTCTGACATTGACCTTGCTTCACCCAAGTTGGGCAAGACTGCCGATGACAAGAACACTTTGGTAAGCAATGTTCTTCTTGCACTTGATGATATTGACTTTGGTGTAGAAGCATCGCAAGAGATAGATATTCTCGGTGATGCCTACGAGTATATGATTAGCCAATTTGCCGCTGGTGCTGGCAAGAAAGCTGGCGAGTTCTACACTCCTCAGGAAGTGAGCCGTATCTTGGCAGAGATCGTAACCATCGGTCACGCTCGTATGCGCAATGTCTATGACCCTACCTGTGGTAGTGGTTCGCTGTTGCTCCGTGCAGCAAGCATCGGTCATGCAAACGAGATTTTCGGACAGGAGAAGAACCCTACGACCTACAACTTGGCTCGCATGAATATGCTTCTTCATGGCATCAAGTTCAGCAACTTCCGCATAGAGAATGGCGATACCTTGGAGGCTGATGCTTTTGGCGATACTCAGTTTGACGCTGTGGTAGCAAATCCTCCCTTCTCTGCTGAATGGAGTGCTGCCGATAAGTTCAACAACGATGACCGTTTCAGCAAGGCTGGACGTTTGGCACCACGCAAGACAGCCGACTATGCCTTTATTCTCCACATGATTTACCACCTCAATGAGGGTGGCACAATGGCTTGTGTCGCTCCTCATGGAGTGTTGTTCCGTGGCAATGCCGAGGGCGTAATCCGCCGCTTCCTCATCGAGAAAAAGAACTATGTGGATGCCATCATCGGTCTTCCTGCCAATATTTTCTATGGTACAAGTATCCCGACATGTATCTTGGTGTTCAAGAAATGCCGTAAGGAGGATGACAACATACTCTTCATTGATGCCAGCAAAGAGTTTGAAAAGGTCAAGACTCAGAACAAGCTACGTCCACAGCATATCCAGAAGATTGTAGACACCTACCGTGAGCGCAAGGAGATAGAAAAGTACAGCCATCTCGCCACATTGCAGGAGGTAGCCGAGAACGACTACAACCTCAACATTCCTCGTTATGTAGATACTTTCGAGGAAGAAGAACCTATCGACATTCATGCTGTCATGAAAGAAATCAAGGAACTGGAAGCCAAGCGCGCCGACCTCGACAAGGAGATTGAAGGTTATCTGAAGGAATTGGGATTGGTTGAATAATCTTTTTGTACCAAGTAGGGACAATTTTAGCAGATTTTAGAATATGGCTGAGAAAGATAATATACCAGAAATGCGTCCTACGTTTGATGCTATCCGCAGGACTGACGAAAACAACAAGGAATATTGGAGTTCGCGCGACCTTTGTAATGCTATGGGATATTCTACTAACTGGAAATTCCAAAATGTCATAAATAAGGCAATTGCCGTAGCCAATCAAAAAGGCATGAAGATTGATGACCATTTCAACCAAACGGTTGATATGGTCAAGCTCGGTAGTGGTGCATATAGAAAGGTGAACATATTCCGTTTGTCTCGTATGGCGTGCATGATTATAGCTGAAAATGCAGACGGAAAGAAACCTCTGGTGCAACAAGCAAGAGAATATTTTTCGCAGTCCGTTTCTACCACAGAACTTATCCAAAACTCACTGGAATCCAACATATTGCTGTATAAAACAGCACAAGGTGAAACCCGCATTGAAGTGATATTCAACAACGAGACATTTTGGATGTCGCAAAAACGCATGGCAGGTTTGTTTGGCGTAGACCGAGCAACGATTGCTTATCACCTTTCTCAAATTTATGAAAGTGGAGAACTTACAAAAGAGGCAACTTGTAGAAAAATTCAACAAGTTCAACTTGAGGGTGAGCGTGATGTTGAACGTACTCCTTTGTTCTACAACCTTGATGCCATTATTGCCGTAGGTTACCGTGTGAACAGTTATCAAGCCACACAATTCCGTATATGGGCTACATCTGTGTTGAAGGAGTTTATCATCAAGGGGTATGTACTTGATGACGAACGCTTGAAACAAGGCAAGCATTTCGGTAAGGACTACTTTGATGACTTGCTGGAACGCATCCGTGAGATACGGACGTCTGAACGTCGCTACTATCAGAAGATAACGGATGTATATGCAGAGTGTAGTGCTGATTATGATGCAAAATCAGAAAGTACCAAATTGTTCTTCAAGATGGTGCAGAATATGATGCACTTGGCTGTCACACATCATACCGCAGCAGAGATTGTCTTTAACAGAGCTGATGCCGAACAACCACACATGGGGCTTACCACATGGAAAAAAGCACCTAACGGACGAGTGCAAAAGTCGGACACAATTGTAGCCAAGAACTATTTGTCGGATACCGAACTTAATCAACTCAATGGCATAACTACTTCATTCCTTGACCTCGCAGAGACTCGTGCCCAACGCCATATCATTACAACAATGGAAGATTGGCGAAAGCGACTTGCCCAGTTCCTTGCGGCAATGGACTATGAGGAAAACCCTTCGGCAGGAACTGTTTCGCAAGATGAAGCAAGAGCAAAGGCTTATGGAGAATATGAGAAATATAAGCTCATCCAAGACCGTTCATATATATCTGATTTTGACAGATTTAATAATGGTGATGACGATATGCCTCTGCTTCCTTTCGACCTCAATCCAAAGGGAATTTAAAATAAAAATTTGTCTACCAAGCTGGTAGACTATTTCAGAACCATCAATTAAGGATTTAAAATGACAACAAAAATAAATAACGAACATAAAAAACTTAATGTCCCAAATAAGCAAGAGCAGAACCAAACTTGTTTGGATTCTGCCGAGCGTGAGGGACTTCGCCCGAAGGGCAATGTCCCAAATCTCAGATTTCCTGAGTTTCAGGGGGAGTGGGAAGAACTTGGGCTTTCAGAACTTCTTGATTTCAAGAATGGATTAAACCCCAAACCAGACAAATTTGGCAAGGGTATAAAGTTCATTTCTGTTATGGACATTCTTAATAATGCAGTCATTACATATGATTGCATTAAGGCTTCTGTTGATGTAACGGAGAAAGAATTATCTGACTTTTCTGTTGAAAAAGGAGATATATTATTCCAACGCAGTTCAGAAACTTTGGAGGATGTTGGTAGAGCGAATGTTTATATGGATGATAAAACTGCTGTATTTGGAGGTTTTGTTATTCGTGGAAAGAAGAAAGGAGAATATGACCCACAATACTTCAATTATTTGTTGCGAAGTCCGTTTGCTCGCAAAAGAATAATTCCAATGGGTGCAGGTGCGCAACATTTTAATATTGGGCAAGAAGGATTGAGCAAAGTAAAACTGCACTTTGCAAATATAGAAGAGCAAAAGAAAATTGGCAAAATGCTCTCTTTGCTTGACGAGCGCATAGCAACCCAAAACAAAATCATTGACAAGTTGCAGTCCTTAATCAAGG
>ENA-ORSA01000636-ORSA01000636.1-human-gut-metagenome-genome-assembly--contig:-NODE-636-length-36237-cov-4.183655_pt1 | contig 36237 bp, 50 predicted proteins | sample MGYA00242179_ERZ509142 | MGnify/ENA primary metagenome ERZ509142 (study PRJEB26280, sample SAMEA2338659) | human gut metagenome | biome: human gut; feature: human-associated habitat; material: faeces... | reverse complement strand
GGAGGGATTTGAACCCTCGCGCCGTTGTTTAGACGACCTACGCCCTTAGCAGGGGAGAAAAATCAAGCACTTTCAAACGAACTGCCGCACAAAAAAGGAGTGCTCATGTAATGTTTTGGAAGTGCATTTTCTCGTCATCTGCCATCAATCCCCCATTTTATGCCCCGCCGCATTTCAGCAAATTCCGACCTTTTGCAACGCTTTTCAGCGCTTTTGGCACAATTCGACACTTTTCGTTTACACTCTTTCTTGGATATTCCACAAGTCGGAAAGGATGTGTTTAAAAGTGCCAATCACTGATTCTTCCACGCTCTCGCTGCGCATTGCTCAGACACTCCGGCCTCTGGGCATCATCCGCAGTATGCGTTCTTACTCCATCATTGCCGACTGCCTGCGGCTTATCTGGGAACAAGAGGACCGGCTGGAAGCTGTCCAGAAAGAGGTCTATGAGCCGATTGCTGACAAGCAATGCAGTGACTGGACGGCCATTCAAAGCACCATCCGGCGTGCCGCGCAGACCGCATGGCACACCAACCCTTCCCGTGTGCAGGAGCTGGCTGGCTATCCGTTGGACGGCTGCCCCAGTGCTGTACAGTTCCTCGAAATGCTGTACAACGATCTTGCACGCGGCTGATCACTTCAACTTGTTCATCGCGTCCAGCTTTTCTTCCAGCGGGATGTGGGTGTAGCCCAGCGTGACCGCATAGTCCGTGTGGCCCAGCACTTCCTTTATAATTGCCGGGGCGACCTTCTCCACAGCCAGCAGCGTGGCCGTGGTGTGGCGCAGGCAATATGGCGTCATGTCTGGCTGCAGACCCACACGCTGGGACATGTCGTGCCACTCGACATAGAAGGTTTTCTCGTCCACCTCGCACAGGCGCTTGGTGCCGCTACGGTAGGCTTCCCGCACAAGGGGCATGATCTTGTCCGGGAAGATGATCTGCCGGGCCTTGCCGGCATCCGTTTTGATGCCGCCGGTGCAGTACTGTTCAGCCAGGTGGGTGTTCGCTTTCAGAATCGTGAGCATCTCACCGGTGCGCATTCCGGTGTAGGCCATGATGAGCCAGTACCGGCTAAACTCGTGGCCGGCATCGTAGTCCTGCCAGATCCGCTGCACCTCGTCCTCGGTCAGGGCGGTGCGTGTGCTGGCGCTGATCGGCGGCAGATCTAGCAGCTTGGAGTAATCCTTATCGGCATACTCGTACTTGAGGGCCAGCGTGTACATCTTGCCCAGCAGGGCCTTGATATCCCGCTTGGGGTAGTACCCGCCCTCGCGGGCGTCCACGATCGGCTGCAGGTGCGCATAACGCAGGTTCCGGATCTTGGCGTTCTTCAGCGGCTCCAGCGCCGCCCAGGCTGTGCGGTAGTGGCTGGCCTTGTCCTTGCTCAGCTTGGGCAATGTCTGCGCACAGATCATCTCCCACAGCTCCTGCAGGGTGGCATCCTGGGCAAATTCCTGCCCGTTCAGCACCAGCTCCCGCATCTCCGGCAGGGCCTGCACGGCATCCCGCTTGGTCTTGAAGCCGCTGCGGATCTTATGGTAACGCACACCATCCTTATAGATGTTGATCTCGGCACGCCACTTGCCGGCATTGCCGTACTGGTAGACACTCCCCTCCCCGTTCGACCGGGCACGGGGCTTCCGTGTGGCCACCAGCTTTGCGCCGCACCAACAGCACCATGCTGCACCGTCTGGCAGCTCCTTGTGGCATTTCGGGCATTCAAACATTCTTTTCACCTCCAGAAGGGTACACTTTGACAAGCCTGCCCTTTTGGAGTACAATAACAGTTGGTTAGGTTGTCTTGTACCATTGTGGGCAAGCCATTCTATAAACGCTCTCGGTGTTGGTAGCACCGGGGGCGTTTTTGTTTTGTTGCAAGTCAAAATCATGCTATACTTTAGCATAATTTTGATGTATAATAATAACAAGGAAACTAATCGAAAGGAGCCATCTCCGTGAATTCCCTCAAAATCCACATAAAAGATAAACACTCTTTTATCGCCGTCAACGGCACCGAAATCAGCAATGTGCTTGCTTACGAAGTCAAGCAGGATAGTGATCACTGGGGTGCGCACGTTCGACTTGATTTCATTGCTGATGGTGACGTCGATCTTGACATCAGCCAGACAGCTTCGCCGCAATAACATCCTTTGCGATATCTGCCAGTGCTGTCAGGGCCACTGTTCCAAGCGCTTTTGCCCGCTTTTTCACCTTGTCCCATACCGTTGCGTCTCTGATCTGATCAAGAAAGCCGTGCCCTTTATAAGTCATTCCATGGACTGTCACACCAACGTGACGAATATAGCGGTCTTTCTCAATCTCCAGATAACCTGCATCACCCAGCATATAGCAGGCATAGCAGATTTCGTCCTCTGTGTAGGCTGGCAGCTTCGCATGAAGCGTTTTCTCCGTGATGTGATCCGCCAGCCCTGCAGCCTCGACCTGCAGCAGCACATCACGGATACAATCCTGATTTAAAGTCAATTCCGTTTTCCTCCTTTTCTGCCCGGTCATGCTGCAACATGGCCGGGCGTTTTTTTATTTAGCAAAATTTATCCATCGAAATTTTTAATGGCATCTTCTCTTGCATCAAACACCAAACAGTTGTATAATACACACGAAAATCACAACCGCCAAGGAGATGCACAAAAGATGACACGCCAAGAACTGATCAACGCCATCATGGAACTGCTGGAACGGGCTGACTATCGCAAACTGCGCCTTGTGTGGGTCTGCGCAAAGCGTCTGATCGACTGACCTTCCAGCACTCAGGGGGGGGGGAGAACCTTTTACGGGTTCTCCTCTTTTTTTTGCGTCAATTTTTCGGCCATGCGCTCCAAGAGTTCCCAGTCCGCCGGGTCAAGCCCTGCCAGCATCTCCAGAAAACGCTTTTTGAAGGTGTCGTCATCATCACGAACTACGCTGTTAATGAAGTCCTCTATTTTTTCTGACCGGGCGTCCTCGCCCAAGTGCATCTCACCTTCACCAGTACGGAGCCATTCTTCGCGGATGCCGAACTTATCGCAGATATCTTTAATAGTGCGGTCACTAGGGTCAACAACGTTTACTTCATAGCTGCCAACCGTATTGCGTTTAAGATTCAACCGGTCAGCAAATTCTTGTTGAGTCAGCTTTTCAGTTTTTCTGACCTCCTTAATTCGTTCGCCTATCGTCATTTTAGTCACCCCCTTTGCCATCATTATAGCAGGTGCACGTTAAAGCGTCAAGGCCTTTTTGTTGGAAAAATCAACAAAGCGCCTCTTGACAAATGTTGTTCAATGACTTATACTTGTCGTGCAGTCAACAAATTGCGGCACATTTTCAACAAAGGAGGTGAAGAAGATGACCTTCGCAGAATTCAAAAAAGCCATCCCCAGCATCAAACGCAAGATGCAGGGATGGCCGTACAAAGCAATCATTATTGACGGGCCGCAGGGCCCTACCGGCAAGACCACTGCTGCAAAGCTCCTGCGGGAACAGGGCTTGACAGTCTATGAGGATTGGGAAGTCCTGCACGTCACTTTGGATGCTTTGCTGCCAGAATGGCAGGAGAGCGCTGAGAAACGTTAAATGTCCAGTTTACTGCTTCTCTGTTTTCAGTCCGATAACCGGCTTTCAGCATGGCTCCTTTGAATTCTCCATTTGTGAAGTACGAGTTTTCGCCGGGAGCAAGCTGAACCAGATGTTTCAGTGCACCGGAGCCACTTTTCGGATTGATGGACTGGATAGGATTTAGATTCTTCCGAATCCAGTCCAAAAGCAGCTCCTGTCGTTCTGTGGGCAATGCTTCAAACTCATAGGAATCGTCTGCCACAATTACACCTCCTTCCTGCTTTTCTCCATTTTACCGCAGGAGCGAGGTGCACACAAGGAGGTGAACCACATGGACAACAACAAAAAGCCCAGCGAACCGTCGGAAGCGGAACTCTGGGCGTTGAAAGATGTACCGACTTCGCAGCTTGTGGAAGAGTTGGTCAACCGGACTGGCGTGACGGCAGAGAGTAGCTGGTGGTGCAGAATGTCGAGCTACCATATCATAATTCGGTTAGATATGAAGAAAGACGATTGTCCCTTGGCCTTGCGCTGATGTCTCACAGAAGCGCTTCTGTAACGGTAGTTGGTTCTTTGCAATGTGCAAGCATTTCAGCATCCGAAAACTCACATTTTCCGATTTTGAAAATGCGGCCTTTGCTGCTAAATAACGTTGCAACATACCACCTTCCATTTTCCAAGCTGCGAGCGTCGCCAGTCGAAGCCACTAAAAGACGTACACAGCCCAGCCCTTCAACTTTGACTGGAAGCACATCTGAAAACCAACGCATTCGGCTGGTTTCCCTGTCGCTATGCTTATTGCTGTGACGATGAAGTTGTAAGCGGTATTCTCCAAAACGATTTTGGCGATCCTCGCATTTGATCTTCAAACCGCTTATCGTGATAGCCTCACGGGACCTGTTGACAATTGAAATATTCAGCACCTCCGTATATCCACCGTTGTCGGGATCAGGCCCAAAATTGAAAATATTCTGAATCGTCACTGAAACGTTTTTCCGGTTTTTGCGCCAATCTCTAAAAAGATTCAAGACTGACAGCACAGAGCCAAATGCCGCCAATCCCAAAGTTACATTGTCTCTGTTCTCATTTATCCATTTCAAAACGTTATCCAGCATTTTTACACTTCCTTCCCGCCCAAGTATAGCACGGACGGGGAACCAACCTCAACCCACCCGATGATGACCTCCGGCAAAGGTCGAAACCGCTCCAATCGGGGCGGTCGTGGGAGCCACCCACAGAAAGGAGTGCTTATTATGGCACGCAAGAGCAATTCCCTGAACCCCGCCATGTATGGTCTGACGCAGCAGGACGTGGAGCGTGTGATCCGCATCCACAGCATGTGCAAGGACATGGACGAGGACGCATTCGAGCAGATGGAGACCGCAGCTGAATCCATCAAGTTGGTTTCCAGCCTGAAGCAGCTTGCCGGGCGGCCCGTGGCGTGAAGGGGGCTTGATTATGGAAAAGACCCCGTTCCCCACCACGCTGGATGAGCTGGAGACCTACCCCCAGCAGACCCTGACCGCCGAACAGGTGGCGCAGTTCCTGGGCTGCAGCGTGCAGTCCATCCGCAGCCAGGCACAGATCGACGCCGGAGCCTTGGGCTTCCCGGTGATCCTGTACGGCAGTACCATCCGCATCCCGCGGCTTGGCTTTATCTACTTCATGCGCTACGGCCGCACCAGCGTCCAGAAGCGCAGCTACAAGTAAGGAGGACATTATGACCACCACAATTATCCCCGCCCGTGAACGGGCGCAGGCCCCCATCGGCCTGCCGTACATTGCGCCGCTCATGGCGCACGCTTGGTTCCGGTGCGATATCACCGCAGGGTCTGGCATCTACAAGCTGGGCCGAGATGTGGCCGGGCTCAAGTCCGTACCCATCCAGATCTTTGCCAACGGTGAGTGGCACACCGTCGTGGGCTGGGACACCGATAAGTGCTACCCCTCGTGGAAGCGAGGGCTGAATTTGGAAGAGGAGGAAGAGGCATGAGAATCAAATCCACCGTTTTGCAGGTGCTGGCAGCCGCCTGTCTGGGCGCAGGCCTGCTGTACGCCATGGGCATTGAGGGCGGGGCCCAGCTGGGCGGCACGATCACCGACGGCGAGTTCGTCGCCGCCATGGTGCTGATTCTGGCAGCCCTTGCCCTGATGCGCATCAGCTTTGCCGTGCAGGACGCCGAGGAGAAAGCCTGCAAGAAGGTCCACAAGGAGCCCCAGAACACCGTCAAGGGCAAGCGGAAGGTGGGGTAACCCCCATGCCTGACCTTGTCAACAATGCCTTTTGGTATACGGTCTGGGACGCCAAGACCAGCGACCTGCTGGCCAGTGGCACGGCCGCCATGTGTGCCCGGCGGCTGGGCTACGCCAGCGCAAATTCTTTTGCCGCTTCCGTCTGCCACTGGCTCAAGGACGGCAGGCAGCACGTCAAGTACATTTGTCAGCGGGAGCTCATCCCGCGCAGCGAGGTGGACAGCCTGACGCCACCCCGGAGAAAGGAGCCCCATGAAACTCACTGACCGCAAGGCCCATGTGCTGGCCTATCTGGTGCAGGAACTGCCCCTCAAGTGGCAGGACAGGGACTGTGTGGCACATCTGGCCGGGGCAGCTGCCAAGCTCAGCACGGCAGCTGCATCCATTGAGAGCAACGCAGCCTACTGCATCAAGACGGAGGGCTGCCTGGACGTCAACGAGCTGGAACGCATTCCCTCCAACTATATCCGGGAGGCCGCCATGTCCTGCGGCACGGCTCTTGCCTATCTGGAGCTTACCGCAGCCATGCAGGGCTGGGAACCCCGCCAGATCCTGAAGCTGGCCGATTCCGGCTATGAGCTGGCCCACGGAGAAAACGGCTTTGAAAAGCCTGCCCGCGAGCACGGCATGGACGAAGTGGGCTACCACTATGCATCCGCCGACCAGCGTGCCGAATGGATCAGAGTACTCTCCCGGCCCAAAAAGGAAGAGCCCGCCGGTGGTAACGACACCGACGAGCCCAAAGGATGATGGATTTTCTACTCACCATCATCCTGATGATATCACATCAGAAAGGATTTTACAAATGAAAGGTATTTTGATCGAGCCGGGCAAGTCCCCGGAAGTCACCTCTCTGCCGGACACGCTGCAGGGCATCGAGGCCCGTCTGCAGTGCCCCTGTGAGCAGAAGGTTTTGCCCCGCACGCCGGCAGTGCTGGTGTACGGCATCATGGGTAGAGACTTGAACCGCATCTATCGCGGCCAACACCTCTACGGGCCCATCCTGTGCTATGGCTGGCGGAACAACACCCTGCAGCCGCTGAGCAAAGATCTGCAGGCCGAGATGCTCGACCGCCTGAAGGACACGGAGGTGCGGGTATGATGCCCTCCAAACTGGACGCAGCCGCTGCGCTGGAAAGCATGGACAGCATGGACGCTCTGCAAAGCAAGCCCCTGACCATGATCCCGGACGAGATCCGCCCGGCGTTTGATTATTCCGGGCTGGATGCACAGACGGTGGATGACCTGCACTTTGCAGAAAAGGAGTACCAGCACGGCAAAAAGCTGGCCGAGCGCGGCCTTGTTCGCATGGGTGATGCCATTGCCATTGCGCATGAAGCGCTGTGCGGAGTTGTCGCAATTTGCGACAACTCGAAGCACGGCAACCGTGGGGATGACACCTTCCGGGCGTGGTGCGTGTCCATCGGCATCACCAAAGATACCGCTTACCGGCTGTTACAGGTAGCCGCCCTGATGGACAACAGCAGCCCCCGCCAGCAGCGAGTGCTGAAAGAGTTGTCTCCGTCTCTACTGTATGCCGTGGCCAAGCCCAGCGCCCCGGCAGAGCTGGTGGCACAGGTCAAGAGCGGTGATATCACAACGCACAAGCAGTATCAGGATCTGCTGGCCCAGATCAAAGCCGAGAAAGAGCGGGCCGATGCTGCCGAGGCTGAGCGGGACAAGCTGCTGGGTGCCCAGAATCGGGCTGCTTGGGCGGAAAGCCACATCCAAGATGTCGAAGCCCAGCGGGATGCCGCCCTTGCGGACGTGCAGGGCCTGACCGAGCAGAACGCCAAGCTCCAGCAGAGCTACCACGATGCAGACGAGAGCCGCATTGCGGCCAACCTCCAGCGCCAGAAAGCTGAAGCTGAGCGCGACAGGGCCGAAGCCCGCGCCAAGGACGCGGAGAACCAACTGGCAGGCTCCCGGCAGGTGGCCGAGGCCGCCAAGCTCCGGGGTGATAAGCTCAAAGCCGAGAATGACGCCCTGAAAAGCCAGCCCATCACCGCCGTGGTGGACAAGGAGGAGGTCCGGCGGCAGGCGGAGGCTCTGTCCCGCAACGCCGTGCAGGAAGCCCGGCAGCAGGCCGCCGAAGCGCAGGCCCGGCTGCGGCAGTATCAGGAGGACGCCGAAGGGCTGCTTGCCCCGGCACAGGCCTGTGCCCAGCAGGCGCAGTTCATTGCGGACAGCGTGCGGGCCATGTACCTGAACTGGTTTGGCAGCGCCGTTGCCGCCGACGCTTCGCTGGCCCAGATGGGCACCCCTTTGTATGCCGTCTGCGGGGAGATCATGTCCTCGCTGGAAGAAGAAAACACCATCAACCCCACTGCCGCCGGCAGTGAAGAGGACGCGGAACGGGAGGCGTTGTTTGAATGAAATTCGATTACAAAGCATTGATCCGGCTCATGAAAAAGAGCTACAAGGGCGGCGGCATCAAGATCATCCGCACCGAGCGGGAGCTCCGGGACTGCTTTTTCCTGTCCGGTGCCGGCTGGGCCCTGCTGATCCCCAAGGAAAAGTGCCCCGGCGAGGTCACCGGCCAGATCGTCACCTGGCTGGCCGACCTGCCCCGCATCGGGTATGCCGCCTGGGTGGTCAAGGGCTTTGACCCAAAGCCCCTGGAACCCGCAGAGCGGGACCTTGCGATCGCGGACTGCACCGCCCTGACCTACAATCTGGGCATGAAGCCCCTGCCCCTGCGCACCGAGACCGAGTTTCTGGTGCAGCTGGGCAATTTTGAGACTGCCGCCTTTGATCTGGACGCCTTTGCCGTGGTGGACGGCGGGGCAAACCTGGGTGCCTTTGACCCCGGCGTGATTTTAGCCCGCTGGACAGACGAGGACACCGAGGCATGGTTCTGGATCTGGAACGATATCACCAACGTGCCCGAGATCGCCCGCACGGCGGCATCCGCCTGCCGCGGCTGGCACACGGAAAAGGAGAATTGACATGGTAGAAGTAACTGTTGCCACCCGTGAAAAATCCAAGCTCCGCATTGCGCTGGCCGGCGTGTCCGGCGGCGGCAAGACGCTGGGCGCTCTGCTGCTGGCCTCCGGCATGACCGGCGGGGATTTCAAGAAGATCTGCCTCATTGATACTGAGCACAAGCGCGGCCAGCTGTACGCCAACCGTTCGGATCTGGGCATCGGGGCCTTTTATTACATCGAGCTCACTCCGCCGTACTCCCCGGCCCACTACAGGGAGGCTGTGGACGCCGCCGTACGCACCGTCGGGCCGGAGGGCGTGGTCATCGTGGACAGCCTGTCCCATGCCTGGAACAGCTCCGGCGGCGTGCTGGAGATCAAGGCCGGCATTGCCGCCCAGCCCAACAAGAACAGCTATACCGCCTGGGACGAGGCCGGCCGCATCCAGAACGATTTCATCAACTACCTGCTGTCGGTCAACTGCCACACCATCTGCACCCTGCGGGTCAAGCAAGATTATGTGCTCACCGAGAACGACCGCGGCAAGCAGGTGCCGGTGAAGGTGGGCATGGCCCCCGTGCAGCGGGACGATGTGGAGTATGAGTTCGACCTGATGCTGAACATCGGCCGTGACCACGTTGCCACCGCCAGCAAGGACGTGACCTTCCTGGACGGGCTGAACGCGGTCATCACACCGGAGCTGGGCAAGCAGCTGGCCGACTGGGCCAACGAGGGCAAAGAGCCGGTGCGCTGCGAAGCCTGCGGGCATCTGGTGTCCGCCACCGGCAAAATGACCCTTGCCCAGCTGGCAGAGTTCACCCGCAAGACCTACGGCAAGTGCCTGTGTGCCGCCTGCGCCAAAAAGGCCGAGCTGGCCCGCCGTGCCGCCGAGAAGGACAAGGAGGCCGCCCATGAAGCCCAGTGACGCCCGTGTCCGGCAGAAAAAGGACCAGCTGCAGCAGGCCCGCAACGCCCGGGGCAAAAGCTGGCAGGACGATCTGCTGGCGGTGCTGGGCGGCATCCCGCAGGCATGGGCAAGGCTCTGGCCCGCCGACTGGGGCGGCCAGCCCTACGACATCGAGGCCACCATCGACGGCCGCAGCTGGGGCATTGAGTGCAAGCACATTGCCAAAGGGAACCTGCCCTTTTCGGCCTTCCGCCCCAACGAGGTGGAGAACCTCTCCCGCAAGGAGGACGCCGGCGGCGTTGCCGTGGTGGCCGTGCGGCGGGACGCCCCTGCCGTGGACTGCTTCTTCCCGTGGTACTACATCCGGGACGCCATCGAGAGCGGCGAACGCGGCAGTGTGAAGCTGGAGGGCCTGCCCACAGACCTGCTGAACGTGCTGGAGGTGGTGCACCCGTGATCTACACCCTAGATGGAGAGCTGCACCTCTCCGATGTGCCCACCCCGCTGCTGCACCAGCTGATCCGGGAGCTGACCGTGCCGAACCCCCGCTACGAGAACGCCCTGCGGCTGGGCCGCCCGGCCTGGAACATTCCCAGGACCATCATGCTGTACGAGATCAAGGGCAACGCCCTCACGCTGCCCCGGGGCATGGCCGAGGAAGTCTGGCGGCAGCGCCCGGCAGGCACCGTGTCCAAAGACAGGACCCTGCGGGGCGAGCCCTGCGCCTTTGAAAAGGCCGGCTTTACCCTGCGGGACTACCAGAAGCAGGCCGTGGACGCCGCCCTTGCCTGCAAATGGTGTCAGGGCGTGCTGGTGGCCCCCTGCGGGGCCGGCAAGACCGAGATCGGCATGGCGCTCATCGCCCGGCTGGGGCGGCCATCCCTCTGGATCACCCACACGCTGGATCTGGCCCAGCAGGCCAAGGAGCGTGCCCAGCTGCGCCTTGGTCTGGACGACCGGGAAGTGGCCGTGATCTCCGGCAAGAGCAAGCGCCTGGGCACCAAACTCACCATTGCCACCGTGCAGAGTTTGTACCGCATGGAGCTGGACGAGCTGTCCCGCACCGTGGGCGTGGTGATCGTGGACGAGTGCCACCATGTGGTCAACAACCCGGAATCCGCCAGCATGTTTGCCGCGGTGCTGCGGTGCCTGCCCGCCCGGTGGCGGTTCGGCCTGACGGCCAGCGACCAGCGCAGTGACGGCCTGAGTGAGACCATCTTTCAGGTGCTGGGCCCAAGGGTGGCGGTCATCGACCCCGGCCAGCTGGAACAGATCACCATCACGCCCCGGGTGGAGACCGTGCCCACCGCCTTCGTGTACACGCCCCGGGCCAACGAGAGCCCCATCGACTATGTGCGCCTGATGCACCACATGGCAGCGGACGAGGCCCGGATGCACACGGTGGAAACGGTGCTGGACCGTGCCATCACCGAGGGCACCAGCTGGCTGGTGCTGGCCGCCTCGCTGGCCGTGCTGGAACGGCTGCACCGGTACGCGCTGGACCTGGGCCTTGCGGCAGAGTTCGTCTGCGGCAGCACCAAAAAGGCTGACCGCCAGCAGGCCCTTGCCCGCATGAAGAACGGGCAGGCGCGCATCCTGTTTGCCACCTACCAGCTGGCCAAGGAAGGACTGGACATCCCCCGGCTGGACCGGCTGGTGCTGGCAACGCCCACCCGCAACAAGGTGATCGTGCAGCAGAGCATTGGCCGCATCCAGCGCCCGGCCCCCGGCAAGACCGAGGCGCTGGTGCTGGACATCGTGGACGAAAAGACGCCCCAGCTCCTGACGCAGTACAAGCAGCGCCGGAGCCTTTATAAAAAGATGAACATCACAGAAAAGGAGTAACTACTATGAGCGAACTGAACTATGCAAGCACCCTTGCCGCACTGGATGACGAATTTGCCTCGGCCAGTGCCAGCACCGGCTCCGGCAGCGTGCCGGTGGGCCGTTACAACGCCATGATCAAGGAGGCCAAGATCGTGGCCCGCACGGGCGGCGGTCTGGCCCTGAGCGTGTCTTTTGTTGTGACCGAGGGCGAGTACAAGGGCCGCTACGCCTTTACCAGCTACGGCCTGCACAAGAACGGCCTGCCTTATTTCAAGGGCTTTTTGCAGACCATCCAGCTGCCCCTCGAACGCCTGAGCGAACTGGAGCAGATCCTGCCGCAGTTCACGGGCCGCCGCTGCGCCATCAATGTGCAGACCGACAAACAGAACCCCCAGTACACCCGCACCTATGTAGACAAATATCTGGGCATGGGCGACATCCACGAGGTGCTGGGCGCATCCGCTCCGGCAGCCGACGCGGACGGCTTTACCCCCGCCGACGATGACGGCGACATGCCCTTTTAACCGGAGGTGCTCATGCTCGAACAGTTCCCGCAACCCTTGAAAGAGGCGCGCCGCTGGGTCTGTTTCGATGCTGCCAAAACTCCCATCAACCCCGCCACCGGCAAGAACGCCATGCCCAACGAGCCCTCCACCTGGGGCACGCTGGCAGCGGCACAGGCCGCGGTCACCCGCTATGGCCTGCGCGGTGTCGGGGTGCTTTTGGGAGATGGGCTGTGCGGCATCGACATTGACCACTGCCGGGATCCGGCCACCGGGGCCCTCTCGGACATGGCGGTGCAGATCATTGCCCGGATGGACAGCTACACCGAGGCCAGCCCCAGCGGCACCGGCGTGCATATCCTGTTCACCGGCACAAAACCCGCCGGCCCCTGCCGCAAGAGCAGCATCGGGCTGGAAATGTACGACGGCGGCCGGTATTTCACCGTGACCGGCAACGTGCTGGAAGCAAAGGCCATTGCCGAGCGCACCGAGGCCTGCGCCGCCGTCCATGCTTTCGGTAAAGTGAAAATGGTGCAGGCCATTCCCGGCTGTGGTGTGGCAGGCCGTGGACCGCTCCGACGAGGAGATCCTGCACACTGCCTGCAGCGCCAAAGACGGGGAGCGCTTTGCGGCCCTGTATGCCGGCAGCTGGCAGGCCTACTACGCCAGCCACAGCGAGGCGGATCTGAGCTTCTGCAACCTGCTGGCCTTCTGGTTCGCCGCTGACAAGGCCCGCATGGACCGGGTGTTCCGTGCCTCCGGCCTCATGCGCCCCAAGTGGGACCAGCGCCGGGGTGCCAAGACCTACGGCGACGCTACCCTGGACCGTGCCGTGGCCGACTGTCAGGAGGTGTACACCCCGCCCCCGCAGACAGCAGACGGCGGCCCGGCCTTTGCGGATCAGGACGAAGCCCTGCGGGCCCTCAATGCCAAATACACCGGTGTCGGCAGGGAGCAGGCCCCGGCCAGCGCGCCGGCCCCCGGCGTCAAGAGCTACTCCATGGACGACACCGGCAACGCCCGCCGCTTCCGTGACCGGTACGCCGACCGCCTGCGCTACAACCCCACCGACAAGTGCTGGCTGGTGTGGGACGGCACCCGCTGGCAGCGGGACGACCTGGCCACCGTCAAGCGCTTTGCAGACGAGATGCTGGATCAGATGGACAAGGCCTGCTTTGGCATCCGAGACACGGACAACGCCGCCGCCCAGCGCAGACACGTCCAGAAAAGCCGCTCCAGCCGGGGCAAGGAGGCCTTTCTCAAGGAGGCCCAGCACCTGCCCGGCATCCCCATGCTGCCGGAGCAGTTCGACCGGAACCGGGGCCTGCTGAACGTGCAAAACGGCATCCTGGATCTGGCCCGCCGCAAGCTGCTGCCCCATGACCGGGAAAAGTATATCACCCGTCTGGCGCAGGTCATCTATGACCCGGACGCCGCAGCGCCCACATGGCGGGCGTTTCTGGATTCCGTCACCGGCGGGGACAGGGCTCTGGCCGAATACCTGCAGGTGATGACCGGCTACTGCCTGTCCGGCTCCACCCGGGAGCAGTGCATGTTCTTTCTCTACGGCGACGGCTCCAACGGCAAATCCACATTCCTGGAGGCGCTGGCCAAGCTGTTCGGCGATTACGGCATGAACGCCCAGGCCGAGACCATCACCAGCGCCCGCAGCCGTTCCTCCGGTGCCGCCCGCAGCGACGTGGCCCGCCTGAAAGGGGCCCGCCTTGTCACCATCGAGGAGGGAGATCAGGGTGCCATGCTGGACGAAGGTCTGGTCAAGCAGATGACCGGCGGCAACACCATCACGGCCCGTTTCCAGTACGGCAAGGAATTTGAGTTCCGGCCCGAATTCAAGCTGGTCATGGCAACCAACCATCTGCCCCGCATCCATGGCACCGACGTGGGCATCTGGCGGCGCATCCGGCTCATCCCGTTCACCCAGTGCATCCCGCCGGACAAACAGGACATGCTGCTGCCCCAGAAGCTGGAAGCGGAGCTCTCCGGCATCCTCAACTGGGCGCTGGACGGCCTGCAGAAGTGGCTTGCCCTCAGCAAGGGCGGCAAAAAGCACGGTCTGCCCGCCTGTGCTGCTGTGGATAAGGCCGTGGACGCCTACAAGCAGGATCAGGACCGCATTGCCGCCTTTCTGGCCGACTGCACCGAGCCCGCCGAGGGCCAGACCGTGCAGGCCAGCGTGCTGTTCCGCACCTATCTCAACTGGTGCAGCGACAACAACGAGAAGTGGCGCATGGCCAACAAGCAATTCGGCATCGAGGTCAAAAAGCACTACGAGGTGCGCAAGGGCATGTACTACAACGAGTATGTGGGCATGGCCCTGTCTGAGGAGGGCCTGCGCTGCATGGCGCTGAACCGCGGTGCAGAGCTGCCCGCCCGCAGCACCCAGGGCCCGCCGCTGTACGAACAGACCCGCCTGAAGAACTGAGTATGGAGGGAATGGAAGCAAAGGAGCCTTTCCGGGGACTTTCCTATATATTCTATTTTTTTGTTTCCCTACTAGGGAGTTTTCGGAAATAGGTTCCTACCCTCCATACCCTCCATAGAAAGGAGAAAACGAGTTTGACCTACGAAGAGAAAAAGGACTGGCTCTGGCGGTACCGGTCGGCCAAACGGTTCGAGCGGCTGTGTCTGGACGAGCTGGCTACGCTGGAAGCGGAAGCCATGCACACCACACAGCGCTACTCCCCGACACCGGGCGGTGGTGGTGACGGCCAGACGCTGCCCCGCAGCGTGGAGCGCATCGACGAAGCCCGCCGGGAAGCCGCTGCACAGTCTGCCGTGTGCGACGCCATCCGGGCCGAGATCATGGAGGTGTTCCGCCAGCTGGACGATGAGGTGGATTTCATGATCCTGTTCCGGCGGTATATCCTGCTGGAGGACTGGCCGGACATCGCGGTCATCGTCCGCATTTCCCGCAGCCAGATGTTCCAGCGCCACAGCGCGGCCATAAAAAGACTGGATATCAAAAGTCCGGACTGAACCGGAGCGAACCGGACTTGATAATACTGTCAACCCCTGCTAAAATTTAAACTGCCGAAGCCCGCAGGAAAGGTCCCTTACTCCCTTCCCCCTGCGGGCTTTGTGCTGCCCGGCTGCGACAGGGGAACACACATTTACCGACCAACAGCCTGAATGTACCAGCCGGGCCTTTTTTGATATTCCCGCCGTCCTCCGGGGCGGCTTTTGTTTTACCTGAACCATGAGAGGTGGTGACGTGTCCAACGAGAAGAATCTTATCCCGTTCAACAAGCGAACGGAGAGCGAACAGAGAGAAATCGCCCAGCAGGGCGGCATTGCGTCCGGCAAGGCACGCCGCCGCAAACGCAGCATGAAGGAAGCCGCCGACTATTACCTCAGCCTGCCGGAGACCGACCGCCGCCGGGTGAACGCCCTGCTACGGGACGAGGTGGAGCCTGAGGACGTGGACAACCAGATGAGCGTGGTCATGGGCATGGCCGAAGCCGCCAAGCGCGGCGATGCCCGCGCCGCCGGGGTGCTGTTGAAGATGCTGGGCGAGGAAGCACCGCAGGAGGATCCCGGTGCCGACACGCTGGAAAATGCCCGCAAGCTGCTGGGAGGAATCGACAGTGCCATTGACTGAGTTCCAGCAGGAGTTCCTGCGCAACTGCAGCCACCGCTGGAACATCAAGACCGGGGCCACCCGCTCCGGCAAGACCTACCTAGACTGCGCCGTCACCATCCCGAAGCGCATCTGCGCGGCCCGGGACGAGGGCCTGCTGGTCATGCTGGGCAACACCCTGGGCACGCTGGAACGCAACGTGCTGGAGCCCATGCGGGCCCTCTGGGGGGCGGAGCTGGTGGGCGTCGTGCGCACCTCGGCTGCCGGCAATGTCGTGCAGCTGTTTGGCCGCAAGGTGTATGTGCTGGGCGCTGACAACAAAAAGCATATTGCCCGCATTCAGGGCGCTGCCTTCGAGTATGCCTACGGTGACGAGATCACCACCTGGGACGAGGGCGTCTTTCAGATGCTCAAGAGCCGCCTTTCCTGCCCGCACAGCCATTTTGACGGCACCTGCAACCCGGATAACCCCCAGCACTGGTTCAAGCGGTTCCTCGACAGTGATGCTGACATTTACTGTCAGGCCTACACCATCGACGACAACCCCACCCTGCCGCCGGAGTTCGTGGCGCAGCTGAAAAAAGAATATGCCGGCACGGTGTACTACAACCGGTTTATTCTCGGCCAGTGGGCAGCGGCAGGCGGCATCATCTACCGCCCGTTTGCGGACAGCATCGCCGCCGACGACAAGCGCTTCCTCTGGCCCGCAGACAAGCCCTGCAAGCCGTGGCGGGTGCACATCGGGGTGGACTTCGGCGGCAACGGTTCACAGCACGCCTTTGTGGCAACGGGCATTTTGCCGTACTATTCCGGCGTCGTGGGGCTGGCATCCCAGCGGGTGGACCCCCGCAACCAGGATGCCGACTACCTGGCCAACCAATTGCTCACCTTCTGCCTGGCCGTGTTCGCACGGTACGGCGAGATCCATTACATGTTCTGTGACAGCGCCGAGCAGACGCTGATCAACCACATCCGCACCCGGCTGCGGGCCTCTAAACTGTACTGGCTGGCCGACCGGGTGAATAACTCCGCAAAAATTCAGATTATCGACCGCATCCGCCTGACGTCCATTCTCATGGGCGGCGGGCGCTTTTGGTATATGCCGGAGGCCGCCACCCTGCGGGACGCCCTTGCAAGCGCCCTGTGGAGCCAGAAGCGCCCCGGCGTGGACGAGCGTCTGGACGACGGCACCACCGACATCGACACACTGGATGCGTTTGAATACACCATTGAGCGCGACTACAGGAGACTGACTGCACGATGAACGTAACTGCTTTTATCGAATACCTGAACAAAACGAAGAATCTGCAGCTGGATCCGTCCTACTACAGCCGCATTGAAACGTGGCGGCAGTGGTGGCAGGGCAGCGTGCCCAAGGTGCACACCCGTGCCGCTGAATACGCAAACGGCACCAAGAAGCGCCCCATTGCCTCCCTGCGGATGCCGAAACGGGTCTGCGAGGACTGGGCAAACCTGCTGCTCAACGACAAGACCACCTTCCAGATCGGCGACGCTGTCACCGCTGCCTATCTGCTGGGCAACGATGAACAGCAGACCGGCGGACTTTTGCGGCAGCTGCATTTCTGGCCCAACGCGAACCAGCTGGTGGAAAAGGCTTACTGGTCCGGCACCGGCGCGTTCGTGCTGAGCGTGGAGGGCCTGACGGTGGATGCCGCCGGGAACGCCCTGCCCTCGCCGCAGGGGCGCATTCAGCTGGACTATGACCCCGCCTGCTGCATCCTGCCCATCAGCGTGGAGCGGGGCGTGGTGACCGAGGCCGCCTTTGTGTCCGAGTGCGTGATGGGCGGTAAGCCCGCCGTCTATCTGCAGACCCACACCTGCAAGGGCGGCGAACGGACCATCACGAATGAATGGTTCGAGGTGATGGACGATGTTTCCGGCACGCCGAAATTTGCCAAGGCCAAGACCCCGCCGGGCATGGTGGAGCACATCACGGTCACCGGCGCGCCGGCATGGTTCAGCCTGTTCAGCCCGGCTGTCGCCAAAAACATCGACGGCGGCATGGGGCTGGGTATGAGCGTCTTTTCCGAGGCGCTGGACGCAGCCCAGATGGCGGATTACGCCTTTGACAACTACCGGCAGGACCTCCGCCTGGGCGGCAAGAAGATTTTCTATGACCGCTCCATGTGCAAAAAGTGGGTGGACAAGGACGGTGTGGAGCACGCTGTGCCGCCGGATGCCGTTCACCGCCAGATCTTCTACGAGCTGCCCGCACCGGAAGGCAGCATCGACCAGCCGGCCGCATGGCGGGAGTACAACCCCGACCTGCGCACCGAGGACAACCACCGGGCCGTGCAGGACGCTCTGGACATGATGAGCTTCAAGTGCGGGCTTGGCTGCCACCGCTACAGTTTTGAGCTGGGCAAGGTGGCCACCGCCACCGAGTACACCGGCAGCCGACAGGACCTTGTGCAGAACGCCAACAAAAACCAGATCCCCATTGAGACGGCACTGATCGGCATTCTGCGGGCCATCCTGTGGGCGGCAAAGAACCTGCTGGGTGCAGATGTGGACCCGGACACCAGCATCTCGGTCAACTGGGACGACAGCTACATTGTCAGCGAGGCCGAGCGCACCGCACAGCTGCGGGAGGACGCTCTGGCAGGGCTTGTGCCCCGCTGCCGGTATCTGTCCGCCCGGTATGGTCTGAGCGAGGACGAGGCCCACCAGTGGGCGGCAGAGGCCAAGGCTGACAGCCAGACCGATGAGCAGCTCACCTTCGGAGGTGCCTGATGCTGCCGCCGAGCTACCTCGATGCCATGCCGGATGCCTTTGTGCAGCTGGCGCAGCAGGTCGAGGATGAGATCTTACAGGATGTCGCCCGGCGCATCGGCAAAATGGGTACCCTCACCGAAACGGCCGACTGGCAGTTGTGGCGCTACCAGCAGACCGAGGCGGTGCGGGAGAACGTGGTCAAGCTGCTGGCAAAGTACAGCGGCAAGAGCGAAGCCACCATCCGCAGGCTGCTCAAAGAGGCTGCCACCGAAGCCATGGAGCGGGAAGATGCCATCTATTACCACTACAACCTCGAGCCCACACCCTTTGAAGAGAGCGCGGCCCTGAACAACCTGCTCAACGCCGGTGCCCGGCAGACCTGCGGCACATGGCGGAACCTCACGGCCACAACGGCCAACACCGTCTCCGGGGCCTTTGAGCGCACGCTGGATGTCGCCTGGGGCAAGGTGGCCACAGGTGCCTTTGACTACAAAACCGCCGTCAAGCAGGCTGTGGACAGCCTTGCAGACGAGATGCCGGAGATCACTTACCCCAGCGGCCACACAGACTCGCTGGAAGTTGCGGCCCGCCGGGCGGTGCTGACCGGTGTCAACCAGACCGCAGGCAAGCTGCAGGAAGCCCGCATGGACGAAATGAACGTGGAGTTCGTTGAGACCAGCGCCCACGGTGGTGCCCGCCCCAGTCACGCCGAGTGGCAGGGTCGGCGCTTCCATCGGGGCGGGGCTGTGGACTACCTGGGCAAGCATTACCCGGACTTTGAGCAGGCCACCGGCTACGGAACCGGCGCTGGGCTTTGCGGCTGGAACTGCCGCCCCACCTTTTTTGCCGTATTCCCTGAGCTGGGCGACCCGCCCACCTGGACGGAGGAGAGCCTGCAGGAGCTGAACGCCCGGAACATCGAGTACAACGGCAAACTATACACCCAGTACGAGGTCAACCAGATGCAGCGTGCCCGGGAGCGGAACGTGCGCAAATGGAAGAAGCGGTATCTGGCCGAGAGTGCCGCCGGGTCTGACACCACCGACAGCGCCGTGCGCCTGAAAGCAGCCCGCCAGAGCCTGAGCGAGTTTGCCAAGGCCACCGGCGGGCGGGTGGACAGTGCCCGGACAAGCGTGCATGGGTTTGGGCGGAGCGCCAGCAGTAAGGCAGCGTGGGCTGTCCGACACAACACGTTGACAAACACCGCGGGGCAAACTATCATTAAAGTCAGCAAGAGCAACATTACCGGCCCCCGCAACGGCATCACGCAAAAGACCAATGCAAAGGGCGGCATCGACCGCAATTATTACGGCCCGGATGGTCGTCAGACCAAGCAAATCAGCAACAACGGCCACGGCCATAAGGTCGAAGAAGCCCTCGGAAAACATGGCGAGCACGCCCATGACTATATTTTTGATGCAGAGGGCCATTTGTGTGGTCGTCCATCCCGTGAGTTGACAGATGCTGAGCGAAAGGAGAACAGTGATATTTTATGACGGCGGATTCTTTACAGAAGGAGCTTTCTAAAGGCTGGGCAATGCTCGTCTTTCAGTATCACGGAAAAGAAGGTCATGTAGACCCTTATGACACCCGAGACGAAAATTTCTCTTATCTTCTGTGGTACGATGGAGATGAAAAACTCGTTCACAGCATGGAGGACGTCATGCACACCCCCATTTTCGACGGCCATTCTCTTTCCGAGATCGCTGGTGACATCTCTGAAATCGACTGGTGCTGACAACAACCAAATACCGCGAGCGTCTTTGCCCATCCGGGCAGGGGCGCTTTTTTCATGCCGCTTTAGCTCATATTGGTCAGAGCAGCTGCCTCGTAAGCAGCAGGCCGCCGGTTCGATTCCGGCAAACGGCACCATGTTCCCGACATTTGTGTCGGGAACAACCATCGCAGAGGGGCGGTGCGTACCCCGCCCAAGACCGAATACTGACAGCGAACAGTGTAAAAAACTGTGGTCACACCCAACGAAAGGAGTTTCCACCATGAAACGCGAAGATGTGAAGAACAAGATCCCCGGCATCACCGAGGAACAGCTGAACTGGCTCATGCAGGAAAACGGCGCGGACATCAACCGGGAGAAGTCTGCCGCCACCGCCCTGCAGACCCAGCTGACCGCCGCACAGACCCAGCTCAAGACCGCACAGGACGGCCTTGCCGCCTTTGACGGCAAGAAGAAACCGGAGGAATACGAGGCCGAGCTGGCCAAGCTGCAGGCCGACCTGAAGGCACAGGCCGATGGCTTTGCCTTTGACAGTGCCCTGAACACTGCCATCCTGGGCAAGAAGGGCCGCAGCGTCAAGGCGGTGCGTGCCCTGCTGGATCTGGACGCTCTGAAGGGCTCCAAGGACCGCAGCGCCGACATTGACAAGGCTCTGGACGACGCTGCCAAGGCCAACCCCTGGGCCTTTGGTGAAGACGGTGCCGCCGGCGTGGCCGTGGTCTCTACCGGCGCTGAGCATGGCGCACCGCCCGCCAACGAATCCAATGGTGTGGAAGCCGCCTTTAAGTCCCTGAATCCCGAACTGAACCTGTAAAACGAAAGGAGTTCAACATGGCACATGCAAATCAGGAGCGGTATTCCGCTCTGGTAGACGCAAAGCTGCGGGCCACTCTGGTCACCCGTGACGGTGCGATCTTCAACACCCGCTACGAGGGCAGCCCCAAGGCCGGCAAGGTCAAGATCCCGGTGCGTGACACCGAGGTGGCCGTCAAGGCATACGACAAGGCAAACGGCGTGGATGCCGATGCCGGCACCACCACCTATCTGGATCTGGACATCGACAACGACGAGGCTGTCAATGAGATCATCGACGGCTTTGACGCTGCATCCGTGCCCGACGGCATCACCGCCGAGCGTCTGGACAGCGCCGCCTACTCCATGGCCCTGTCCATCGACAAGAAGTCCATCGAGGCGCTGCAGAGTGCAACCGGTGCTACCATCAGCGCCACCAAGACCGCCTGCACCGCTTCCACCGCCTACAAAGAGGCTCTGGCCGCCAAGCGCACCCTGAGCCGCAACGGCGTGCCCCAGACCGGCCGCTTTATGATCGTCAGCCCTGAGTATCTGGAGATCCTCATGCAGGATGACAAGTTCATCAAGCAGGGTGACCTGTCCCAGCAGCTGGTGCAGACCGGTGCGGTGGGTCAGATCGCCGGCTTTGCGGTGTACGAATCCAACAACATGGACTTCGAGAACACCACCCGTGTCAGCACCAAGAAAACTACCACCGAGTTCATCTGCGGCCACCCCAACTGGTGCCACCGTGTGATGGAGTGGCAGACCCCCGTGCACCTGCAGGATCTGGGCGGCTCCGGCAAGTACATTGGCGCGTCCGCTGTGCAGGGCCGCAAGGTGTACGGCATCAAGGTGTCCAAGCCCAAGACCCTGTACATCAAGCGCATCGAGGCGTAAGGAGGGCCCCGCCCATGAACTACTGCACCTACCCGGAGTACCAGGCGGCGGGCGGCACGGTGAGTGAGCCGGCGTTCGGTGCGCTGTGCAGCCGGGCGTCCCGCCTCATCGACAGCGCTACCTTTGGCAAGGCGGAACCCCATGCCGCCGTGTGCGAGAGCTGCCGCCAGATGCTGGCGGATGCCTGCGCCCAGATCGTGGATCTGCTGGCTGCCCAGCTGGCTGTGGGTGCTGCACCGGGCGCACAGAGCGTCTCCAATGACGGCTATGCTGTGACCTTTGCGGCCAACACAAGCCTGTCCGCTGCCGTGCGTTTTGAAGCCTGGCATGTGCTGGAAGCCGCCCTCGGGTCTGACCCCCACGGCCTGCTGTACAGGGGGATCATGTGAGATGAACACGTCTGTTACCGTGGTGAACCTCATCCACGACCCCAAGGCCGACACTGATACGCCCAAGTGCTGGGTGTTCCCGGCCTGCAGCTGGCGGGAAAAGCTGGACACCTCCGGCACCGGCACCAGCAAGGACCCCGAGCGCACCATCCAAATCCGCATCCCGGCCAGCGTTTGCACCCTGGGCTACCTGCCCTATGTGCAGTGGGCAGCCCTGCCCGCCGCCGAAAAGCGCAGGCACTGGACGCTGAAACGCGGCTGGAAGCTGGTGCAGGGCGCGGTGCGCCCCCTGACCGCCGAAGAGTACGCCCACCTCGAAAAAACGCACCAGTGCTGCACCGTGTCGGCCATCTCGGACAACCGGGAACCGCTGCTGCCGCACTGGCATGTGGAAGGGAGATGACGGCATGGCCACCATCTGGGACAAGAGCCACGGCGGACGCCTGACCATCACAACGCCCATGGGCACCCTGTTCACAGTGCAGCACCGCAGCGGTAAGTGCAAGGCACATATCCGCTGGAACAAGGACGTGGGGGCCAACCTGACCCGGGCCATGGTCACGGGCCGAGGCAAGCTCATGCAGCGCATCATCCGGGACACCCACCCGCTGGTGCCCTTTGACACCGGTATGCTGGACAATTCCGCCCAGCTGGCCACCGACTACGAGACCGGTGAGATCATCTGGTCAACGCCCTATGCAAGACCTCAGTATTATCTGCACCCCCAGGGCGAGGGCCTGCACGGTGACACCGGCCTGCGCGGCAGCTACTGGGCCGAGCGCAGCAAGGACGCCAACAAAGTCTCATGGAACCAGTTCTGGAAAGCAGTGATGAAGGAGGAAACCAGATGACCCCTGCCATTCAGGCCATGCGCGACTGGCTGCGCACCTGCCCGCTGGTGGCCTCCGCACAGGAGGACGGCGTGGCGTTCCGGGTGGGCGGCCTGACCGGCGATGCCGAGGAATACACCATTTTGGACATGCCCGGTGCCCCGGAGCTCAAGCGCTATTTCAGCGGATCCCTCCGGCTGAAAAACTACGTTTTGGCCTCCCACACCATCTACACCCCGGACAACATCTCCCAGCAGGCGGCAGCGTCCGGCTTCTGGGACGACCTGACCGAATGGGTGGCCAGCCAGAACCGGGCCCGCAACTTCCCGCAGCTGGGCAGCGGGCGCACCGTCCGGGAGGTGTCTGTCACCTCCAGCGGCTACATCCTCGAGGCGGAGGGCGGTGCCTGCCGTGCGCAGATCCAGCTGCAGCTTATTTACTATCAACCGAAAGGAGCAACCACATGACCGTTAAAGAAGTGATGGCCGGCATCACCCCCAGTGCGGACTATGCCGGCCTGGAAATGGCGGACGACTTCGTGCTGGCGTTCCAGACTGCGGACACCCAGCAGGATGTGAACGACTACATCGTCTGCCAGGAGTGCATCACCGAGCACTCCGCTGCCGTGAACCCCGGCACCCAGGACAAGCAGTATATCCGCAAGGGCAATGCCACCATCAAGACCAGCGCACAGCGCACCTTCTCCATCTCCGGCGACCGCACCCACGGCGACGCCTGGCAGGATTGGGTCACCAGCTTGGCCGTGATGTTCGGCACCGGCAGCGCCGTGATCGTGCCGTATGTCTATTTCTCCATGCTCACCGGCAAGGGCGAAACCGGCAAGGCCTCCGTCATCGTCAACGGCGACGCCTCCAATGGCGCAGGCAATAACGCCGGCATCTCTGTCACCGTCTCCGGTGTGGAGAAGCCCAAGGAGTACACCTACAGCGCCAGCCCGCAGTCCGCCAAGACGGAAAAGGCCGTCAAGGCGTAAGTTCTCAACATGTCCCCGTCCACCTCCCCGGACGGGGATTTTTTATGCCCTGAACAGTCAGAATGCCGGGGCAGCACCGGCGCAGGGCCCAACGAAAGGAGCTTTTTATGATTCTTCGCAACGTGAAATTCGATTTTAAGGTGACCAAAGGCAAGGACTACAAGCGGTACATCCAGGGCTACAAGGCAGCCATGGTGGCGCTGAACGCGTTGGATAAGGAAGATGACGAATACCTCATCAAGTTCAACGAGATCCTGGATGACTTCTTTGCCGACCTGCTGGGCGACGATTACGACCAGCGTCTGGGCATCGACGTGGATGACCTGGAAGATCTGATGCAGCTGCTGGCGGACTTCAACGCTGCCGCTGACCCGGAGGCACTGGAACGCATGGCCGCCCTGCAGCCCATCGACCGGGAAGCCATGAAGGACGCCAAGAGTTCCATCCCGGCACCCATCCCCATGCCCATGAACCGGGAGCAGCGCCGGGCAGCACGCCGGGCCAAGGCATGACCCGCCCGGACTGCTACCTGACCGACAGCCTGCCGCAGGGCTTTGAGACGGACTTCCGGGCGTGGGTCACCTACGACAACATGGCCGCCCGGGCCCACACACCCGAGCAGGAAGCCGCCCTGCAGGACTACGCCCAGCGGGTGCTCATACATGGCCCGCTCACAAAGGACAACCTCGACGCCTTTCTGGACTTTTACCGCTGCGGCGCCGAGGAATCCGAGCGGGAGAAGCGCAGCGCGGAGGCGTTCCGGGAAATGCCCCGGGGCTTTGATTTTACGGTAGACGGCCCCCTGATCTGGGCGGCCTTTCTGCAGACCTACGGCATCGACCTGCGCACGGCGCAGCTGCACTGGTGGGACTTCATGGCCCTGTTCCGGAGCCTGCCGGACGAGTGCCGCATCTGCAAGATCATCAGCTATCGCACCGAAGATCTGACCGACATGCCCAAGGGAATGCGGGAGCAATACGAGAAGCTGCGCCGGGTGTACGCCCTGCCTGCGGAGGCCGGCGGCACGGCCCGGCGCTATGTGTCCATGGCAGACCGCAAGGCGTCCATTCTTGCTAGGCAGGCCGAATACCAGAAAGAGCATTCCGGGAGGTGATTCACCATCGCACGCGAACATGACGGCGAGGTCGTTTTCGGTGTCGTGACCGATCCTAGCGGGGCCCAGGAGGGCCTTGACCAGGTAGAACAGGCAGCGGAACAGGCGGCCCAGAAAACCGCCTCTGCCGCCGCCAAGGCCGCCGACAGCGTGGTGTCCGAAACGGAAGAAGCGGCCCAAAAGGCCGCCGCTGCCGTCAAGAGCGCTGCCGGGAAGGGCGAGAAGGAAACCGCCGACGCCGGTGCCAAGGTCCGAAAAGTCAGCAAGGAGACCTCCGACAAGGTGGGCACGGACGCCGATGCTGCCGGCCAGAAGACCCAGCGCACGGCGCAGGAGACGAAAGACAAGGTCATTGCCCAGTTTACCGCGGGGCAGGTGGCCATTGGCAACCTCATTTCCAGGTGTGTGGACAGAGTGGTGGAGGCGGGCAAGTCCCTGATCTCCACCGGTATGTCCTACAACGCAGAGATCGAGAAATACAGAACCGCCCTCACCAACCTGCTGGGCGACGCGGAAAAGGCCAACGCTGCTCTGGCTGCCATGCAGGCAGACGCAGCCCGCACGCCCTTTGACACGGCTACGCTGGTCAAGTCCAACGAATACCTCATTTCTGCCGGTGAGAACGCCGAGTACAGCCGCAAGACCATCCTTGCCCTGGGCGACGCGGTGGCAGCCACCGGCGGCGGGTCTGCCGAGCTGGAACGCATGGCCCAGAACCTGCAGCAGGTAGCCAACCAGGGCAAAGCCACCAGCGTGGACATCAAGCAGTTCGCCATGGCGGGCATCAACATCTATCAGGTGCTGGCCGACTACACGGGCAAGTCCGTGCAGGACGTGCAGAGCATGACCATCACCTACGATGTCCTGACCCAGGCGCTGCAGGCCGCTGCCGAAGAAGGTGGCCGCTACTATGACAGCATGGCCACCCAGAGCCAGACGCTCAATGGCCGGTTGTCCACCCTGAAGGACAACGCCACCCAGCTGGCGGGCGTGGTCATGGAAGATCTGACCACTGCCTTTGGCGAGGCGGTAACCAAGTGCAACGATCTGGCCATTGCCTGCAAAGAGGGCTGGCAGACCAACGGCATCGACGGCATGCTGGATGCCGTGCGGCAGACCACCCCGGAACTGTCCATCCTCGTTGGCGTCGTGCAGGGCTGCATCGACAATGCAAACGTCCTGCTGCCGCTGCTGGGCAGCATCGGCGGGGCGTTTGTCACCTATAAGACCACAGCCACCGTGGCAGCCGGGGCACAGGCAGCTTTGAACGCTGTCATGAACGCCAACCCCATCGGCATCGTGGTCACCCTGCTGGGTGCTCTGGCTGGGGCCTTTGGCACGGCCTATGCGTCCAGCGAGACGTTCCGCACCGGCGTGAACTCTGCGTTCACAGCCGTGGCCAACACGGCACAGAATGCCCTGTCCACGGTCATCGGCTGGCTGGACAGATTAAGCTTCAAGCTCAACAAGGCCCTGAACAAGGACGGCTATTCTACCTTTGACACCTACGAGGGCTGGAAAGCATCCCAGTCCAAGAGCACTGTCACGGATGCCGACCGCCAGCGCCGCCAACAGCTGCACGACAGCCGGGTGCAGCAGGCGCAGACGGAGAAAGAGCTGGCCGACCTGACCGGCGGCGGGGTCATCGTCAGTGACATCCCGTCCTCCTCCGGCAGTTCCGGCACCAAATCCTCCACGAAGAAAGCCACCGAGACCGTCCTGCGCTCAACCACCGACAACTACACCACCTATTCCCAGAACGCCCTGGGGCAGGTGGAGACCACGGTGGAATCAGTCAACGAGCACATCCGTGACAGCACCGGCAAGGAGTTTGACCGCCTGACCGAGAAGGTGACCGAATCCGGCAAGGAGATGGTCAACGGCGTCGAGCGGGAATACACCCTGGTGACCACCAAGGTGGACGGCGTGACCCAGAAGGTGACGAAGTCCTACGCCGACATGTCCAAGGTGCTGACCGACACGGCCAAGAAAACGGCCACCAGCTACAAGGACGGGGCCACCGTCACCACTGCCGAGGTGACCAAGATCTATGCCGACGGGTCCCGCCATGTGGAGCAGACCGTCACCGAGGCCGGGGAGCGCATCGGTGCCAGCGGCCGCGAGACCTACGAGAAGATCATCACCTATGTGGACGGCGTGCAGGACAAGGTGGAGGAATCCGCCCAGCAGATCGACACCTCCGTCACTGCCACCCAGAAGCGCATTGACGAGGCCCTGTCCGGGGCCAAGAGCGAGCTGAGCAGCGGCATCTTTGGCATCATCAAGGACGGCATTTCCGCCGTCAAGAACAAGGATTGGGCCGGCATTGCCGAGACGGTGACCAAGCTCATCTGGGGCCAGGTGAGCCAGAGCCAGCGGGACACTGTTTCCGCCTGGGCCAAGAAAGCATTGACTGCCATCAACGAGGCCTACGCCGGCGGCGGACTGCAGGGTGCTTTTGGGGCTGTGTCCGGCATCCTGGGCAGCGGCATCAAAAACGGTGCCGGAGCCACCATCCAGGGCATTGGTGAGATTGCCAGCGGGCTGTCCGGCTCCGGCGGCATGGGCAAGCTGGTGGGCGCCGCCGTGTCCGGCATTGGCACCATCGGCAAGGCCGTGGCGGGCCTTGTTGGCAAGGTGGGCGGCCTGATCGCAGCCCACCCGGAGGTTTTTGCCATCATTGCGCTGGTGGCCGGTATTGCCGGACTGGGGCTGTTCCTGTGGAAGAAGTATGGCCGCAAGGGCGGCTCTGCCGATGACGGCAGCGCCTCCGACGAGACGCTGGCCCTGCCGCACCCGGACAGCAGCGGCTACACCCAGAGTGACACGATCACCGCCGCAGAGCTCACCCGCCGCACGCAGGCCGCTTCCGCTGCAAACCAGCAAAGCATTTCCCGCACCCAGAACGGCACCGGTTCCAGTGCAGCGCAGCAGCTCACAGCCAGCTACACCGGCAGCCTGACGGCGGTGTTCAACGTGGACGGCAGAGAAATGGCCCGCACTACCGCGTCCTACATGGACGAGGAACTGGGCTTCCGGAGGTGATGAACCATGGAAGATTTTTATATCAACGACCACGGGGCCAGCGAGTTCGGGGCCATGCTGCTGTCCAGCTGGTATGTCAGCGGCAGCACTCTCACCCAGAACTACCTCACCAGCTACACAGGCAGCCGGATCACCTTCTGTTCCACCCAGTACGGCCTGCGCTCCATCTCGCTGCCGGTGGACATCTACGGCGCAAGCCCTGCCGACGCAGCGGCCAAGCGCAGCGCCCTGACGGCGGCTTTTCTGGGCGGCACGGTGGAGCTGGCCCTGCCGGACGGCGGCACATACACGGCTCTGCTGCTGGACAGCGGCAAGGCACAGGAGCAGGACACCGACGGCTGCATCCTCAGCTGCACCTACACGCTGGCAGGCTACCGGCACGGGGCGCTGGAAACGCTGGTGCTTCCGGCGGATGTCCAGACCTTTTTTGCGGCGGGCACCGCCCCGCAGATGGAGTGCCGCATCACAGAGACGGTAACGGAGGCCGGCAGCCACACCGTGCACTACCCCAACGGCGGCAGCTGCGTGCTCAAAGATCTGCAGGCCGGTGACACCGTGTGCGTGGACGGCATCACCCGGCAGGTGCTGTGCAACGGCCAGAACCTGTTTCAGGCCGTCACCGGCATTTCCGGCTGGCCCACCGTCCGGGCCGGAGAAAACAGCCTTGCCCACACCGGGCAGAGCTACGTCGAGTATTACCCCATTTTTGTGTAAAGGAGGCGTTGCCCGTGCTTGCCATCGTGTCCGCAGACGGTCATCACATCCCGCTGGACTGTGATGATTACTGCATCGTGCACAACTGGAACGGCTGGGAGGATGAGATCAAATTCAGCCTGCCACGGGGCCACCCGCAGGCCCGCCTGCTCACCGAGCGGGTGCGGCTTGTGGAAAAGACCGAAGATCAGACCTATGCACTGTCCAGCATCAATGTGGGCCGGAACTACACCGACTACGAGGCCGTGCTGGACCTGGACAGCCTGTGCACCACCCTGCTGAAGAACTGGAACAACTATGTGTCCACTGGCATTTGGAGCAAAGGCCCCCAGACCATGGCCGACACGCTCCGGCGTTCCATCAGCGATGTGTCGGGCTGGGAGCTGACTGCCCCGGACAAGGCCACCGAAAAGCTGGCCATTGAAAAGTTCACCGGCAGCCCGCTGGAGTTGGTGCAGAAAGCGGTGGACGTGTGGAAGAACTACCCTGTGCGGTTCCTCGTGCCCGGCACGACTTCCGCCCGCCAGATGATCATTGTGGACCCCGGCGCCCGGACCCCGAACGGCACCTACTTCACCGACGAGCTGAACCTGACCGAACAGCCCTATTATAAAGGAAAAGCGGAGACCGGCGACAGCTACTATACCGCCCTTTTGCTGTACGGGAAGAGCGATATCAGTGTGGAGGCGCAGTGCCACGACTATGACAGCCGTGTCATCTGGCACAGCGAGACGGACAGCTCCATCTCGGACAAATCCGCCCTGAAGATCAAGGCTGACGCCATGGTCAAGTCTGCCGCATTCCCCAAGCGCTCCTACAGCTGTCAGGTTGCGGATCTGGCCCGGCTTGCCCCGGATCAGTATGCGTATCTGTCCTTTGGCCTGTATGACAAGGTAGTGCTCATGGACCGTGACCGGCACACCAACACCACCGTGCAGGTGGCCCAGTATACCGTTTATCCCTACCATGCCGAGAAGAACGCCGTGCAGCTCAACAGCGTGGCGGGCACCATCTCTTCCGGCAGCAAATCCTATTCCGGCGACGTGATCGAGTACACCGACCCGGACACTTCGGAGGCATCGAATGCAGATCCTTAAAATGGACTTCCAGTCCCAGAGCGCGCCGCCTGTCGTCCCGGTGATGCAGTCGGACGCGCAGAGCCGCTTCATCGGCATTGCCCTCTACAACGGCGGCACCCCGTACAAGGCTCCGGACGGTGCGGTGTACACCGTGCAGTACCGGGGCGAGGGGGCCAACAACTTCGGCTGGTATGACCAGATCCTCACCACCAGCGGCAAGCACGCCGCCGTGACTGTGGACGCCGACAACGCCCACATCGTCACGCTGGAGCTGGCCGAGCAGGCCCTGCGCCGCCCCGGTGACGTGCACGTCAACCTGTGCGTGATGGGCCCCGATACCGGCTACGAGCTGCGCACCTTTGACATCATTGTCCGGGTGGGCGGGGCCGCTTACCCGGATGATGTGGCCGTGCAGAGTTATTTCTTCGTCACCGGCGTCTCTTCGTCCTCCTGGCTGTCTTATGTGTCTACCTGCCTGGAGGCACAGCAGGCGGCGGAAAAGGCGGTGACGCTTGCGGAAAATTCTGCAACCACTGCCAAGAAGGCAGCTGCGTCTGCGGCTGCAGATGCGAAAAACGCACAGGATAACGCCAGCTCCGCCAAAGAAGCAGCGGACCAGATCACGTTCATCGCTAACGGCTGCAAGGGCTACTACAGCACCGCTCAGGACCTGCGTGACGCTTACCCCACAGCGGTCGCTGGTTCCTGGGCGATCGTTGCGGAAAACAGCACCATCTGGGTGTGGAACCCCGCTACCTCGGCCTGGAAAGACTCGTCCGTCAATGTGGACTTTTCTGACTACTACAAAAAGTCCGAGGCCGACCAAAAGTTCGGCACGCCTGCCACGGCTGACCAGCCAGGCCTCGTAAAAGTTGGCGCTGGCCTCGGCGTGACAAATGACGGCACCCTGAGCGTGACCAGCGTCAACGGCTTTACGGTCAAGGCGCAGACCACCGACCCCGGCATGGGAAGCGCTCTCGACACAGGCACTGTCCTGCTGGTGTACGCATAAGGAGGTGGGCGCATGAGCATCTATCTCGGTGCCGGGAACACGGCACACAAAATGTCCAAACTCTATGTGGGCGTGGGCGGTCAGGCCCGGCAGGTGCAAAAGGTGTACGTCGGCATAAATGGTCAAGCCCGGCTCGTCTATCAAAGCGGCAGCCCCATAGGCAGTCTGGCCGTGGGCAGCATCGTTAAAATCAAAGTAAATGGTTCTTCCAGAAACTTCATCGTTGTCCATCAGGGCAAGCCGTCCAGCGTCTATGACGATAGCTGCGCCGGAACGTGGCTGCTGATGAAGGACATCTACGAAAGCCGCCAGTGGGATAGCTCGAACACCAACGATTATGCCAACAGCACCATCCATTCCTACCTGAACAGCACGTTCCTGAATCTGGTCGAGTCGAGCGTCAAGAACGCCATCAAGCAGGTAAAGATTCCGTATCGCAAGGGCCACGGTACGTCAAAGACCGTCACCAGCGGCTCGAATGGCCTGTCTGCGAAGATTTTCCTGCTCAGTGCGACCGAAACGAGTTTCAGCTACGACTATATGCCGAGCGGCGAGGGTGCAGAGCTAGCCTATTTCAAGGGCTGTGCAGATCATGATTCGGATTCCAAGCGTGTTGCCTATCTCAACGGTTCTGCCACCGGCTGGTGGCTCCGCTCTCCGGGCTGCAACGTCTCCGCCAAACGCGCGCTGGTCGTCGGCTCCGATGGCAACTGTGGCGACACCAGCTGCTCCTACTCGAGCGGCATTCGCCCCGCTTTGATCATGCCGTCCACCACGCTGGTGGACGAGAGCGGCAATGTGATTGGATAAGGAGGCGCTGTATGGACACTAAAATCAAGCCCGGTTACACTGCTCCGGCGGCAAAAGCCGATTACACCGCCATTGCGCAGGCCGTGAGCGAGCACAACGATGCTGCACAGCCCGGCCAGCGCTACTGGGGCGTTGCACTGGCAGACGGCACCTACATGGTGTACGAGGCGGGCACGGTACCACCCCCACCGACCGCCGAGGAGCTCGCTGCGCAGGAAGAGGCCGCCAAAAAGCAGGCCGAGCGGGAGGCCTTACCGGACACGGTCAAGGCACTGCAGGCCGCGCAGGCGGACACGGACGCCCTGGCGGTAGATCAGGAATACCGCGTCGCCATGCTGGAGCTGGGGCTGACCGACGACACCACCACTGACACCACCACATAAGGAGGTAAACCTATGTTGTATCGTACCTGTAAACGCCTGATCGAGCGCGGCCAAACCGCTGGCCTTGCGGAAAAAATTGATGTTTTTTACGCCCTCGGCCGCATCACCGAAGCCGAGTACAAAGAGCTGACCGAGCTGCTGGAGACCAAGACCGGCAGCAAGAGCGAGGAGTGAGCCTATGGCAATCAAGCAATACAGCCTTGCCAAGGACGGCGCTAAACAGCTGTCCCCGGCCTTTAAGGTGCGGGAGTTCCGGTGCCGGGACGGCAGCGACGCCATCATGATCGACCAGACCCTCGTGGTGCTGCTGCAGGCCATCCGGGAGCACTTCGGCAAGGCGGTGACCATCACCAGCGGCTACCGCACCGGAACCCACAACACCGCCGTCGGCGGCTCCAAATCCAGCCAGCACCTGCTGGGCAAGGCAGCGGACATCCAGGTGGCGGACACCACCGTGGAGGCCGTGGCCGCATACGCCGAGAGCCTGATGCCGGACTGGGGCGGCGTGGGCCGCTACCCCATCAAGCCAGGCCGGGCCCGGGGCTGGGTCCATGTGGACACCCGGCCCAACAAAAGCCGGTGGACGCTGTGAGGGGGTGATGATACGAGCAAGAAAATCTTTATCAGCCAGCCTATGGGCGGTCTGCCCGATAAGCAGGTGCTCCAGGAACGAGCTGCCGCGATCAGCAAGGCAAAGGCCCTGCTGGGCAAAGACGTCGATCCGCTAGAAACCTTTTTTGATGATTTCGGTCCGGCAGCAAAGCCGCTGGACTATCTGGTCCGCAGCCTTGAATTTTTGGCTAGGGCAGATGTGGCAGTCTTTGCCCCAGGCTGGCAGAACGCCCGTGGCTGTCGAATCGAGCACCTGTGCGCTCTGGAGTACGGCATCCCCGTGATGGAGGTGTGATACCAATGCAGCAAGTTTTTGCCTACATCTCTGCCCACTGGATGGAGGGAGCCATCTGGCTGCTGGGCATCGGCTGGGGCTACCTGATCAAAAAGGTCACCGAGTACCGGACCATCAAGGACGGTCTGCTGGCCATCATGCACGACTGCCTCTACCAGCGCTGCACCCACTACATCCAGCAGGGCGGCATCGACACCTCCGGCCTGAAAAATCTGGAGTATCTGTATAAAAGCTATCACGCACTGGGCGGCAATGGTACGGGCACCGAGCTGTACAACCGCGCCAAGGCCCTGCCCATCCGTGACTGATACACCCACACAAGCCCGGCAACGCCGGGAGAAAGGACAAACCATGAATAACCTGAACAACAAGATCTCCGCCGGTACCATCGCCCGCACCGCCTGCCTGCTGCTGGCCCTGACCAACCAGATCCTGAGCGCCTGTGGCAAGCCCATCCTGCCCATCGAGAGCGCCACCGTGGAGCAGCTGGTGACCGCTGGCATCACCACCGTGGCCGCGCTGATTGCCTGGTGGAAGAACAACAGCTTCACCCAGGCGGCTCTCGCCGCCGATGAGGTCTACGAGCAGAAGAAAAACAGCGTGCACTGAGCACACAGCTGTAAGTCCATAGCATAGCAACAGCCCCGGGAGCCGTCTGGCCCTCGGGGCTGTTTTTGTTTGCGTGTGCTGCCATGTGTCGGAAAGTGTTGCATTTTCCCGCATTGGTAGTTATAATGGTTTGGTAGTAAAATATGGTAGTAGTTTGGAAGTTCTTCTATTTTATCCGTTTTCTTTCGCGCGGGGTCATTCTGTACAAATGGAAAACCCCCCGCAGTTTTCACGAAACTACGAGGGATTTTCTTGGCGGAGTAGGAGGGATTTGAACCCTCGCGCCGTTGTTTAGACGACCTACGCCCTTAGCAGGGGCGCCTCTTCGGCCTCTTGAGTACTACTCCAGAGCAAAGTGCGTTACACTTATTCAATAAAAAATGGCGGAGAGAGTGGGATTCGAACCCACGGTACGTTGCCGTACGGCAGTTTTCAAGACTGCTTCCTTAAACCACTCGGACATCTCTCCTTGTGGACACTCGCGTTACGCCGTGTCGAATGCCTATTTACTTTACCAGATTTACGCTGTTCTGTCAAGCCCTTATGCAAATTTTTTCTTTTTTCTGTACGGCAACTGTACAACGGGCGCATTTATCACAACCTTTATTCGAAGTTTTTTTGGAATTTCTCTTTACAGAAACACCTTTTTGTTGTATAATAAAACCAACATAAACCACCCATCGGGAAAAGGAGCATCATCATGTCGTTTTCAGAGCTATTGAAGCAGTGCCGCAAAAAGCAGGGCGTCAGCCAAGCGGAGCTTGCCTCCAGACTGGGGGTCACACAGCAGGCTGTCGGCAAGTGGGAAAGCGGCAAGTCCTCCCCCGACCCCTCCACCGTGGCCCGCATTGCGGAGCTGTTGAACACCACGGCGGACTATCTGCTGGGGTTGTACCGCCCGGTCAGCAATGTTTCTGCCCCCGAGGAGCGCTTTTTCGGCAGCTATACCGAGAGCCTGATCCCGGTCATCGGCACGGTGAAGGCCGGTTACGGCGCACTGGCCTTTGAGGAGGACTACGGGCAGGAGTACGCCCGGGTGAAAGACCCCGCCAACTATTTTTATCTGGTGGTGCGCGGCGACAGCATGGAGCCCCGCATTCAGGACGGCGACCTTGCGCTGGTGCACCGGCAGGACACGCTGGAAAACGGCGATCTTGGCGTGCTGATCTACGGCGATGAGGGCGAGGGCACCCTGAAGCGCTACATCCAGCGCGGCAACTGCGTGGTGCTGCAGCCCTTCAACCCCGCCTATCATGAAATGGTCATCAAGGGCGAGGACCTGAACCACCTGCACATTGCAGGCCGCGTGGTGGAGACCAAGGCCAAGTGGTAAGCTTGCTGATTTAAAATGCCCTCCGCGCTGCTCTGGGCATATTCAGCGGAAATTTCATTTTAAATTGTGCGTTTGTCGCACTCTGCGGAACTTGTCGGGGCAAAGCCCCTCCATCTGCTAACGCAGACCGCTCCGCCGCTTGAAAGCCCCACTGGGGCTTTCATTGCTACGCAAACGCGGAGTGCTCCAAACGCATTTTCACGGGAAAGGGCGCAAAAGGGGCTGTTTCTCTCTCCCCTATTTTCATAAAGCCATCTGCTGTTTTGCGTATGGCTTTATTTTTTGACCCTTTTTTTCCGATTTTATCCTCTTTGGAGGTGTTTTTTGCATGGAACAGACCCTGATGGACAAGCTGACCATTCTGGCCGACAGCGCCAAATATGACGTTGCCTGCACCTCCAGCGGGGCGTCCCGCACCGCGCGCCCGGGCACGGTGGGCAGCTGCTATGCCCCGGGCTGCTGCCACGCCTTTACCGCCGATGGCCGCTGCGTCAGCCTGCTCAAGGTGCTGATGACCAACTGCTGCTCCTTCGACTGCGGCTATTGCGTCAACCGCCGCTCCAACGATATCCCCCGCGCCACCTTTGCGCCCCGGGAGCTGGCAGAGCTGACCATGGAGTTCTACCGCCGCAACTACATCGAGGGCTTGTTCCTGTCCAGCGCCGTGCTGGGCAGCCCGGACTACACCACCGAGCGGATGCTGACGGTCCTGCGGCTGCTGCGGGGCGAATACCGCTTTGGCGGCTACATCCACGCCAAGGCCATCCCCGGCACAAGCCCGGAGCTTTTGCAGCAGCTGGGATATCTGGCCGACCGTCTGAGCGTGAACGTGGAGCTGCCCAGCGAGCAGAGCCTGAATCTTCTGGCACCGGACAAGGGCCGGCACTCCATCTTCCGCCCCATGAAGCAGATTGCCGTCTCCGGTGCCCAAAACAAGCAGGAGCTGACGGTCTACCGCCATGCCCCCAAGTTTGCCCCCGCCGGGCAGAGCACCCAGATGATCGTGGGGGCCTCGCCGGAAACGGACTACCACATTTTAAAGCTCACCGAGGGCATGTACCAGAAGTACAGCCTCAAGCGGGTGTTCTACTCGGCTTACATCCCGGTGGCCGAGGACACCCGCCTGCCCGCGCTGGACACCAAACCGCCCCTGCTGCGGGAACACCGGCTGTACCAGGCAGACTGGCTGCTGCGGTTCTACCAGTTCGAGGCAGACGAAATTTTAGATCAGGATAACCCCAACTTCAACCCCTATCTGGACCCCAAGTGCAACTGGGCCGTGCAGCACT
>ENA-ORSA01000627-ORSA01000627.1-human-gut-metagenome-genome-assembly--contig:-NODE-627-length-36612-cov-19.424871_pt1 | contig 36612 bp, 26 predicted proteins | sample MGYA00242179_ERZ509142 | MGnify/ENA primary metagenome ERZ509142 (study PRJEB26280, sample SAMEA2338659) | human gut metagenome | biome: human gut; feature: human-associated habitat; material: faeces... | reverse complement strand
GAGAATCCATGCTCTCCATTCGCCAAGAAGTGAATAACGAGATTCTACGCTATATAGAGTCGGATGGTTATCATCTTGCGCCTGGCTCCAAGACACCGCATACGCTTGACTCATGGGTGTTTCATTATACCAATGCCGCAGGCAACAACGATGGCATCAAGATAGAAATCAACTATTCCGACCGTTGCCATATCCTGCCTGCCATAGAGACTCATGTGTCCATTCCGTTTCTGAGCGATGTGAAGGTACGTTCTCTTTCACCTGTCGAATTGTTTGCCACCAAGATAAACGCCTTGATAGGTAGAAGTGCTGCACGTGACATTTATGATGTCTATAACATGGTGAAGCATCAGCTATTCGTGAGCGATGAAGAGAAAACGTTGCTGAGAAAAGCGATCGTCTTTTATCTGACTGTTGGCTCAAGCAGAAAAGACAACGCTACGCCTACGGAATATACTGACTTTCCGCAGATAGACAAAATCCGTTTTCCGCAGATTCGTTCGCAACTCTTGCCTGTACTTAGGCGCAGTGAGCATTTTGACTTTGAAAAAGCCAAGACAGAAGTGAAAGACTTTCTCTCAAAGCTATTGGTTCTGACAGAATCAGAGAAAGAATATGTGCGGGAATTCAATGACAAGAAGTATATTCCAGAATTGCTGTTCGAAGATAAAGAGATGGTCAATAGAATCAAATTTCATCCTATGGCTTTGTGGAAGACAAGGAGTCGTTGAATGTTTTTTCTGTAAATTTTGAAAAAAGTTATTGTTTTGCTTAGTTTTTTGCTTTGCTCAACTGTATAGATAGTGTATGAAACAGGAAAAGGACATAGAAAGAATGTTTCGTCAGCATTACGAGAAGATGTACAATCTGGCCAGAAGCATCCTCTCCGATGACGATGAAAGCAAGGATGTAGTGAGCTAAGTCTTTACCACGATTCTTGCCGATGATGTAGTCCTGATGCCTGAGAGTGAGGAAGGATTCCTGATGAGGAGCGTCCGCAACCGCTGTCTCAACCTGATAGCCCATAAGGGCGTGAAGGAAAAGGTAGCGAAGTTGCTCATAGATGATACCGATGTTATTTTGTCGGATGAAACCGATGAGTGACTGGAGCAGTTGTTGCTTCTCATCGAAGACCTGGAACCGCATATCCGACAACTCATTTCCATCTGCGCTATCTTCAGGAGAAATCTTATCAGGAGGTGGCTGATGAAGTGGGAGTGAGCAAGGTGACGGTGTTCAACCATCTTTCGAAGGCGATGGACTGGATTAAGGAACAATTTAAATGAGCAAGACAATGACAAACAAGGAATTTAACAAGAGTAAAGAAGAAAAGCGTCAGATGTTCTTCGATATGCAGGAACATCCCGACCGCTATACCGACGAGCAAGTGAAACGTTTGCTTGCCGATGAGGACATGAAGGATTTCTTTCACGACATGGCAATGGTTAGGATGGCGATGAAGAAAGGAAACCCAAAGAAAGTGAATATAGATGAAGCATGGAAAGAGTTTGCCGATAGGCAAGGATTAAAGGCCAACAATGCTTCTGGTAAAACATCCAGCAATCGCTGGAAGATTGCAGCATCCATCATTGGTGTCATTTTTCTCTCAGGCATAACTTTAGCCGCAATCCATTCTGGCATTTTCCGTTCATCTTCTTCGGATGAGACTAGCCAAGCCAAGACGGAACAAGTATCTTCTACTTCTGATTTGAACAAGACGGATAGCATCAAGGTGAGTGCTACGGAGAAGGCTGACAGCCTCGACCTCAAACCTGTTGTCTTTGACAATGCCGAGTTGGGCAATGTCGTGTCGCAGCTTGCAGCCTTCTATCATGTCAAGGTGGAATTCGACAATGCAGAATCGCAGCATATCCGTATCTTCTTCAATTGGGACAAGACTAAGACATTGAAGCAGAATCTCGCAATATTGAATGCTTTTGAGCGCATACAGATAACGGAAGTGGATGGGATTTTAAAAGTGGAGTAAGTTATGAAGAAGATTGTTTTTAACTTAATGTTGTTGATGATAAGCATGGGTATGTCTGCCCAACGCATTACCCGACAATATAATAATGTGTCATTCTCTGCGGCATTGAAGGATTTGAATGTTCGACAGGATAAGTATGTCATCAACTTTGTGTATGACGAGTTGGAGGATTTCAAGGTGACGAAGAGCATCAAAAATGAAAGTGTTCCAGATGCCATCATGAACTTGATAGGCTTTTATCCTATCAAGATGAAACAAGTGGATAATGTTATTATCGTTGAATGTATCCAAAAGGCTTCTAACAGAATGATGGGACGCATCGTGGACACTCATCATCAACCTGTCGATTTCGCCAATGTTTCACTTCTGAATGTCAATGACTCTTCGTTTATTACTGGTGGTGTGACCAATGAAAACGGACAATTTGTAATACCTTGCAATGCTCAAAAGGCTATTGTAAAAGTAACATGTGTAGGATATAACACTTATCGCAATATCTTTAGTACTGGCAAAATAGGTACAATAGCTTTAAGCGAAGTTACGCTAAATCTACAAAAAGTAGTTGTGAAAGGTCATCGGAAGATTTATAAGTCAGACGGAACAAAGCTTATCGTGGATGTTCAGAAATCTGTATTAAGCGATTTTGGAAGTGCCGATGATGTTGTTGCGCAATTACCAACAGTGTCAGGTAGCGATGGCAGCTATTCTGTCTTTGCAGACAAAAAGAGTTGTTTGACAAGCAAACGTATGCAATTTGCAGAATTTAGCACTATTGCCAAATCATTACCTCAATTGAGGTGAAACACTCATAAATCGCTCATTTTAAGCTATTCTGAATATTTGGGCGGAATTTTTTTTGAAAAAAGTGGCTTAAAAGTTTGGAGGTTTAAATAAAAAGCCATACCTTTGCACTCGCTTTTAAGGAACAACGCTTCCGCAAAGCAATAAGGATTGGCTCCGTAGCTCAACTGAATAGAGCATCTGACTACGGATCAGAAGGTTGCAGGTTTGAATCCTGCCGGAGTCACAAACAATTTAAAAGAGGACTTTACGCAATGTAAAGTCCTCTTTTTTTATGCCTGTAAGCATTTTAAGGTAAACCGCTTTTGGCTGTTGCCAAATAATTGTAAATATACCGTCTGACTTTTCTTACTTTCAAGCTATTTGCATAGTGCTTTTCAAATGTAGTCCTTTTGCACTTCAAAACGAGTCCTTTTGCATGCCAAAAGGAGTCCTTTTACATAGCAAAACGAGCCCTTTTGCACTGCAAAAGGGCTCGTTTTGTTTTGGGGTAGTATTTTTACTTCTGTCGTGGCACGTAAGGAACATCGGCGCGCGATGACTTTACGTTGTAGTTGTTCATCCACTCTTCGAGCATATGGCGGTGCTGGGCAAGAGTCTCGGCGTATGCTTTCTCCACAGCCAGGTTGCGGGTCTCGCCACGGTCGCGACGCATGTCGTATAGCTGTTCGCGATAGCGTCCCTTGTCGTAGAGCACATACTTGAAGTCGGGAGTGCGCAACGACCATCCGAGTGTGCCCGAACCCTTGTCAAACATGGTTTCAGTAACGACGTATGGCTGGTGCTGTGCGTTGGCGTTGCCGCTTTCGGCAATGGTGCGGAAGGACACGCCACGTGTGCCTTCAGGCTTAGTGGCACCAGCCCAGTCGCATATCGAGGCAAAGAAGTCGGGACCGTTGTTGATGAGTTGGGGCAGTTGCTTGCCGGCATTCTTCTTGCCTGGCAGCACGACAATCAGCGGAATGTTGGTCACTTCGTCGTATAGTGCCGACTTCTGGTTCCAGTGGTGAGCGCCGGTGCCGTCGCCGTGGTCGCTGGTGAATATCACTACGGTGTTGCGCCACAACGAATTCTTGTCTATTGCATCAACAATCTTACCTATTTCCTTGTCGACATGCTCCACCAGTCGGTAGTAGGCGTAGCGGTATCGGCGCCAGTCGTCGTCGGTGTACGATGTTGTAGGGTATGCCGAATAGTTGAGTGATTTCTCGCGTTGTAGTATGTCGGCGTCGTATGGGCTTATGGCGTAGTTGGCAGGCAGCCCCGGACACTCGCCCACGTCAGGCACGGTGATGTCGGCAAAGGGCAGGTCCTGCTGGCGTGCAAACTCGCATATGTTATGCGGATTGTCGAACGATGCCACGAGGAAGAAGGGGCGTTCGGGCTTGCTGTGGCTGTTGAGGAAGTCGACGCAAACTTCGGCAAGTCCGGCATCGTCGTGATTGTGTATGTTGCGGAATCCGAATTCACCGTCGGGTATTGAGGCTGTATGGGCGTGCCATTTTCCGGCGTAGGCGCATTCGTAACCGGCTTCGCCCACGAGTGTGCCGAGTGTGCGCGTGCGTACGGAGTCGGGTATGGGTGTGCCGTTGCGCTCCACTCCCAGTTCGTGAGCCATGTACCCCGTGAACATTGATGCGCGCGATGGTCCGCTGAGCGGCGACGAGCAGTAGGCGTTGGTGAATGTCACGCCAGCGGCAGCCAGTCGGTCGATGTTAGGGGTGTGAAGGTCGGTGTTGCCAATGCAGCTCATGGCGGTAGCTGTCTGTTGGTCGGTCATGATGTAGATGATGTTGGGGTGCTGTGCAGCCATCGTTGTGATAGGCGCAAGTGCCAGCAGGGGTTTCAGTATATGTCTCATTTCTTTATTATTGTTCTATTAGTATTATTTGAATATATGTTACGGTTTGCTTGTATTTGGGCCTTGTTATGCTTCGAAACGTCACTTAAACTATGAAAAAACGTAAAAATGCAACTTTTTAGTTATTTTTTTTCCCGTTTTTTTTGCAGCAATGGAAAATATTATTAATTTTGCCATCGTGTAAAGAATAACGCTAAATGTAGCGAAGATTTTTTTGATTTGTTTTAGTAGATTAGTTTTTAAGTAGTTTGTTTTTGAAAGTCGGATGCCGTGAGGCACCCGATTTTTTTTGTTATTATACTTTTCCTGTTTTTTGTTTTCGAGGCTGATTGTCTGCCGTTTCCAGAAATGGTAGTCTTAGATATTGCGCTCGAAATGTTCGTAATAGTATTGTCCCTTGTCCTTGGTGCGGTTGCCGTATTCTATGGCACGGGTGGGGCAGTGGTGGTAGCAGGCAAAGCACGATAGGCACTTGCCGTTGTGTTTCCATTCTGGGCATTCGCCCTTGCTCCATTCTATGTCGTCGGTGGGGCAGACACTGGCACACTTGCCGCAATGTATGCAGCGTTGCGGGTCTACACTAAACTTGCTGTCGCCTATAATCCATTTGATGAAAGCGTGGCCGATCAGGCGGCTGTTGATTCGAGGCCAGTGTCCTCTGGTTATCTTGAATATTCCGCGGTCCTTGTCGATAATGTGGTCGACGAATGCGCATATCATGTGGTTGGCATGCGTTTTCTTCTGGATTTCCTTCTTCTCTTCGTCTACATCCATGAAGGGCAGGCCTACATACGATTCGGGCATGATAAGCGATATGGCGCTGTCGGCCTTCAGTCCGATGGCAGCCAGGTCTTTCTGGAATATGTCTACGGCTTCGCCCACGGTGTCGCCGGCTGTGCATATTATGTAGCAGTATCGTCCTTGGGCGTTGGTGATGCGCAGATTGGCTATAAACTCTCTCACCATGAGTGGCGGCCTCCATCCATGTACGGGAAAGAGGAATCCGATTGACTCTTCCGAATCAAGCGTATATTCGTGTATTTTGTCGCTGCCGCCATGCTTCTTGCATTCGGCTGCGATGTCGATGATGTCGTCGCCGGTAAGGTGTTTGATTCTTTGGGCTGCCCAGCGGGTGTTGCCTGTGCATGAAAAATAGAATACCATGTGCTGCGGTGATAAGGATTGTGCGGTGAAAAAAAAATAAGGCAGGGTGCGCAGTTGTTTGGTGCGTACCCTGCCTTTATCTCATGTCAGCCTCGATGTGAGGCAGCCTGTAGAAGGTGCTTCTTATTTCGACTCTTCCATTACGCCTTCGATGTACAGACGTGTAAGCTCGGTTACGCCGTTTGATCTTACCGTAATGGTCTTCTTGAAGTGTCCCGGGAATGTGCCTCGACCGTTGTATGTCACCTTTATCTCGCCCTTCTCGCCAGGCTTGATAGGAGTCTTGGTGAACGAGGGGACGGTGCATCCGCAACTTGCGATTGCCTGGTTGATTACCAGCGGTGCTGTGCCCTGGTTGACGAATGTGAATACGCACTTCTGTACTGGCTCTTTCTCAGAGAATTTTCCGAAGTTGTAGTTTATCTTCTCAAACTTGATTGAAGCCTGTTTCTCTTGTGCCATTGTCATGCTGACGCATGCGATGAGCATGGCAAACACTATAAATATTCTCTTCATCTTCTTTTCTGATTTTTAGTTGTTAATGAAATAACTCTGCAAAATTACAAAAAGATTTAGGTCTGAGGGGCAAAAATGACGTTTTTTTGCAATTATTATATTAAAAACAAGCGTTATTTGTTTGGTTTAACTGAAAAACAAAATGTGGCAAGACGAAAATATCATTCGCCTTGCCACATTATATATATGTGTGTAATGCGTGAATAGCTTGTCAGAAACGGCCCTGTTCGCCGAGATAGCTGTCTTTGAAGCCGAGGAAGTAGAGTACACCGTCGATGCCGATGGTGTTGATGCTCTGCTTGGCATTTGCCACAACGCGGGGCTTTGCATGGAATGCTATGCCCAGACCGGCTTCGCCCAGCATAGGCAAATCGTTGGCTCCGTCGCCTACTGCAATAGTCTGTGCCAGATTGACCTTCTCCACTTGTGCTATGAGTTTAAGTAGTTCGGCCTTGCGGTGTCCGTCTACTATCTCGCCAACGTAGCGTCCTGTGAGCTTGCCGTTGTCGTCAATCTCCAGTTCGTTGGCATAAACATAGTCGATGCCGTACTTGCGCTGCAGGAATTCGCCGAAATAAGTGAATCCGCCACTGAGTATGGCAATCTTGTAGCCACAACGCTTGAGTACTGCCATCAGACGGTCTACGCCCTCGGTGATGGGCATGTTGGCGGCTATGTCTTCAAACACGCTTGAGTCCAAACCCTTCAGCAGGGCTACACGACGTGTGAAGCTTTCCTTGAAGTCAATCTCGCCGCGCATGGCGCTTTCGGTGATAGCTTTCACCTGAGCTCCCACACCTGCGCGCTCGGCAAGTTCGTCGATGCATTCGGTCTGGATGAGTGTGGAGTCCATATCGAAGCAGATGAGTCGGCGCATGCGGCGATACATGTCGTCACGTTGGAACGAAAAGTCTATCTCCATTTCCGAAGATATGTGCATAAGTTCCTCTTGCATGGCTGCGCGGTCGGTGGGTGTGCCACGCAGCGAGAACTCGATGCAGGCACGCATGTTGCGCTCGGGGTGCTTGATGCTCATGCGTCCGGTGAGTCGCAGTATGGAGTCGATGTTGAGTCCCTGGTTGGTTATGACTCTTGTGGCTGCTTCTATCTGCTTTGCCGAAAGCGACCTGCCGATGAGTGTGAGTATATAACGGTTCTTGCCCTGGCCGTTTACCCAATTCTCGTATTCGTCGTCGGTGACGGGTGCGAATCCGATGTTCACTCCGAGTTCGGTGGCTTTGAACAGCAGTTCTTTCATTACCTGTCCCGATGCATTCTCGTCTATGCGTATGAGTATGCCCAACGACAGTGTGGAGTGTATGTCTGCCTGGCCTATGTCCAGTATCTTTGCATCCTTGCTGGCAAGGATTTCCATTATAGATGTTGTCAGGCCCGGTCGGTCGTTGCCCGTTATTCTGATTAGTATCTGTTCTTCTTTCGAGTTGTTAGTTTCCATTTATTCTTTGGGTTATTCTTCGGCAAACAGTCGTATGCGCTGTTCTTCCGACAGTTTGCACACAATCAGTTGGTTGTCTTTTTCGGCTACGATGTAGCCGTCAAGTCCCTGCACTACCACTTTTTTCTCTTCTGTGGTGTGTACAATGCAGTTGTGCGAGTCTATCATGTGTATGTTCTCGCCTATGAGTGCGTTGCCGTAGAGGTCCTTGTGTGTTTGTTCCATGAGCGATGTCCATGTTCCGAGGTCGCTCCATCCGAAGCTTGCCGGACATACGAATATCTCTTCAGCCTTCTCCATTATGGCGTAGTCTACCGATATGTTATCGCATTCGGGATAGCGGCTGTCTATTGTGGGCTGTTCTTCGGGTGTGCCGTATATGTCGAGCATGCCCTCGAACACCTTACTTATAGTAGGGCTGTACACTCGGAATGCGTTGACTATGGTTGAAACGCTCCATACGAAGATGCCTGCATTCCAGAAATAGTTTTTGTGTGATATGTATTCCTTGGCTGTCTCGTAGTCGGGTTTCTCTCTGAATGAGTCTATGCGGTATATTTCCTTGTTTCGTGGTGATGCTGTCGAGAGGTCGGCCTGTATGTATCCGTAGCCCGTTTCGGGGCGTGTAGGTGTCATGCCGAGCGTCACGATGGCGTCGGTTTCGGACGTGAAGTTCATACACTGGCGTATGATACGTCTGAATTCTTCGTTGTCGGTCACGATATGGTCGCTGGGTGTTATCACTACATTTGCCTTGGGGTCTTGCGACTTTATGCGCCAGCTTACGTATGCTATGCATGGTGCGGTATTGCGTCGGCATGGCTCAAGCAATATGTTTTCTGCCTTCACTTCGGGCAGTTGCTCGCGAACGACGTCGGCATACTTCTTATTTGTCACTATCCACACGTTCTCGGGCGGGCATATGCCTTTGAACCTGTCGTATGTAAGTTGCAGAAGCGTACGACCGACACCAAGGATGTCGATGAACTGCTTCGGGCGGTCGGCTGTGCTCATAGGCCAGAATCTGCTGCCTACGCCACCTGCCATAATAACAAGATGATTACTTACTCGAGCCATAAAAAAGTTTGTTGTTTATCTTGCAAAGATAGGAAAAATTGGCTACATCAGAAACTTTTTAGGCTATGGTTTTCAGAAAACTGTGTTTTTATTTGCTTTTACAGCATATCGTCGAACAAAAATCCCATTTCGGGTTGGCTGTTCTGTTGTTCTTCCTGGTGTGACGGTTGTGTCGGTTTGTCGCCAAAATGTAGCATAAGTTGCTGTGCTGCTTGCGATGAAGTGTTGATTTTGTAATATCCTCGCTTGTCGCAACGGCGCACGAGTGAGTCGTACGACTGTGAATTGGCATTGAGCCATTGTCGTACGCTATGGTTTACGTCGTCGATGAGTACGGGCGCGAACAATGTGTTGCACGTATTGTATACATGCAATGCTATCTTGCGTACTGGCAGTCCGTTGTCGCCGGCTTCGCACAGCACATTGATTATTTCGTTGGAGTATTTGTTTGTTTCGCGCATGTCATCAGGACAAAAAGAAAGCTGCACACATATCATACATAGGATATGCATGCAGCTATCTTTCTTATAAGATAGAAACGGTTATTCTATTTTACATTAGACCAAAGTAACGAGGTTGTCCTCATTCTTTACCTTGCCCTCTTTCAAGAGCCATCCTGTACCGAGGTAAACTTCCTCAGTGGTAATCTTAGCGGCCTTAGCTATCTCAGCTACGCTCATAGCCTTGCCTGCAGCTGCCAATGTCTGGTATACATCACCGGCACGGAAACCAGCGTTTTCTGCGCTTACTGCTACCTCTACAGCCTTCTTGCAGGTTGCACGCTTTGTAGTGGTTGCCTTAACTGCAGTAGTTTTCTTGGCTGCAGTTGTTTTCTTTTCTGTTGCTTTCTTTTCTGCCATAATTTTGTGTAAATAACATTAATATAACGCTTCTCGTTAGCGTTTGTTTTTTTATACGTTTGCAAAATTAGTCAAATATTTTTGCAAAAGGATAACAAATATATGAAAAAAGCCCGCCGAAGCGAGCTTTTCATTATATTTGTTTAATTTTCTTGACGTAGGTCAACTTTGAGTTGCAGTTCATCAAGCTGTTTCTGGTCGATTGCTGACGGTGCGTCGAGCATAACGTCGCGTCCGCTGTTGTTCTTCGGGAATGCTATGCAGTCGCGTATCGAGTCGAGTCCTGCCATGATCGAAACGAAGCGGTCGAGTCCGAAGGCAAGACCTGCGTGAGGAGGTGCTCCGTACTTGAAGGCATTGATGAGGAATCCGAACTGTGCCATGGCACGCTCTTCGGTGAAACCGAGAATGCCGAACATCTTCTCCTGCAGTTTGCTGTCGTGGATACGCAAGCTTCCGCCGCCAACCTCAATGCCGTTGCATACGAAGTCGTAAGCTTTGGCGCGTACCTGTTCTGGATGTGAGTCGAGCAATGGTATGTCGTCGGGGTTGGGCATAGTGAAGGGGTGGTGTGTAGCCATAAGGCGCTGCTCCTCGTCGCTCCACTCGAACAGCGGGAAGTCGACAATCCACAGACACTCGAACTTGTTCTTGTCGCGCAGTCCGAGACGGTCGCCCATCTTCAGACGCAGTGTGCAGAGCTGAACGCGTGTCTTGTTGGCGTTGTCGCCTGAAAGGATGAGCACGAGGTCGCCGTCCTTGGCGCCTGTCGTCTGCTTCACCTTGGCAAGTACTTCGGGCGAGTAGAACTTGTCGACCGACGACTTCACGGTGCCGTCCTCGTTATACTTGATGTATACCAATCCCTTGGCGCCTACCTGCGGACGCTTTACGAAGTCGGTAAGCTGGTCGAGCTGCTTGCGTGTATAGTTGGCGCAACCAGGCACGCAGATACCGCCGATGTATGTGGCATCGTTGAATACCGAGAATGTGCCGGTGCCCTTGAGGTCGTCCATAAGCTCTACGAACTCCATGCCGAAGCGCAGGTCGGGCTTGTCGCTACCGAAGCGGCGCATAGCCTCGTGCCATGTCATCTGCTGGAGCTTGGCTGGCAGCGCTACGCCACGAATCTCCTTGAACAGATGGCGTGCCATGTCCTCAAAGAGGTTGATTACGTCGTCCTGGTCGACAAACGACATCTCGCAGTCAATCTGTGTGAACTCTGGCTGGCGGTCGGCACGAAGGTCTTCGTCGCGGAAGCACTTGGCTATCTGGAAGTAGCGGTCGAATCCGCTCACCATGAGCAGCTGCTTCAGAGTCTGCGGGCTCTGTGGCAGAGCGTAGAACTGACCTGGGTTCATGCGCGAAGGCACAACGAAGTCGCGTGCGCCCTCCGGTGTAGAACCGATAAGTATAGGAGTCTCAACCTCGATGAAGTTCTGTGCATCGAGGAAGTTGCGTATGAGGATAGTCATGCGGTGGCGCAGCTCCAGATTCTTGCGCACGGTAGGACGGCGCAGGTCGAGGTAGCGGTACTTCATACGGATGTCGTCGCCGCCGTCGGTGTTGTCCTCGATAGTGAAAGGAGGTGTTGCGCTCTCCGAAAGGATGTTCAGTTCGGTAGCGATGATTTCAATGTCGCCGGTAGGAAGGTTGGCGTTCTTGCTTTCGCGCTCGTTCACAACGCCTGTCACCTGAATGCAGTATTCGCGTCCGAGCTTGCCTGCACGTGCGCAAAGCTCGCTGTCGTCAGAGTCGTTGAAGACAAGCTGTGTGATGCCATAGCGGTCGCGCAGGTCAACAAATGCCATTCCGCCCATCTTTCTAACGCGCTGTACCCATCCGGCAAGCGTTACGGTCTTGCCGGCATCGGAGAGACGCAGCTCTCCACAAGTGTTTGTTCTATACATATATATTATAGTGTATTTATTTTATTCCGATAATATGCGCTATTACTACGCAAAGTTATAGCGTTTATTCCGAACCACCAAATTTATAGCAAAATTATAGCGTAATTTTTGATTTTGGCTTTTCCGCCTATCTTATATTTGTGTTTTTGGGCGCTCAATACTGCGAGTTGAACGCACCGGGAAATCTTCGGTGCGAAATTCTCGAGTTTTGAGCGTGCAGAGCTTAAACTGTTTATATACATGCCGTTACGCCGTTAATAGGGTGGGGTGTGCAAAAAACGCAGACTGAAAAGGGCTCCTTTTCTTTGCAAAAGGACTACATTAGCTCTCCGAAAGGGCAACTTTAGCTATACAAAAGGACTCCTTTAGCACTCCAATTGAGCCTCCGTTGCAATACAAAAGGGCTTCCTTGCATTCCAAATGTTATCGTTTGGAAGACAAAGAAGCCCTTTTTGTGTGTTTTCAAGCTATTAGGCAATTGTCAAAACCTATAAAAACCGCCTATGAAATCTCTATAATCGATTTTCTGTTTGTAACACTTTTTTACTGTCTGTACGATATTTGCATGTTATAATTGTCGTTTTAATAGTTATCTTATCATTATCTTCTTTCCGCCGTTGATGTACACGCCCTGTAGGGTGGGGCGCTGGTTGTAGCGACGTCCCTGCAAGTCGTACCAGATGGTTGGGGCTTTCTGCTTGTCTACAGTCAGCACATTTACTCCGGTAGAAATCTGGTCGGTCACGTCTTTTACGATGTAATAGCCATTTCCGGCTTTGTCGGTCGTAATCTCGATGTATGTGTCTTTGTCCAGATCGTATACGTTGCAGGTCTGTGACGTGCCCGTTCCAGTATTGAATACGAACGAAATCATATCGCTGCACTTGGCTATGCGGAAGGTCTTGTAGTACCACTTCTTGCCTGCAATAGTCTTGGTTGCAGTCACGGCATCGCCAGGCCATTTGCCTTTTGTTGTGAAGTTCTCGCCCGACAGGTCTTCCCACGCCCAGTAGTTGACGCTCTTCCATCCCACCTGATCAACATTTACGTACACGTTAATGTTGTACGGAGTGAATGCCTCAGGTGTGGAAATCTCGTATGTGCGGGTAGCTATAGCCGACACGGTAGAGCCGGTGAGCAGTCCCACTTTGAGCGTTGTTGTGCCCATGGGGATGTCTATTGCTGTGCCGCTTGCAGCCTTATGGCTTTTGGCAGTAGGTTCGGTTCCGTCGGTGGTGTACACCAGTTGCGCTCCCTGCTTGTTGCTTACGGCTGTAAGGCGAGCCTTCTGTACATCGTCATAATGTCCCGATGGCAGGTCAATCCATGCCACGTTGCTGCTGTTGCTGAGCAGATAGCGGTAGTGATAGCCACGCAGTATTTCGGTGTATCCATACGGTGAGGTGTAGTTGTTGGCGTTGGTTCCCATCACGGCATACAGTGTTCCATTTGAACCTTCGGTCTTCAGCACATTGCATTGCGAGCCCACATATACGTTGAATGTGGTGTTGCTGGTATTGGTAATGCCAGCAATGTGGCGGGCGTTGATCATCATCTTGATGTCGGTGGGGTAGGCTTGCCAGTGCTTGTAGAACACGCACGGCGTGCCGCATGAAGCCAGGATGTAGGCGTTGGCAGCAAGTGTGTCCTTGCGTATAGGGTCTTGCTGTTCGGTGCTTGAGCGGTATTCGGTGTCGTGGTTTTCCACAAAGCTTACAGCATACTGACGGTAAGTGGCATCGCTGATGAGTCCGTCCTTTGCCTTGCTGCCCCAATTACTTTTGATAAGATCGCGTACGGCGTAACGTATTGGGAAATCGAAGGCGGCTGATGTTGGTGTGCCGTTCACCTTGGTGGCGTTAATCCACGTAGTGACTTTCGACACATTACCGTCCAAATATTCACCCACAGAGAAGCCAGGCTTGGCTGCCGTGTTGTATATTCCGGTGAACTTGCCTGCGTAACCCTTCACCATGTCGTAGCGGAATCCGGCGTAGCCGAAGTCGTTGAGCAGCATGTCGAGATATGCCTTTACTACAGTCTGCACGTTGGAGCTGTTGTGGTCGAGATCGCGCATGCCGTCCCAGCCGTCGCCCGTATCTTTATTGCTGCTAAGTGTAATCTTGGGAGTCTGTTTGTTAGCCCATGCCAATGTTTTTCCATTGTCATCATTACTGCAGATGTCGGTAGAATACATCTGGTAGGTTACGCCCTTGTATGTCTCTACGGGGAAGTCTGTCCAACTTGTCAGATTGCCACGGTGGTTGATTACAACGTCGGCAATGGTGCCTATTCCTTTGCTCTTGAATGTCTTGATCATAGAGCGCAGTTGGGCTTCGTTGCCAAACGAGCTGTTGTAATTGCTAAACCAGTAGAGGTCGTTGTATCCCATTGAGCGTTCGCTGCCGCAGTTGGCGCTTTGCGGAATCCATACAAGGTTGAAGTATGGTGCAAGGTCGTCGGCTTGGGCTTCAAGATTGCTCCATCTGGATGCTCTGTATGAGTTCCAATAGAATCCTTGCAGCATCACTCCGTTGTAGTTGGCGGGCCAGCCTTGAGCCTGCATGCTTAGTGATGCCATAAGGGCAACGAGTGTTGTGTAAATTTTCTTCATACGCTGTTTTTAGTTACTTTTGGATTAATTGCTTACTACTACTTTTCTATAAATTAAATGACTGCTTATCCGGTTACAACTACTTGCATCACGCAACTATATAAACCTAATTGTTTTATGCCCCAAAGTTACGTCAAATTTCATTACTGATGTATACAAATATTGTGCAAACGTGCAAATGGAATGCGCAAACGTTTGCATGCCAGTGCTAAATAAAAAAAATGAAGAGACTACTCTCTTACTGCGAGCAATCTCTTCCAACCTAAATTAAAACGTGTAAAACCTTAATAAACCTATGCGATGGTAGTAGCTGTATATGATTTTGAAAGTACTGTTGTATTATTCTACTCCAAATTTACGCATAATTCCTTTATCTATATATAAATAATGTGTAAACGTACAAATGAATTGCGTAATCGTTTGCATTTCATCACTCAATGTTTCGGATGAACAACAAAAAAGGCGGCTCTCATATCATGAGAACCGCCTGATGTTAAATTAAATGTAAGTGGCTATGATTACTCTACTGTGCAGTAGATATTGTCCTTAGTCTTTCTTGTAGGATACAGCTTGACCGTATTGCCCGCAACCTTAAGGTCGGTGCCATCTTGCTTCAAGTTGTCGATGCTTCCACCGAGGTTAATTGGCCAATCCTTATTTACACTGAACTTCCAACCATCAGCTGTTACGCCTACATTAGTAGCCTCGAAGCAATACTCCTCAGCATTCCAGGTCATGGGAACTGGGGCTAACACATCCCAACCTTGGAATTTACCAACCATACCCATGGATTCAATCTTAGTAGCTTCAATGGTGCCTTCAGAGAGATTGACATCTATGTAGTAAACACCTTCACCTGCATTTACACCGAGGTTGCCATTTTTGACGCCGATAGCAGCTCCCTTGAATGCAACGAAGGTGTTTGCATCGATAGCTTTTTCCCACTTTCCTTGCTCACGCTGGAACTTGAACTCAAAGCCAGCACCGTTAGGATCGGCTATATATACGTAACCGGTATATGTACCCTTATCTTCGTCTACGAGAGCAAGCTTCTGGTCAGAAGAACTCCAAGCGTCTGTACTACCGATGAAGTAGATGAATGGATCGTAGTTCACTGGCTCAATGGTATAAGAATAGTCCATCATGTTGAGAGTGAGCTTGTACTTGCCAGGCTCTGCAATCTTACCGGCACCAGGATTATCGCTTGTCAACAGACCTGTCATGCTTTCGCTTCCGTTTTCCTTAGGTCCTACTACGCCAGCAGCCCAGATGGTACCGGCATCACCGTTCTTCTTAGGAATAATCTTCCAGTACTGGTCTGCCTTGGTTGTTTCGAACGTGAGTGTGAAGATAGGATCGTCATATACATCCTTGTCGCTGTGCTTGAATGCCTGCTTAGCACTTACATTATTCCAACCGTCAAAGACTAAGACATCATCAACGTCTTTGACATTAAACATATCGCCTACGAGGTAGTAACCCTCTTCGATAACTGGAGCCACAGGAATAGCCTTTACCTGGAATGTTTCAGATGTTGCCATCTTTACAACAGTAGAACCATTGCTAATCCATGCGTCAAGCGTAGCATTGATGTCACGCTCAATTGGGCGCTTGCCATACGTTTCAGAGATGTATGTTGCCAAATCGGCTGTTGCCATCTTGCCGTCATTGTCAATGTCGTAGGTCTTGTCGCCCAGATTGATCTTGATGGTTGGTGTGTAACCGGCGTCGGAAGAAGTGGGAGCAACAATGCTCGCCACTTGAACCTTCTCTTCCGTTACATTAGCCAAGTTGATGACATCAACTGCAGTAACGCTACCGTTACCGAATTCTACAGCTTTCGGCTCAGCGTTGACTTGGGGTTTGCTCCAGTCGGTATAGTCCTCGGTACATGACGCCATAGCCATCAGCAGGGTCATTCCCAATAATATTTTCTTAATCATAATTGTCTTTGCTTAAAGTGATTTACAATTTAACGATGCTGAACGAACCTGTGATGTCGTTGAATGAGATGACGTACTTGCCTTCTGTCAAGCCGATGTTGTTGCCACCTGATTCGCATTTGCCGTACATGTTGATAGCTCCATTAGTTGCACCATATCCCCATGATTTACCCCAAGCGTTGCCATCAGCAATCTTGAACTTGAATTCTACTGTCTCACCAGCAGGAACTTCCATAACGTAGTACCAAGCGTGGTTCTCAACGCCCTCAGTGTTGTAAGGAAGCATTGGAGTGTCTGCCCAATCGTTGAATGTACCAGCAATCTGGATAGTGCCATAGTCTGTTACATCGCCCTCGTATTTCACCATAGTGGCTGTATTTTTGGCGGTGTTCAATGTGATTGTGTAGTAACCGTCTGCTCCTGCAAGGATATGACCACCATCGTTATTAGTTGAACCACGATAGGCGATATTGTCCTTCTGCTTTCCACCGCCGTCCATACTGTAGTCCCAAACGAAGCTTGAAGGCAGAATCTTGAAACCTGCTACAGCAGATTCTGCTTTGTCGTTGAATTCGTCTGTAAGGAAGAAGTTGGTGTATTCAATCTCACCCGTACCTGTCTTCTTGTCGTAACGGAAGTTGGGCTTCAAGAACATAGGAAGATTTTCCTTACCAATTGACTCCTTATTGTCGCCCCACTTGCCACCGAACATGTTGCCTACAAGATACCACATTATCGGTGTGGCATCCTTCAATTCAACATAGTATGGTTTTGCTTTGAAGGTGACAGTGTTTGATGTAATAGGGTTGAGACGTTTGTTACCTTCCACTATATAAGCATTGATACGGATGCTTACCTCCTGCTCGGCAGGAACTTCGTTTTCCTTGAATTTAAGGATACGCACCAGACTCTTGTCTATTTCTTCAGCCGTGATAGTAGCATTGCAATACTGTGTTGTCGGGCTGAGTATATCGTAGTCGGCAACCTTTTCACCTGTATCATCGTTTGCGGCTTCATCGGCAGAAACTTTGAACGAGTTCTTTGGAGATACCTGTATCTCGTATGTTACGTTGAGAGGAGCATTGTCGGCTGTATACTTAGGCTGTGACCATGTAAAGTTAAGCTCCTTGGATTTCTCCAAATCAATAAGTCCATTGGCATATTCAGGAGTATTCAATTTGAACTCTGTAGGCTGAATCAGCGTAGGGTTAGAGTCATTGTCATCCGAACATGATGCGAATAAGCTGATGATGCCGAAAAGCAGAGCACCAATCATATATTTATTCTTCATATTACATTTTTTTCTTTTATAATTCTATAATATTAGTTTTCGGTATCGCCATATCCGTCAATCTGTGTCAGGTTCTTGTTGGCAAGAATCTCTGAAGATGGAAGAGGATATACGTTCTTGGTCTTGTCGAAGTTTGATCCATTGTCGCTGCCACCCTTCAACTCCCATTTGTATGTGGCCTTGTTGCCACCATACTGATTGAAACGAATCAGGTCGGTACGACGTAAACCTTCGCAGTACAGCTCACGGGCACGCTCGTCGAGCACGTCATTAAGGGTGTAAGATGAATGCACGTCAGCGTGGGCGCGCTCGCGAAGCTTGTCAATATAACCCTTAGCCTTATCCGAACCCTCACCATTAAGGTGCATCTCTGCCTCTGCAGCATTGAGGTAGGCTTCTGCTACACGGAAGAGGAAGAAGTCGGTGTCTACAAACTTGCTATCGTGTGGGGTACCACCTTCAGCGTAGTTGTTGTTCCACTTGGGTGTCACAATACCTGAGAAGAAACTTTTGTTTTCGCCAAGTTCCAAGGTGCGGTCGTTCTTATCGTTACCCTTTCCCCAGAAAATTGCACGGTCGTCAATATTCATTTTACGAATATCCTTAGCCTCCTTCTTTACTACAACAGAAGGATTATTAAAGAATACCTTTAGGAATGAAGGACGAACGCGCATACCCGACCAAGCGTTCTCTGTGGTACCGGCATCCTTGCCTGTAACGCTCTTCATTGCTTCATTCCAAAGAGCAGCTATATAGAATAGCGAACCGCCATATCCCTGAGTCATAGTGCCGTCTTGCATCAAAGGAAGAATAGCCTCGCAACTTGCACCGTTCGATCCGTTGTCGCCCATAAAGAGCAGATCGTATGGCTGATAGCCATTAGTCTTTGCTTTCTCAGAGATTCTGCTGTCGTCGAAGAGGGCATAGTCTGAATTAATAACATTCTCAGCGTACTGAAGTGCCTTGTCCCAATAAGGGTTGTCCTGACCGTCGTTGTTAAGGTATGTTCCGGCATTGAGGTACAGACGGCTTAAGAGCAACCAGCATGCACCTTTGTCTATGCGTCCATAGTCTGCATCGGTGTCTTTCTCTGGCTTTGCTGGCAGCAAGTCAGGTTCAGCTTCGAGCAATTCTTTCTCTACCCATTTGAAGAGGAATTCACGACCCAACTGAAGAAGTTCTGCACGAGTGTATGTCTTGTTTGCTTCAAACTTAGAGTTGTAGGTATGTGCCTGATACGGTGACTCTGATGAACTCTTTTCAACGAAAGCAGGGTCGCCGAAGAAGTCAAGCATCAAGAAATAGTTGTAAGCACGAATTACACGTACCTCTGCATATCTGGTCTTGTCCTCTTTGGCTGCATCAATGTTCAAGAAATTATTCTCAAACGAAATGTTAGACATCAAACGATAGTACAGGTACTTCAGAGTTGGTGTGGCTGCGTTGTACTTGTTGTAGCTGATATCCGTAAGTCCACCGTCTGACCACCAGCAGATAGCTTCGTCGGTAGGCAGCTCGTTGAAGTTGAAAATGTTGCGGAGTAGGGTTGACTTACCAGCGTCGTCGATGGTGAAATCGGCATTACCGTCATTGCCCTCCATAATAAGACCTGCATAGCATTTGGTGTATAAGCCTAAAGTGTTAGGATTCGTTTCAACATTAGGGTCAATGTTTCCCTTATCCAAATCTGCCATACAAGAACTCAAGCTTGCTGAAAGCAGAAGAGCTGCAGCCGGGGCAATTGTTTTGAATTTATTGAGTTTCATATTGAAATCCGTTTTTAGTTGTTAGAAGTTGAGGTTGAGACCGAGCAGGAATGTGCGGCAACGTGGATAGACATTACTGTCCTTACCTGATGTCATTTCCGGCTCAAGACCTTTGTACTTTGTGATAGTAAATACGTTAGAGCATGAGGCGTAGATACGACCTGAGATACCATGGTATTTACCCATCTTCAATACATTGTTGAAGTTGTAGCCCAATGTGATATTGTCGCACTTCAAGAAGCTGGCATTCTGTACAAAGTAATCGGTAAGAGGATAGTTGTATGATGTCCAGCCTAAGGTAGTTATATCCTTTGTGGCGTTCTCATAATATCCCTTTGAATTGTAGAGTTCTGAGGTGTTGGCTTTACTCTCTTCATATCCGTTATAGACATAGTTGCCTAAGCTGAAACGGAAGTTACTGCCGAGATCCCAGTTCTTGTATGAAACCTTAAGGTTGAAACCGCCAGTCCAAGGAGCTACGATATTCTTATAGAAGTATCTGTCGTTCTCGTCAATCACACCATTACCATCGCGATCTACGTAGCAGCCCATGATAGGACGTCCATTCTCGTCATATACCTGCTGGTAAACCAAGAAAGAGTTGGCTGGCTGTCCTACCTTATGATAGGTGATGGGCTGATTCTGACCTACCTGCATACCTGCTTCAATCATATCACGACCGCCTGCAAGTTCGGTAATCTTGTTCTTGTTGTAGGCAGCGTTGACACCAACTTCTACAAACCAGTCTTTTGTCTGGATAGGACGACCTGTAATGGCAACTTCAAAGCCCTTATTTTCCAATGTACCGGCATTCATCAAGAGTGCATTGTCAAAGTTCTGACCTGCAGAGATAGTTGTAGTACTGAGCAAGTCGGTTGTTTTGCGGTAATACGCATCAAGGTTTAAGGTAAGTCTTTGATCGAACATACCATAGTCGATACCGACGTTCCATGTGGTTGTTGTCTCCCAAGTCAAATTGTCATTGTATGCCAATGGGATAAAGAGTGTTCCTGGGTTGTTCTTAATGCCACCGATAGGATAGAGGTGGTGATTACTTGTACTCTTTTTGTAAGTAAGAGTATAGTATTCCTTACCAGTGTCTTGCTGACCGGTCTTACCCCAACCAAGACGAAGCTTCAAGTCGCTGATAGCATTGACATTTTTCAAGAAACTCTCGTCTTTAATACGCCATGCAAAGGCTGCTGATGGGAAGAAGCCCCAACGGTTTCCGTCAGAAAAACGGCTTGAACCGTCATAACGGGCAGTGAATGTGAGGAGATAACGATTCAACAAAGAATAGTTGGCACGTCCATACCAGCTCACGAGATAGGTCTGTCCTCGCCAATTCTTTGTGTCGTACGACTTTACTGTTCCTGCAAGAGATTCGCCCTTGTCGTTCTTACCTTCGTTGGTAGAAGGATACATTGATCTGCTCCATTCGTTTCCCCAATATTTCATGTGACTATACTCGTAACCAGCCATGATGTCGAAGTGGTTCGCCTTGTTGAAGTCCTTGGTGTACTGAGCATAGGCTGTTGCCAAGACGTTATACTTCTTTTCTTTATTCTCGCTGTCGCCACCATAGTAGTATCCGTAGGTAGATTGCGGGTTCTTGTGGTCGTACTCGCCACCATCAGTGTATTCACCGGCTAAGTTGGCATGCAGATGAAGGTCTTCAAAACCATGAATCTTATAGTCAGCCTCTACGTTGCCAAGGAAAATGTTGGCACTCTTGTAGAAATTGTAGTGGTCAACCAACTCAACTGGGTTAGAAGGAGATTGATCTGACATACGGTCATATAGGTATGTTGGATCATATGATGTAGTAGCCTTTGTCCACTGCCAATAGCCGCCCCAGTTCTTGAACTGCTCGTCACTGCTCTTCACTGGGCGAGTAGGATCCATAGTGATAGCTGCCCCAACAGCGCCTTGTCCACCAGGATTTGTCTTTGAGTAAGAGTACTTACCGTTGATATTCAGGTTGAGATGCTTGTTGAGCAATGAAGGATTGAGGTTGAAGCCTGCTGTAATTCGCTCGTATTCTGAACCCTTCAAGATACCGTCCTGGCTTGTGTAGCCTACGCTTATGCGATAAGGCATTGACCAAGACTGTTTGCTAATGCCGCCTGAGAGGCTTACATTATGCTCATGGCTGACACCTGCACGATATATTTCGTCCTGCCAGTCGGTGTCGTATGTGCCTGCAGCATAGTTAGGTGTGCCGTCTGCGTTGTATTCCTTCCAGCCCAATCCTTTGTAAGCAGCAGAATCTTCGCCGTAATAGCTCTTGATGAAGTCAACATATTCTTTTGCGTTCATCACATCCAGCTTCTTGGCGATGGTGCTTACTGAAAGTGTACCATTGTAAGAAATCTGTGGCTTCTGACCGCTGCGACCCTTCTTTGTTGTAATGATGATAACACCATTCGAACCACGCGAACCGTAAATAGCGGTTGCCGAAGCGTCCTTCAATACGGTGAAGCTCTCGATATCATTAGGATTAACGAGCGAGAGAGGGTTGTTTACACCCTTAGTGTCATTGTTATCCATTGGCATACCATCGATAACAATCAACGGGTTGTTGCTTGCGGTAAGAGAAGCACCACCACGAATACGAATCTGAGCACCTTCGCCAGGAGCGCCAGTTGCTGTGTTTACATTTACACCGGCAATCTTGCCCTGGATCATGTCCTGTGCAGAAGTGATGATACCATGGTTCTTTTCATCTGGCTTGAGGGCAGTAACCGAACCTGTAAGGTCGTTCTTCTTTGCCACACCATAACCGATTACGACAACCTCATTAAGTTGTTTGTCATCGTTAGACATTGTTACAGTCATGTTGCCCGATGCCTTAACGGTCTGCGGCGACATACCAAGGAAGGTGAATGTAAGTTCAGTACCGGGAGCAGCATCGATAGAGAAGTTACCATCAATGTCGGTAATTCCAACTGCTTTACCCTTAACGGTGATGGTAGCGCCCATGACCGGTTCGCCCGAAGCGTCTTTAACATGTCCCTTGATGGCGTTGCTTTGCGCGAAGGAACTTGTTGCAAGGAGAAGACCACCAGCCAATGCCAGCGTCCTCAGAGGCAATTTGATTTTCAACTGCTTCATTGTTTGCATGTTTTTAGTTATTACTATGTTGTTTTAATCAATTCGATCTCATCATAAACATTTTGCCTTAATAGTGAAGTGTAATTGAACTTTCGCTAAGGGTAGAATGATTTGTAATCGTATGAGGTTTAAGATGTATTTTTTTACATTTGTTTGTATTTCCGAGTGCAAATTTATTATCTTTACTTTTTTGTTGTATCGTTTTGTACGTAAAATGGAAGTATTTTTAGTGCAAACGTTTGCATTTTCTTTTTACAATATTGTATACATATAGCTCTGTTCGTTCGGAAAATATAATTACTTTTGTGTCGTAAAATAAAATCATGCCAGAGAATTTACCTATAACCATGCCAGAGAATTTACCTATAACAATGAAGGATATAGCCCGTGCTTTGGGCGTTTCCGTGGCTACAGTGAGCCGTGCACTCAATGACAGTCCGCGTATCAGTTCAGTGCAGCGCAAGCGCATTCAGGAATATGCCAAGGAGCATAACTTCTATCCAAACGTAATTGGTGAAGCACTGCGTCATAGTCGCAGCCAGTCTATGAAGGTGATAGGGGTCATCATTCCCGAGTTTGTGCATTACTATTTTGCTTCGGTGTTGTCTGGCATTGAGGAGGAGGCTCGTGCCCGTGGTTATCGTGTGATGGTGGCACAGAGCAATGAGCGATATGACAAGGAGGTCGCTATCTGCGACGACTTCTATAAAAACAAGGTGTGTGGCATCATTGTGTCGCAAGCCAAGGATACCAAGCACTACGACCATTTCCAACGGCTTATGGACAGTGGTGTTCCACTTGTGTTTTACGACCGTATATGTACGGGCGTGAATGGATCGCGTGTTGTGGTCGACGATTATAATGGGGCATACGCAGCCGTATCACATTTGATAGAAACCGGGTGTAAGCGCATAGCCTTTTATGGCTCGCCCATGAATCTGGAGTTGTCGAAGAACCGATACAACGGCTATCATGACGCAATTGTGAAGCACGGGCTGAAGGTGGACGAGGCTCTTGTCAGATTATGTGATAACCGTGCACAAGCTGAAGCAATCACTCCTGAAATACTCTCGTTGCCAGCCGAAGAGCGTCCCGATGCCTTCTTTGCCATCAACGACGATACTGCTATAGGCTTACTGTATACAGCCAAGCGCATGGGATTTCGTGTTCCATTGGATATCAGTGTTTGTGGATTTACCAATGGTAATCGTGCAATAGCTTGCGATCCGATGCTCACCACGGTAGAACAGCGTGGTGTGACGGTAGGCGAGGAGGCAGCTGATATACTTATAGGCCAGGTTGAAGGCACGCTGCCGCGCAATAAGGTGGTGATGCGTGTGGTGCGCACACGTCTGGTGGTGAGAGGCACGACACGCTAAGTTCAGAAGTCGTCTTCTTTTGCTTTTGAAACTAAAATAAAAATTAAACCAAATAACAATGATCCAAAAACCTAATCTTTCGTTCTGGAAACTCTGGAATTTGAGTTTCGGATTCTTTGGCGTGCAGATAGCTTACGCTCTGCAAAGCGCCAACATATCACGTATTTTTGCCACATTGGGAGCCGACCCTCACAATCTTAGCTATTTCTGGATATTGCCTCCTTTGATGGGAATATTGGTGCAACCTATAGTAGGTACGCTTAGTGACAGGACGTGGTGTCGTTTCGGCCGTCGCATTCCGTATCTTTTCGTTGGTGCAACAGTGGCTGTGCTTGTAATGTGTCTGTTGCCAAATGCAGGCTCGTTTGGTATGGCAGTGGGCACGGCTATGGTGTTCGGTCTTATCTCGCTGATGTTTCTCGACACAAGCATCAATATGGCAATGCAACCTTTCAAGATGCTTGTGGGCGATATGGTCAATGAGAAGCAGAAGTCGCTCGCTTATTCTATACAGTCTTTCCTATGTAATTCCGGTTCGCTTGTCGGATATATGTTCCCGTTCTTGTTCACAGCCCTTGGCATAGCCAACGAGGCTCCGAAAGGTGTTATCCCCGACTCGGTTATCTACTCGTTCTATGTAGGTGCAGCTATACTCATTCTTTGTGTCATCTACACTACATTGAAGGTGAAGGAATGGAATCCAGAAGAGTATGCTCAATATAACGAGGCTGACCCTGAAGCCAAGGAGAAGAGTGCAGGCTGGATAACGTTGCTCAAGAATGCACCTTCAATGTTCTGGAAGGTAGGACTTGTGCAGTTCTTCTGTTGGGCAGCCTTTATGTATATGTGGACCTACACCAACGGTACTATTGCCGATACGGTATGGCATACCACTGATGTCGCCTCAAAGGGATATCAGGAGGCGGGCAACTGGGTTGGTGTGCTGTTCTTCTGGCAAGCCATCGGTTCGGTGCTTTGGGCTATGGCGCTGCCTAAGTTCAAGAACGAGAAGATGGCATACGCCATAAGTCTTGTTATCGGTGGCATAGGTTTCGTTCTTGTGCCGTTCGTCGGCGATAAGAATCTGCTTGTGCTTCCCTTCCTGCTTATAGGTTGCGCTTGGGCTGCTATGCTTGCCATGCCGTTTGCTTTTGTCACTAATGCTCTTGAGGGTTACAGCCACAAGGGTGCATATCTCGGACTCTTCAACGGCACTATATGCGTACCGCAGATTGTAGCTGCTGTGTGTGGAGGTCACCTGCTGCATCTTGTAGGCTCGCATCAGAGCAATATGATGATAGTTGCAGGCGTATTGCTTGTTTGCGGCGCAATGGCTGTAGCGGCCATTAAAAGCCATAAACAGGTATAGCAAAATGCAATCGTTTGCATGTGTTTATGTGAAGAATGTCTGGTTTTTGAGTGAAAGTGTACCACATTTTTTAATAATTTCGCATTGTGAAAACCAATGATATAATTTGTACCAACAAACCAATAACCAAAATTCACAATGACAATACATTTTCATATAGAATACCGTACTGCATTCGGTGAGGAGTTGTCACTTAACATTATCGAGGATAATGAAGTGAAGACCTATCGCATGACCACCATTGACGGTGTGCAGTGGTGGTGCGATTTGAATTATAGTAAAGCAGACCGTGCACTTGAGTATTATTATAAGGTTCAAGTGGGCGGTTCTGTAGAGCGTAGCGAATGGCAGACGGTGAAGCATGTGCTCGACCTGACGTGCGATGCAGCTACCGACTACACAGTATACGACCGCTGGAATGCAATGCCCGATGACTCTTACCTCTACAGCAGTGCTTTCACCGACTGCATCAACCATCTTGAGCCGCAGCCAATGCAGCCTACCGCATACGACCGTACACTTCGCCTTGTGGTGCGTGCACCGCAGTTGCGCGAGGGTCAGCGATTGGCTGTAGTAGGTGCTCAGAAGGCTTTGGGCGAGTGGAAATATGACAAAGCGCTGCCTATGACGCTGCACAACCATTGCGAATGGGCGGTCGATATAGATGCCTCGTTATTGCATGATGATAGTATAGAGTTTAAGTTAGTTGTAGTGAATGGTTCGGGACTGGTGATGATGTGGGAGTGCGGAAACAACCGCACCATCACTCTGCCCCAATTCAAGAACGGTCAGACGGTGGTGTACAGTCTTGATCAGGCGTTCTTCGAGATGTGGAATCGAAGACTGGCTGGCACACTTGTGCCGGTGTTCTCACTCCGTAGCAAGACAAGTGCCGGTATAGGCGACTTTGGCGACTTGCGGATGATGATTGACCTTATGGCAAAGACCGGACAGCGTGTGCTGCAACTCCTGCCCATCAACGACACCACCATCACCCACACATGGACCGACTCTTATCCGTACAGCTGTATCAGTGTCTTCGCCATACATCCGCAGTATGCCGACTTGCGTACGTTGCCGCAGCTGGATGACGAAGAAGTACGCACAGAGATGGAAGCAGAGCGTCAACGACTAAACGCCCTGTCGCAGATAGATTATGAAAAGGTAAACGCATTCAAATCAGAATATTTACAGAGGGTCTTTCTTCAAGAAGGTAAAAAGATTATGAAGGGCGCAGAATTTAAGGCGTTCTTCCAGGAAACACAGAATTGGCTCGTACCATACGCTCAGTATTCATCGCTGAGAGACAAGTATGGTACTGCCGATTTCACACAATGGCAAGACCATAACACATGGAATGAGGACGACCGCGCTATGCTGTCTGATTCTCGCACAAAGGCATATCATGAGGTGGCTTTCTACTATTTCGTACAGTACATACTGTCGTCGCAGATGAAGGAGGCACACGAGTATGCCAAGCAGAAGGGTATAATTCTGAAGGGCGACATTCCTATTGGAGTGAACAGACACAGTTGCGACGTGTGGATGGAACCCAAATACTTCAACCTTAACGGACAGGCAGGAGCACCACCCGACGATTTCTCGGTTAATGGACAGAATTGGGGATTCCCCACATACAACTGGGACGAGATGCTGAAGGACGGCTGCCAGTGGTGGGTGCGTCGCTTCCAGAGCATGTCGCAATTCTTCGATGCCTATCGAATCGACCACGTACTCGGATTCTTCCGCATCTGGGAGATACCTATCGACAGAGTTCACGGACTGACAGGACAGTTTGCTCCATCGCAGGCAATGAGTCGTGAGGAGATAATGCAGTATGGACTGAACTTCCAGGAGGAGCGATTCACCGAGCCGTTTATTACCGATTGGGTGCTCGACCGCGTGTTCCATGAGCGTGCCGATGAGGTGCGTTGCAACTATCTCGAACATATCGACGACGAGCGCTACCGCATGAAGCCCGAGGTAAATACACAGCGCAAGATAGAGGCACGTTTTGCAGGTGTAACCCATCAGGAAGACCTCTGGCTGCGCGACGGACTCTATTCGCTTGTCAGCGACGTGCTCTTCGTGCGCGACCGTAACAATGCCGACATGTTCCATCCGCGCATTTCAGCCCAGCTCGACTTCATTTACGAGTCGCTCTACGACAACGACAAGCAGGCTTTCAACCGCCTTTACAACGACTATTACTATCGTCGCAACAACCAGTTCTGGTATCGTGAGGCAATGAAGAAGCTGCCCAAGCTGGTACAAGCCACCCGTATGCTTGTGTGTGCCGAGGACCTTGGCATGGTGCCCGATTGCGTGCCATGGGTGATGAACGAGCTGAAAATCCTTAGCCTTGAGTTGCAGAGTATGCCCAAGTCGACCACTACTCGTTTCGGACACCTCAGCCAGAACCCATATCGTTCGGTATGTACCATATCCAGCCACGACATGCCTACGCTGCGACAGTGGTGGGACGAGAACTACGAACGTACGCAAGACTATTACAACTCGATGCTTCATCGTCAGGGACCTGCCCCACATCCGCTGCCAGGATGGCTTGCCAAGGACATCATTGCACGTCATCTCGACTCGCCGTCTATGCTCTGCGTATTGAGCGTTCAGGACTGGCTCGCAATGTACGACCGTCTGCGTCTGCCCGATGCCGATGCCGAGCGCATCAACATACCTGCCAATCCAAAGCACTACTGGCGCTATCGCATGCACCTGAATATTGAGGATCTCATGGCAAACGGTGAGTTTATCAACGACATTAGCACGCTCATCGGTCAAGCTGGCAGATAACTTCAGTCAGGCTGGCAGATAAAAAAGATGTCTGTAGGCACAAATTCATACGCGACGTGGCTTGCGATTGGGACGACTCGAAGTATCTGGAGGCAGAACCAGCCAAATACATCACCGTAGCACGCAAGGCAAAGGGAACAGACAACTGGTTTGTAGGAGGCAAGACAGGCGAAGAGGCTCGCACCGCTGTGGTACGTCTCGACTTCCTCGATAAGGGCCGCAAGTATGACTGCGCCATCTACCAGGATGCTAAGAACGCTGACTATGAGTACAATCCTAAGGCTTATCAGATTCTGCACAAGACCGTCAAGAAGGGCGATGTGCTGAAGATTAAGGAGGCACGCGGTGGCGGTTTCGCTGTTTCGCTTATTGCTAAATAATAACAATACACTACGCTACTGACATGAACAGTAATTATTTGTTTACGGCATTTTTTGCCGCAATGTTTACATTGAATGCCAATGCTCAGGGGTGCTTTAATGAGATGGAATACGGCAAGACACAAACCGTATTCCATCTCAACGCGTCTTCTACCCCCAAGCTTCGCCTGTACAAGAGCGGACAGGGAGGCAAACCCGTAAAGACAATAAAGATGCGTGCTGTAAGTAACGACCGTTGGGAAGCCACAGTCAAGGGCGATCTTGCCGGCATGTTCTACACCTTCGACATAGGCAAGGGCGAGTGTCCCGGCACGTTTGCCAAGGCTGTAGGCGTCAACGGCAACCGTGGCGCAATACTGAATATGGCTGACACCAATCCTGAAGGATGGGCTGACGACCGTCGTCCGGCTCTTGCATCGCCTGCCGACCAGGTTATCTACGAGCTTCACGTGCGCGACTTCTCCATTAGCCCTACTTCGGGCATGCAGCACCAGGGCAAGTATCTGGCTCTTGCCGAACCTCGCGCCATAGCCTATCTGAAGAGTCTCGGCATCAACGCCATCCATTTCCAGCCTCTATTCGACTATGCTTCTGTAGACGAGACGCAACTGCACCGCCCACAGTTCAACTGGGGCTACGACCCGAAAAACTATAATGTGCCCGAAGGAAGCTACTCGACTGACCCATACACACCGGCAGTGCGCATACGTGAGTTCAAGACCATGGTGCAGGCATTGCACAAGGCAGGCATCCGCGTAATCTTCGACGCTGTGTATAATCATACGTTCGACATCGAAGGCAGCAACTTCCAGCGTACTTATCCCGACTATTACTATCGCAAGACAGCCGACGGACGTTATTCAGACGGTTCGGGTTGTGGCAACGAGACGGCATCGGAGCGTCCGCTGATGCGCGAGTTTATGATCGAGAGCGTGAAGTACTGGATTAACGAATTTCACATTGACGGATTCCGATTCGACCTTATGGGCGTTCACGACATCGAAACGATGAACCAGATACGTGCTGCTGTCGATGCAATCGACCCCACAATATATATATATGGTGAGGGATGGAGCGCCGGAACGTGTGCCTATCCGCAGGAGAAGCTTGCTGTGAAGGCTTCTACCTACAAGCTTAACGGCATCGGAGCGTTCAGCGACGACATGCGCGATGCTCTTCGTGGTCCGTTCTCCGATGACACTAAGGGAGCATTCCTTGCCGGAATAAAGGGCGAGGAGGAGAGTCTGAAGTTCGGAATAGTTGGCGGCATAGCCCATAATCAGGTGGACATGACTCGCGTCAACTACGACAAGAAGCCGTGGACCAACGAGCCAACACAGCAGATAAGCTATGTCAGCTGTCACGATGACATGTGTCTGGTGGACAGATTGAAGGAGAGCGTGCCCGGACTGAAAGACATGACACGCAGCCAAGCCGACCGACAGGCCGAACTCATACGCCTCGACCAGCTGGCACAGACTGCAGTATTCACATCGCAGGGCGTGCCCTTCATGCTGGCAGGCGAGGAAATGCTACGCGACAAGAAAGGCGTGCACAACAGTTTTTCTTCACCCGACAGCATCAACGAGTTCAACTGGGACAATCTGAAGCAATATCCGCAGGTGTTTGAGTATTATCGTGGCTTGATACAGCTTCGTAATAATCATCCCGCATTCCGCCTTGGCAAGGCAGAAGCCGTGAGAGAGCATCTGGAGTTTATTGCTACCGACGATTGTCTTGTAGCATTCCGACTGAAGAACCTTGAAGGTATCGACTCGTGGAAAGACATCATCGTAGTGCTCAATGCCAACAAGGAGGCTAAGACAATAGCCATACCCGAAGGCGAATACACCGTAGCCTGCTGCAACGGAGTGATAAACGAGCATGGCATCGGACTCTCGTTCAATGCCTCCGAGGCTAAGGTTGATGCCCAGTCGGCATTGATACTCTATCAGAAGTAGAACTAATTAATTTATCATAAACTCTGAACTTTCGCAAGTTCAGAGAATTCAGTAGTTAAAGGAGTTAAGAAGTTCTTGCAAACAAGCGGCAAAGCCGAGCGAAGCCAAATGCTTATAATGCTATATCAAGCAAAACAAAGCTAATGGCTTAACTCCTTAGCGACCGTAGGGCGCGAAGTTTCCTTGAGCCTTGCGAAAAACTCCTTAACTTCTTAACTACTTTCGCTTGCGAAACTTAAATTAAACCTAATAAGATAATGAAGAAAAAACTTGTATCATTAATGATGCTTATGAGTGCTATGAGTTTGAACGCAGCGGTGACAGTCGACCGCATCGAACCTACCAACTGGTATGTAGGCATGAAGGATGCCTCACTGCAACTTATGGTGTACGGCAAGGATGTGCGCAACGCCGATGTGGAAGTGAAATATCCCGGAGTGCGTATCGATTCTGTGGCACGACTCGACTCGCCCAACTATCTGTTGGTCTACCTCAACCTTGAGGGTGCAAAGGCTGGCGAGATGACACTGAGTTTCAAGCAGGGCAAGCAGACCAAGAAGGTGAAGTACGAGCTGAAAGACCGCGCTATGGCAGGCGACAAACGCATAGGCTTCAGCAACGAAGACGTGCTGTATATGCTCATGCCCGACCGCTTTGCCAACGGCAATGTGAAGAACGACGCTTTCAAGAACATGCGCGACAAGACATGCGACCGCTCGGCCCCAAGTCTGCGCCACGGAGGCGACCTTGAGGGAATACGCCAGCATCTCGACTACTTCAACGAGCTTGGAGTTACGGCACTGTGGTTTACACCGGTTCTTGAGAACGACAGTCCGAGCAATGGCGTGAACTCAACCTATCACGGCTATGCCACTACCGACTACTATCGTGTAGACCCACGCTTCGGAACCAACGACGAGTATAAGCGTCTTGTGGACGAGGCTCACAGCAAGGGACTGAAGGTGGTGATGGACTTGATTTTCAATCATTGCGGTTTCGACCATCCATGGGTAGCCGATATGCCCTCGAAGGACTGGTTTAACGCTCCTGAATGGCTCTCGCCCGAATATCAGACAGCCGAGCATCAGAAGAAACTGGACACTATGGACGGCAACGCCAAGGTCAACGACAAGTATCTGCAGACCAGCTATAAGCTTACGCCCGTGCTCGATCCGTATGCAAGCAAGGTAGACTTGCGTGAGACAGTAGACGGATGGTTCGTGCCTACAATGCCCGACCTCAACCAGCGCAACCCGCACGTCATGAAATATCTTATACAGAACAGCGAGTGGTGGATAGAGACTGTAGGTATAGACGGCATCCGTATGGACACATATCCGTATGCCGACCGCGACGGAATGGCACTCTGGATGAAGACACTCGACCGGGAATATCCCAACTTCAACACCGTTGGCGAGACGTGGGTGACCGAACCTGCCTATACGGCAGCATGGCAGAAGGACAGCAAACTGTCGGACAAGAACAGCTATCTGAAGACTGTCATGGACTTCGCCTTCTTCGACCGCATCAATCAGGCTAAGCGTGAGGAGACCGATGATTGGTGGAACGGAATGAACCGCATATACAACGTGCTGTGCTACGACTACCTTTATCCTAACCCAAAGAGCGTGATGGCTTTCGTAGAGAATCACGACACCGACCGATTCTTAGGCGATGGCAAGGATACTCTGGCTCTTAAGCAGGCATTGGCGCTGCTGCTGACCATCAACCGTACCCCACAGCTATACTACGGTACTGAGGTGCTGATGAACGGAACCAAGAGCGTTACTGACGGCAACGTGCGTAAGGACTTCCCTGGAGGTTGGGCTGACGACAAGCAGAATGCCTTCACGGCAGAAGGACGTACCAAGGCGCAGAACGATATGTTCCGCTGGACAAGCCGACTGCTGCATTGGCGTCAGGGCAACGAGGTGATAACAAAGGGCACACAGACACAGTTCTGCACGCATAAGGGCATTTACGTCGTAGCACGCCAGTATAAAGGCAAGAGCGTTATGACCGTTATCAACGGTAAGAAAGAGGCAGCCGAACTCGATGTGAAGCGTTATGCCGAGATAATAGGCGATGCCCAAAAGGCTGTAGACGTGACAACTGGATGCAACGTCGTAATCAGTCATAACGTGAAATTACGTCCGCGCCAGACCATGGTATTGGAGTTTTGATGTACAATATTTGCATTTCTAACGCTCAATACTGCGAGTTGAACGCACAACGAAATCTTTTGCTCGAAATTCTCGAGTTTTGAGCGTGCAGAACTTAACCTTTTTATATACATAATGTTACGGCATTAGTGGAGTGAGGTGTGCAAAAAACGCAGACGCAAAAGGACTCCTTTTCTTTGCAAAAGGGCAACTTTAGCACTCCGAAAGGACAACTTTAGCACTCCAATTGAGCCTCCGCTGCAACACAAAAGGGCTTCTTTGACTTCCAGATGTTATCGTTTGGAAGGCAAAGAAGCCATTTTTGCGTGTATAGAAGATATTCTACAACTGTCAAAACCTATAATATCCGCCCCTGAATTCTCTATAATCGATTTTTCGTTTGTAACACTTTTTTACTGCCTGTACGATATTTGTATTGATTCAATTATGAACCTATAAGTAGCGGAGGTCTCCGGCCTCCGCAGCACCAAGTCGAATACAAATCATCATTACTAACAATAGTATTTGTATCATTGATTGCTGAGTGTGTGTCAAAACTCAATTATACGGGCTGAAAGTCCAATAAGCACATAGGAGGGTGTGTCAAAACTCCCTCAAAAGCATTAATTATCAATGCTTTTGCCCTTACAGGGCGCATTGTTTTTGGTGGCTTTTTACCTCAGGGCGTTCTTGCTTAGGCAAGCGGCAGAGCCGAGCGGCCCTGGGCTATGTGCTTCTGCCCCCTTTCGGGGCGTACTGCTGTGACTTTTGCACACCCACTACTATATTAACTTGTTACATTAAGTAACAGTTCAAAATTATCTTTACATATATAGGAGGAGAGTGTGCTCAATAATTACAATAAGCTTGACGCACGCTCCCAGTACCGTTTTCAGTATCACCTAACTGGTACTGGAGTTTCATATAGGTGGTACTGGAGTTTCACTTATGTGGTACTGGAGTGTTACTCATGTGGTACTGGCAAAGAACTTATATGCTTCAAACCGAACATGGCGCATTATGAGCGGACATCTGTTATTTTAATTGAACTTGCGAAAGTTCAGAACCTTATTTAATAGGTTCGACGTGTATTATCACGAATGTACCCTCGCCGAGTTGCTCCTTCAGTTTCTTTTCCATGGCACGAGTGATGTCGTGAGCCTTGTCGAGAGTCATCTGTCCGTCCATACGCACATGAACCTCAATAGAGGAACGGTTGCCTATTTTGCGTGTGCGCAGATTGTGTGGATCCTTTACGCCGTCGAACGAGAGCAGGGTCTTGATAATATCTTCTTCAACAGGTTCGGGCAGAGAGTTCTCCACAAGTTCGCCAAGACTCGGACGCAACTGTTCGATAGATGCGTGGATGATGAGAATGCTCACGATAAGGGCTGCAATGGGGTCGAGTATGGTCCAGTGTGAGCCAAGTGCCAAGGCTCCACCGATGCCTATTGCCGTGCCAATTGACGAGAGGGCATCGCTGCGATGGTGCCATGCATTGGCTACGACAGCTTGCGACTGCAACTGTCTGCCCTGCTTGCGCGTGTATTGAAACAACGCCTCCTTGACTACTATAGACAATATGGCAGCCACGAACGCTATCCAGCCCGGCGACTGCAGCGTGCCACCGTTAAGGCACGACCATATCTGAGTGATGCTGTTCCACATGATGCCCAATCCAACAAACAGCAGCATCAGCCCGATAATGGTTGTAGCGAGAGTCTCATACTTGCCGTGTCCGTACTCATGTCCGCGGTCTTGCGGCTTGCTCGATATGCGCACGAAGGCAATAACGATGAAGTCGGTGATAAGGTCGCTGAGCGAGTGTATGCCATCGGCTATCATTGCCGAGCTGCGTCCAATGATGCCAGCCAGCAGTTTGAAGAGGCAGAGCAGTATGTTTGCCACGGCTCCATATATCGTGACGCGGTAGATTTTGCGTTCGCGCTCGTTGTTTTGTGTGCTCTCTGTACGAGGGCACGGATTGTTGGTATAAACCATAATGTCTTAAATTCTAATGTTATTGAATAAATTTAATAAGTCACTTCTGCGTGAAGTGTTTCTTACGCTTTATTTGTCACAAACAGCATGCCATTGGGCGCTGTTATGTGTATGAATGGTGCAAAAATACGAAATTGTGTTTAAAAATTGATGTTAAGCAACTAATTTTGTTTGATAATCTTTGACGTTATAGATTAAATGAGTATCTTTGTATGGATAAAGACAAGCTATGAATTGTGACGCCTGAATAAATAGGGCGCCAAGTCGTATTAGTTTGGAAAAACCGATTTTCAACTAACAAATGACTGCTTATTTAGTTACAACTACTACAACAATCAACAGCGTGTCCCGATGTGACTTCGGGACACGCTTTCAAAAACGCTAATCAAATTTTATTAAAACAAAAATATTATGAGACTTATTATTGAAAAGGATTATGATCAGCTCTCAAAGTGGGCTGCTGAGCATGTAATTGAGCGTATCAACAAGTTCAATCCGACACCCGACCACAAGTTCGTGCTCGGTCTGCCGACTGGTTCTTCACCTATCGGAATGTACCATGCATTGGCTGAGGCTTGCAAGGAGGGACGTGTTTCGTTCAAGAATGTCCTCACTTTCAATATGGACGAGTATGTAGGTCTGCCCGAGTCACACCCGGAGAGCTACCACTCATTCATGGCTAAGAACTTCTTCGACCATGTTGACTGCCCGAAGGAGAACATCCACATCCTCAATGGCAACGCCGAGGACTTGGAGGCTGAGTGCGCACGTTACGAGCAGATGATCGTTGAGGCTGGTGGTATCGACCTCTTCATCGGTGGTATCGGTCCTGACGGCCACATCGCTTTCAACGAGCCGGGTTCTTCACTCACATCACGTACACGTATGAAGACTCTTACAACTGACACTATCGTTGCCAACTCTCGTTTCTTCGACAACGACGTGAAGAAGGTTCCTACAACAGCTCTCACAGTAGGTGTAGGTACTGTAATGTCTGCACGTGAGGTTATGATCCTCGTTAATGGCCACAACAAGACACGCGCTCTCCAGGCTGCTGTTGAGGGTCCGGTTACTCAGATGTGGACTATCTCTGTTCTGCAGATGCACCAGCACGGTATCATCGTAGCTGACGAGGCTGCTACTGAGGAGCTCAAGGTTGGAACATACCGCTACTTCAAGGATATCGAGAAGAACAACCTCTAATCCTATTACGTCTATGCCTAAAGCATTGAACATAAAGAAAATCTCAGCTGCCTCACTCGAGGCGGCTGAGATTTGCCGTATTATGGACGAGGCTCATATTGAGTTCGTTCAGGTAGACAACCACTGTTGGGCTGCCGATTTCCCCTACAAGCCGAAGTTTGAGGTGCGTATGGCTCACAATGGCAGCCAGCTGCTCATCAACTATCGCGTCACTGAGGAGTGCGTGCGTGCCGTTGCACCGCACGATGATGGCAACGTGTGGGAAGACTCTTGCTGCGAGCTGTTCCTTTCGCCAGTTGCCGACGGCACCTATTATAATATGGAGTGCAACGCAGCCGGTACAATGCTCATCGGTTTCGGTCCAAGTCGTGAAGGACGTGAGCGTGCTCAGCAGGATGTTCTGGACAAGGTGCAGCGCTGGTCGTCAATGGGTCGCGAGCCGTTCGACAACATTGAGGGTGAGCGTACATGGCAGTTGTGTCTGGCTGTGCCCGTTGAGGCTTACTATCGTCATAATCTTAAGAGCTTCGACGGCTTGCACGTGAAGGGCAATGTGTATAAGTGTGGCGACATGCTGCCTCATCCTCACTTCCTCTCGCTCTTCCCAATCGACCTGCCTAAGCCCGACTTCCATCGTCCCGACTTCTTCGGTGATGTGGTGTTTGAATAAAGTGAATTCATAGAATATTTACAGATAACACTTCTATAATATATTTAACTGAACTTTAGCAAGTTCATAGAATTCAGAAGTTAAAGAGGTTAGCGCTCCCTACGGTCGCTAGAATTTATAGCCATTACCCTTTTTGCTGAATATCCAGCTATAAGACATACGGCTTTAAATTCTATAACTTCTACAGAGGATGTGTCAAAAGTCAAACAAAGCGGGCTGAAAGCCCAAAAAGTACATAGGAGGGTGTGTCAAAACTCCCTGATTCTTAAAAAATCACAAAGCCCTGACTTTCACAAGCCAGGGCTTTGCTATGTCT
>ENA-ORSA01000607-ORSA01000607.1-human-gut-metagenome-genome-assembly--contig:-NODE-607-length-37459-cov-4.540985_pt1 | contig 37459 bp, 26 predicted proteins | sample MGYA00242179_ERZ509142 | MGnify/ENA primary metagenome ERZ509142 (study PRJEB26280, sample SAMEA2338659) | human gut metagenome | biome: human gut; feature: human-associated habitat; material: faeces... | reverse complement strand
GGCTTGCATTATCTCTGGATAAGATAAGCTGCGCCTCGGCAATGAAAATAAAAGGTCGTTTCTCTCCCTTTTATTTTGCATTGCGCTCGGCTTGCATTATCTTTGCAGGCTGAAACAACAATGATTGGTTTTTTATGGATATCAAGAAGTCTGAATTTGTGATTAGTAGTGCCACTTGGACGACTTGTCCCAAGGATGTCAAGCCTGAATATGCGTTCATCGGCAGGAGCAATGTGGGTAAGTCGAGCTTAATCAACATGCTGTGCAACCACAAGAACCTGGCAAAGACATCGTCAACGCCGGGCAAGACATTGCTAATCAACCACTTCATAATCAATGACGAATGGTATCTGGTAGACCTGCCCGGTTACGGCTTCGCCAAGCGTTCCAAGACGGTGCAGAAGAAGCTCGAGCAGATGATTACGTCGTACATCCTTCAACGCGAGCAGCTTGTCAACGTGTTCGTGCTCATAGACATACGCCACGGCTTCATGCCGATAGACCGTCAGTTCATCGACTGGCTGGGGCAGGGCGGGGTGCCGTTCTCCATAATATTCACAAAGGCCGACAAGCTCGGCCCTGTGAAGGCGCGGCAGTCTGTTGACGGTTACATGGACAGCCTGAAGGACACATGGGAGGAGTTGCCGCCGCATTTCATAACCAGCAGCGACAAGAAGACAGGCCGTGACGAGGTGCTTGACTACATAGAGCAGATAAACAAGTCGTTGAAGGAGGAAAAGTAAGACCCGGTATGGCAAGCGTAACACCGTATCTTGACGTGCAGCGGCTTACCAAGTCGTTTGGTGCGCACGTATTGTTTGAAGGCATATCGTTCTCCGTAGCCGAGGGACAGAAGGTCGGCCTCGTGGCGCGCAACGGCACGGGCAAGTCTACTCTGCTCTCAATCCTTATAGGCAAAGAGGGGTATGACGATGGCGAAATAATATTCCGCAGCGGCATACGCATAGGCTATCTTGAGCAGACGCCCGTGTTCAACGATGCCGATACGGTGCTTGATGCCTGCTTCAACCATGCGGGCGACGAGGAGAAGATACTCAAAGCCAAGCAGATATTGACGCAGCTCGCCATCGGCGACTTGTCGCAGGCCATGGGGACGCTTAGCGGCGGGCAGCGCAGGCGCGTGGCTTTGGCCAACGTATTGCTTACTGAGCCTGACATGCTGATACTTGACGAGCCGACCAACCATCTTGACCTGCACATGATAGAATGGCTTGAGGGCTTCCTGTCAAGGGGCAACAAGACGCTGCTGATGGTTACGCACGACCGATTTTTCCTCGACCGCGTGTGCAACACCATACTCGAACTTGACGACAATACCATTTATACATACCGCGGCAATTACAGCTACTACCTTGAAAAAAGGCAGGAGCGCATAGACAACAGGCGTGCCGAAATCGCAAGAGCCAACAACCTGTACCGCAAGGAGCTTGAATGGATGCGCCGTATGCCGCAGGCGCGCGGCCATAAGGCGCGTTACCGCGAGGATGCCTTCTACGAATTGGAGAAGGTTGCGCGCCAGCGTATCGAGGAGAGGCAGGTGCGCCTGAAGTCGAAAAACCTGTACATAGGCAGCAAGATATTCGAATGCCAGTACGTGTCAAAGGCCTTTGGAGACGACAAGGTGATACTCAAGGACTTTTACTACAACTTCGCGCGCTACGAGAAGATGGGTGTAGTAGGCGACAACGGTACAGGCAAGTCTACATTCGTAAAGCTTCTGCTTGGCCTTGAAAAGCCCGACGGCGGCCGCTTCGACATAGGCTCTACGGTGAAGTTCGGCTATTTCTCGCAGGAAGGGATGAAGTTCGACCAGCAAAAGAAGGTAATCGACGTGGTTACGGATATTGCCGAATACATAGACATGGGCGGAGGCAAACACATGTCGGCGTCGCAGTTGCTGCAATATTTCCTGTTCACGCCGGAGCAGCAGCATAACTATGTGTACAAATTGAGCGGCGGAGAGCAACGCAAGCTGTACCTTTGCACAGTGCTGATGCAAAGTCCCAACTTCCTTGTACTCGACGAGCCGACCAACGATTTGGACATACAGACGTTGCAGATATTCGAAGAATACCTGGCTGATTTTCCCGGATGCGTGATAATAGTAAGCCATGACCGCTATTTTATGGACAAGGTGGTAGACCATCTGCTTGTGTTCAAGGGCGGCGGAGAAGTGCAAGACTTTCCCGGCAACTATACACAATACCGCGAATGGTGCTCGCTTAAAAGCAAGGACGATGCGGCCAAAGAGAAGCGTGAGCCTGTAACAAGGGAAAAACGCCAGCAGGAGCGCCGCAGGCTGACTTATAAGGAAAAGATGGAATACGCCCGGCTGGAGCAGGAGATAGCCGAAATCGAGGCGGAACGCAAGGCCGTAGAGGACAAGCTTTGCAGCGGAACATTGCCGATAGAGGAGCTTACAGAGCTTAGCAAGCGGCTTCCCAAACTGAAAGAAGAGCAGGATGAGAAGGAGATGAGATGGCTTGAACTGTCAGAGATTGCCGAGGGGTGAGGCTTTGTGTGTTGTTGGCTCGCTGCCATAGGATGACACTACATTAAAAAATAGTTAAAAGACATAAGAAGTCTTGGCCAATGTTCTTTGTTTTGAATATAATTTATTACTTTTGCACATAAATTAGAAAATCAACTGTTTGTTTCCAATCGTGAAACAAATTCAATCATTAAAATTTCCACACATACATTATATTTATGTATAGCAAAGACGAACTGTTATCTAAGAATGTCGCCGAACTTGAGAATATTGCCGAAGAATTAGGTGTAAAGGTCAAGTCTGGTGACAATCAGGAAGATATTATTTATTCTATTCTTGACAAACAGGCTGAAGTTGAGGGGAATAAAAATCCGCTCGGAACGAAGCGCCGCCGAGTACGCATCGTCAAGAAAGACACAGACCGGGTGTATTCCGTCAACGGCAAAGAAGGAGAGAATTTTGACCTGAAAAAGAATAAGGTAGCCAACGAGGCACCGTCTCTCTTTAATGACATGCCTGTTGCTACACCTGCAAAGACAAAGACGACGAGGGGTAAGGCCAAGGCAAAGGCTGAACCGCAAGTCTCGCCAGAGCAGCCGGAGGCTGCGGACAACGTGGCCGTAGAAGCGCATGAGGTATTAGAAGATACCGATATGACGCTTAAGCCTACGGCTGGAAAAGTCCAAGACGAAGCTCAGAAAAGCGATGAACAAACCCCGGATGTACCTCCATTCATGCAGGATGAACTGTCGGCAGACACCGATGCTTTGCCTGATGTGCCTGAAGCAGGTTATTCGCCTGGTGAAGATGAGGATGATACGGAAAGCCAGTCTGACTTGTTGGCACAGCTTCAGGCGAAGGTTAATGCGCATAACGAGTTGGCCGACGAGAAGCGTGAGGCCATTGTTTCCGGTGTATGGGAAGGAGACCCGGCTGATGGAACAGACTTTATACCTGTGGTCGATTTGCCGATAGAAGACCAAATGGCGCTTCCAAACTATGATATGTTTGACAATCCTACCGTTCCTGTGGACATGAATACCGTTGTATATACGCCACGGATGGAGCAGGAGGCGATGACGGCGTTTGATTTTGAGGATATTATAACGGCCAACGGGGTGCTTGAGATAATGCCTGACGGATACGGCTTTTTGCGCTCAAGCGATTATAACTACCTGTCATCGCCCGATGACATATATGTCTCGATAGCGCAGATTAAGCGCTACGGACTTAAGACGGGCGATGTTATAGAGTGCCATGTGCGTCCTCCGCATGATGGGGAGAAGTATTTTCCGCTGACAACTATCGACAAAATCAACGGGCGTGACCCGGCAGAAGTGCGTGACAGAATACCATTCGATCACCTTACACCGCTGTTCCCGGACGAGAAATTTACATTGTGCGGCGACCCGGCAACGACCAACCTCAGCACAAGGATTGTTGACTTGTTCTCGCCGATAGGCAAGGGGCAGCGTGCGCTTATCGTGGCCCAGCCCAAGACTGGTAAGACAATCTTGATGAAAGATATTGCCAATGCCATAGCGGCCAACCATCCGGAAGCTTATCTGATGATGCTGCTTATCGACGAACGACCGGAGGAAGTTACCGACATGGCACGCACGGTGAACGCCGAGGTGATAGCTTCGACCTTTGACGAACCGGCCGAGCGGCATGTGAAGATTGCCGGTATAGTGCTTGAAAAGGCAAAACGTATGGTTGAGTGCGGCCATGATGTCGTGATATTCCTCGACTCAATAACCCGTCTTGCACGTGCATACAATACGGTTGCGCCGGCCAGCGGCAAGGTGCTTACCGGTGGTGTTGACGCAAATGCGTTGCAGAAGCCAAAGCGTTTCTTCGGTGCGGCCAGGAACATTGAGGGCGGGGGCTCGCTGACGATTGTAGCAACGGCTCTTATCGATACGGGCAGCAAGATGGACGAAGTGATATTCGAGGAGTTCAAGGGCACGGGTAACATGGAACTCCAGCTTGACCGCAACTTGAGTAACAAGAGGATATTCCCGGCGGTTAACCTTGTCGCTTCAAGTACCCGTCGTGACGACTTGTTGCAAGACAAGCTTACGCTCGACCGCATGTGGGTGCTGCGTAAGTTCATTGCCGACATGAATCCTATCGAGGCGATGAACACTATCCATGACCGAATTATGCACACACATGACAATGACGAGTTTCTTGCAACGATGAATTCATAAGCGATTATATGCTCTTTGTAGTGCGCATGATGCAGGTATGTATTTGTTTGCATACATCATCTTGTGCTATTATATAGCTGCTAATCAATTAGTTATGTGGTGAAAGACGGCGCGTGCAGTCTTTCACCATTTTCATTAAACAGTAAGAGTTGGCCTTTTGCCATGTAAAATACGGCCTTTTGCAGCGTGATATGCGGCCTTTTGCAGTCTAATAAGCCACATATTGCAAAGTCTTGAGCAACGAGTGCCGTATCGGTTGGTTGCGTTTGGAGTAAAAGGCCGTTGCAAACATGACTTTTTTAGTTAATAGCTTTACATTTTATCTTTTTTCTTTTGTGGAATGAAAAATATTCGATAACTTTGCGTGAATGCGTTTTGTGAGCTGGCAGCCGTCGTCTTTCGCATGATTATCCGTCGGTTAGCTGCCAAATTTTAGCGTGTAAGACATACCTAAATATTGAAAGAAGATGAGAAGGTTATTTTTTATTATGCTGCTGATTGCAACGGTTTTGAACCTTGAGGCGCAGAATTTTACAATCAAAGGACGTTTTACCGATGTCAGTAACGATACGCTGCTGATAAGTTATGACATGCGTGAACCTGACGAGAAGACAATAGACGTCAAAGTGCCCATTGATGAGGAAGGATGTTTCAAATACAGTTGCAACATCGGATATGCTTATTTCGCGAGTCTTACGGTGCAGTCGAACGGCAATAAGTCGTACCTGTTCTTTGTGCCGGATGAAAGCATCGAGATAGAAGGCCCGTCGGTTTCAGACAATTATTGGACGATTGGCGGCAGCGAGTTTTATCAAAGATGGGACAGCGTGAGGCAGTCGATGCTGCCGCTTTTAAGAGAGTTTGATGCGGCGGCAGCCAAGTATGACAAGGGCGTGGCCGACGGGCTTGACAAAGAGATGCTGGCGGATGAAAGGACAAAGGCCAATAGAGATATAAATAAAAGGCTGTGGAAGATGGGTCATCAATATATAATGAGCCATCTTGACGATGAAGTTTCTGCCACAATCTTGTTGCGTCAAGATTACAACGACGTATTGCCGGCAATCAGGAGGCTGTCTCCTGAAGTCAGGAACGGCCGCTTTAAAGATTATATTGATACGTTTGATGATTTGTTCTCACGGTTGGATAAAGAACAAAAGGCGGAAAAATCCGCAGTTTTGGAACTGAAAGAAGGACGGCGAGCACCTGATTTTACGTTGAAAGATACAGCCGGAAACGATTTTTCTCTAAGCTCCCTCTTCGGCAAAGGCAAGTATGTGGTTGTTGATTTCTGGGGTTCGTGGTGCTCGTGGTGTATCAAGGGATTTCCCAAAATGCAGGAATATTACGATAAATATAGAGACAAATTGGATATAGTCGGGGTTGCCTGCTATGACAAGGAAGACAAATGGAAGGAGGCTGTAAGCAAGAACGGCATACCGTGGATTAACGTGTTCTCGCCCGACGGCGTTACGGAGGTGCGTTTCGGAGTGACAGCTTATCCGTATAAGGTAGTCATTTCTCCTGACGGCAAGGTGGAAAAATGTTTTAGGGGAGAGACTGATGATTTTTACAAATTGCTTGACGACAAGCTGGAGTGACATCTGTTTTTCTTATTAGTCAGCCTTCATATGGATTTAACTTTTATCTTGAAAATTTGGGTATAACGATAAATTTAGCTAACTTTGCACCCGAATTTGAGGTTCCGTAGCTCAGTTGGATTAGAGCAACGCCCTTCTAAGGCGTGGGTCTAGGGTTCGAATCCCTACGGAATCACTGGAAAAGGACTTCGTTTGTGAAGTCCTTTTCTTGTTTTTTCATAAAGACTTTGGCGCGAGATATAGGAAAACACAAATAATATGATTATATTTGCATTTGGTAAAACGCCTTGATAATTGCATGAGAAAATTCATTTTGGCAGTATTATTGTTGTTCACGTGTCTATTGGCGAGCGCGCAGCAACAGCACGAATGGGAGCAGTATCTGTACCAAATCGGCGAAATGGAAGACATGGAGGCTGTGGATTGGGAGGCATATTTTGATATGTTCTGTGACTTTGAAGCAAGTCCGCTGAATATAAACACGGCTACTCGTGAGGAACTGGAGCAGTTTCCGTTCCTTTCGGCGAAAGACGTTGAAGATATCAGTGAGTACCTTTATTTTCACGGGCCGATGAAGTCTCTTGGTGAATTGGCAATGATAACCGGGCTTGACTATTACAAGCGTAAGCTTCTTTCGTATTTTACTTATGCCGGAGAGATAAAGAAACGTACGTTCCCGACGATGAAAAACATTGTAAAGTATGGCAAGCATGATTTGACGGGAACGTTGAAAGTGCCGTTCTATACGCGTAAAGGCGACAGGGAAGGTTACATGGGGTTTCAATACAAGCACAGCATAAGGTATGATTTTACTTATGGAGACAATGTTAGACTTGGCGTATTGGGTGCTCAGGACGCAGGCGAGCCGTTTTTTGCAGGTAGGAACAACCTGGGATATGATTTCTATTCATTTTACTTGGTGCTCAAAAAGTTGGGACGGATAAAGACGCTTGCGTTAGGGCGGTATCGTGTGAGGTTTGGTATGGGGCTTGTGATAAACAACAATTTCAGCTTCGGCAAGCTGTCGGCTTTGTCGTCAATGGGGCGTGGAGCAAGCAACATACGCGCCCATTCGTCATTGTCGAGTGCCAATTATCTGCAAGGAGCGGCGGCGACAGTGTCGGTAGCTAAGGGACTTGATGTCAGCGCATTCGTCTCTTACCGGAAGTTTGATGCTACATTGAATAATGATGACGGTACCATAGCCACCATATTGAGTTCAGGGTATCACCGGACTGAAACGGAAATGGCAAAGAAAAACAATTCTTCGCATTTTCTTGTCGGCGGGAATATAGACTATCGGTTTGGCGGGTTTTACGTCGGAGCTACGGGATTGTTTGTCTCTTTGGATAAAGAACTGAAGCCGAAAACGGAGGCCATTTACCGCCGGCATTATGCAAACGGAAAGAATTTTTACAACGTTGGGCTCAATTACGGATATACGGGGCACAGGCTTTCATTCAGCGGCGAGACGGCTACGGGTGGTTGCAATGCCGTTGCAACGGTCAATTCGTTGAGTTATAGCCTTACTGACAATCTTGATTTGCTGGCTTTACAGAGGTTTTACTCTTTCAGGTATTATTCGTTGTTTGCAGAAAGTTTTAGTGAAGGCGGTGCTGTACAGAATGAAAGCGGCGTATATCTGGGCGTCAAGTGGGTGCCTCTGCCGGGGCTCAACGTATCGGCATACACGGATTTTGCATACTTTGCGTGGCCTAAATACCAGGCTTCAGGCAGTTCACGGTCGTTTGACAACCTTGTGCAGCTGACGTATGTGCCCGGCAGTTGGACGTTTTCCGCGCGTTATCGCTTTAAGATGCGTGAGCGTGACAATGCTGAAAAAACAGGGCTTATATTTAAAGACGAGCATCGGGGACGCTTCTCTGTGGCATATAACGATGCTGTCTGGAGTTGGAAAACGCAGGCGGACGTTGCTTATACAGATTATAAAAACAGCAGTTTCGGCTGGATGATAAGCCAGAATGTCAGTCTGAAAGTGAAAAAATTGTTCAGCGCAATGCTCTCTTTCGGCTATTTTGACACGGACGATTATGATAGCAGGGTGTATGCTTACGAGCGTGGTTTGCGTTATTCTTTTTCATTCCCTGCGTATTATGGCAACGGCGTAAGATTTGCTTTGTTTGCCACTTCCGCTTTTTCCGATAAGGTTTCGGTAACGGCAAAAATCGGTACAACAAAATATTTTGACCGTGATAAAATAGGAAGCAGCTATCAGGAAATAGATGGTTCGTCTGCTACTGAATTGGAGCTGCAGCTTAGATTACGGTTGTGAGGCGTTGAAATAAACTTGGATTGTTTTCTTGCTTTTGTGAAAATGTTTATTAATACAATTGAGCGGAATACGGTTTTAGTTTATTGAAAACCACCGGTATTCCGCTCAAATATTGCATTTATGTTGATGTAATGTCACATGTTTTTATCCTAAATATTTCATAAGTATTTTTGCATTGCCGCTTTCACGGAGTTTGGCGATGCTCTTTTCCCTGATTTGGCGTACACGTTCACGTGTAAGCCCAAGTTGGTCGCCAATTTCTTCAAGGCCTTTTTCGTGGCATCCGATGCCAAAACATTCACGTATGATTGTTATTTCACGTTCTTTCAAAACTTTGCTCAATACAGTATTGAGTTCGAGAGCCATTGATTCATGGTCAACAGCGCGGTCGGTGCGGCTGTCTTCTCCGCTTGGCATGACATCAAGCATACAATTGTCCTCACCGTCTTGGAACGGTGCGTCAATGCTAACATGGTGTCCGTCGGCGGCCAACGACTGTCCGATTTTCTCTTCATCAAGTTTTGTAACTTCTGAAAGTTCAGAGACAGACGGATGGCGTTGGTTCTCTTGTTCGAACTTGTTGATTTCGTGATTTATCTTGTTAAGAGAGCCTACTTGGTTGAGAGGCAGGCGTACTATACGGCTTTGTTCGGCGATTGCTTGCAGGATGCTTTGCCTTATCCACCATACGGCGTAAGAAATGAACTTGAAACCGCGTGTTTCATCGAACTTTTGAGCAGCCTTGATAAGACCAATATTACCTTCGTCAATCAAGTCTGTCAGTGTCAGTCCTTGGTGCTGGTATTGCTTGGCCACTGACACTACGAAACGCAGATTGGCTGTAACCAGCTTGTTTTTTGCCCGTTCGCCTTCAGGGCCGCCTTTCTTTATTTTCTGTGCCAGTTCTATTTCCTCGTCAATTGAAATCAGCGGAGCGCGTCCTATTTCAACAAGGTATTTGTCTAAAGCTTCACTTGAACGATTGGTAATACTTTTCTGAATTTTTAGCTGTCTCATCTAATTGCCTTAAAAATGTAAGTTGCTGATTACTAAGCTGATAGCTCTATTTATCTCTAAAAACGGTGCAAAATTACAAAAAATACCAATACGTTGTTCTTATTGTATGGTTAAAAAAAATAAATAGTAGAGGCGGTACACTATTTATTTGATGTTAAAATGATGCATTATTTTGAGAAAAACATTGTGTATTCATGTTCGAAATTTGGCGTAAACACTCCTTTTCCGATATTTGCCTTTATTTCGTCCATGCTCCAGAAGCGTCCGCCAGACAGTTCGTTTCTGTTTGGATTAAGTGTTCCCGAGAAAACGGTTTTATGGACGTATACTAATTCTCTTTCAATATCACTTTCAAAAACGTAGTTCCCGAGGAATACACTTTCACATTCTGAAATGCCAAGTTCTTCCTTGATTTCACGTTTGAAAGCCGTGGCTATATCTTCTCCAAAGTCAACATGTCCACCGACGGCTGTGTCCCATTTGCCTGGTTGTACGTCTTTCCACTCCGGCCTTTTCTGCAAATAAATCTTGCCGTCAGGTGAGAATACGTGGAGATGGACAACCGGATGCAATATTTTTGAGCCATTGTGTGCTACACTGCGTTCCACTTTGCCTATTACAATACCGTCTTCATTGACAATAGGAAATATCTCTTTGCCGTTATCCATTGATTTTATGTTATTTAGACAATAGTGATGAAGTATTTGTCGAATATGTGTTCTAAGTCTTCAGGGCTGTCTTTGAATATTCCGAACACTGCACTGCCGCTACCGCTCATCGCCGCATAAAGGGCACCTAAGTCGTAAAGCGTTTGTTTTATTTGGGCAATTTCAGGATGGAGTGGGGCGATGCTTTGCTCAAAATCATTTGTCAGCCAGTTTTTCCATAAGGTAACGGGCATCGCGACAATGTCTTTGCAGCATGTAACCGGCTTTTGTGGGGTTACGTTTGCAAACGCTTCTTTTGTGCTTATCATCAGCGGCGGCTTGACTATTGCAATGTGGTATCCGGCCAGGTCTACGTTTATGGGTGACAGTTTTTCGCCAATACCGGTGGCGAATGACGGTACAGGGTTGATAAAGAACGCGCAGTCTGCGCCTAACTTTGCAGCGAGCGCCAGCATCTCAGGTACAGACATTTCCAAGCCGAACATGTCATTCAGCATTCTTATAGTGTAGGCACAGTCTGAAGAACCTCCTCCCATGCCGGCTTGTGAGGGTATGCGCTTTGTCAGTTTTATTGAAACGTTAGGCAGCTCCGGATATATTCCTTTAAGCAGCTTGTATGCTTTCACCACCAGATTGTCATTTGCGTTTCCTGATATATTCATGCCGTCCAGGCTCAACAGACAATCTTCGTCAGTATGCTTGGCATCCCCAGTTGCTCCAATTTCCAGCCTGTCACATAGCCTAATAGGGTAAAACACTGTTTCAAGGTCATGGTATCCGTCTGGGCGTTTGCCTGTGATGTTAAGCCCGAGGTTTATCTTTGCGCATGGGAAATCAATCATTCTTATGATGGCTTTTTGCCTGCAAATATAAGCATATAATTCGGATGGATTGTAATTAACCGGATATTTATTTGTAATTTTGCGTCGAATTTTCAATAGAAATATATGCCTGACAATAAAAAGAACCGTGCGCTTGACAACAATTATGCGCACATTCAGCCACAAGCCATTGATATTGAACGCATTGTATTGGGTGCGTTGATGATTGACAAGGACGCGTTTTCAGTGGTAAGCGAGATACTTCATCCGGAGACTTTTTACGAACCGCGTAATCAGAAGGTGTACAGTGCCATACAAAGTCTGAGCCTCGACGAGAAGCCGGTTGACATAATGACCGTTACGGAAGAGCTGAAGCGGCAGGGAACGCTGGAAGATGTCGGCGGTCCGGCATACGTGCTAGAGTTGAGTTCGCACGTGGCTTCGTCTGCACACATAGAATATCATGCCAAGATACTGGCGCAGAAGTTTCTTGCCCGGCAGCTTATCTCGTTTGCAAGCGTAATCGAAACCAAGGCGTTTGACGAGACTATCGACGTAGACGAGCTTATGCAGGAGGCTGAAGGGTCGCTCTTCGAGCTGTCGCAGAAGAACATGCAGCAGGACTACACCCAGATAGACCCGGTTGTAAAGCAGGCTGTGGAAATCTTGCAGAAGGCCGCAGCCAACAAGGGCGGGCTTACAGGCATACCTACCGGCTATGCCAAGCTTGACGATTATACGGCAGGTTGGCAGCGCAGTGACCTTGTGATAATAGCCGGCCGACCGGCCATGGGTAAGACGTCGTTCGCGTTGTCGTTGGCGAAGAATATCGCCGTTGACTATGGCCGACCCATCGCGTTCTTTTCATTGGAAATGAACAATGTGCAGCTTGTTAACCGTCTGATATCCAATGTCTGCGAGATAGAGGGACGCAAGATATTGAACGGTCAGCTTGACGATGAAGAGTGGAAGCGTCTTGACAAGAACGTAGGCAAGCTGCAAGCTGCACCTATTTATATAGACGATACTCCGGGCATGTCGATTTTCGAGCTGCGTACCAAGGCGCGCAGGCTTGTCCGAGAGAAGGGAGTCGAGCTGATAATGATAGACTACTTGCAGCTTATGAACGCCAACGGTGCGCGCTTCGGCAGCCGACAGGAGGAGGTGTCAACCATCAGCCGGTCTTTGAAGGGACTTGCCAAGGAACTTGACATACCTGTGCTTGCCCTCTCACAGCTTAATCGTACAGTCGAAGGGCGCGAAGGCCCCGAAGGCAAGCGTCCGCAGCTTAGCGACCTGCGCGAGTCGGGAGCCATAGAGCAGGATGCCGACATGGTGCTCTTCGTGCATAGACCCGAGTATTACCGTATATTCACTGACGAGAAGGGCAACGACTTGCATGGAAAGGCACAGATAATAATAGCCAAGCACCGTAAGGGCGGCACCGGCGACGTGCTGCTTAACTTCCGTGGAGAGTTCACTCGTTTTGAAAATCCCAATGATTCAAACAATGCCCCGTTTGGCGGAGGAGAGATTATCGGCTCTAAAATTAACGGTGACGACGATATGCCACTGCCTCCTCCTTACGGTGGTGACATGCCCGGTGACGGGCCGCTGCCGTTTTGATGCCGGGCCGTGGTGTAATGGCGGTTATTCAAAAGGCCGTATATCGGATTGCGATATACGGCCTTTTGTCGTCTTATTGACGGCCTTTTGCGCCGTGTTTAGCCGTGTTTTGTTTTATCTATAAGCTTGAAACGCAAACCGCGATAAAGGCAATCGGCCTTTATCGCGGTTTTATTTGGATGTTGATAAATGTTTAATATGCGAACAGCGGATATTTCAACATTGTCTCGTTAACTTTCTCACGCACGTGTGCTATCACTTTTTCGTCTTCAGGATTGTTGAGCACTTCCTCAATAAGGTCGGCGATAAGCACCATCATGTCTTCTTTCGCTCCGCGCGTAGTGATGGCTGGCGTGCCGAGGCGGATGCCTGATGTCTGGAATGCGCTGCGTGTGTCATACGGCACCATGTTCTTGTTAACCGTAATGTCGGCCGCCACAAGGGCATTTTCGGCCACCTTTCCGGTAAGTTCGGGGTACTTGGAGCGCAGGTCAACCAGCATAGAGTGGTTGTCGGTACCGCCGCTTACTATTGTGAAGCCACGCTTGATTAGTTCGTCGGCCAGTACGGCGGCGTTCTTCTTTACCTGTTTTGCCCACTCCTTGAATTCTGGTTGCAGCGCTTCGTTGAATGCTACTGCCTTTGCCGCGATTACGTGCTCGAGCGGTCCGCCCTGTGTGCCGGGGAACACTGCGCTGTTGAGCATTTGGCTCATCATCTTGATTTGTCCCTTCGGTGTAGTCTTGCCCCATGGGTTCTCAAAGTCTTTGCCCATCAGGATGATGCCTCCGCGCGGGCCGCGCAGCGTCTTGTGCGTTGTCGATGTTACGATGTGCGCGTATTTCAACGGGTTGTCAAGCAGTCCGGCCGCGATAAGTCCGGCGGGGTGGGCCATGTCAATCATCAGCAGTGCGCCAACCTTGTCGGCTATCTCGCGCATACGCTTGTAGTCCCATTCACGGCTGTATGCCGAGCCGCCGCCGATTATAAGCTTGGGTTTGTTCTCGATGGCAAGCTGCTCCATCTCGTCGTAATCTACGCGCCCGGTCTCCTTATTGAGGTTGTAGCCTACGGCGTGGTATAATATTCCGGATGTGTTGACGTTTGAACCGTGTGACAAGTGGCCGCCATGTGCCAAGTTAAGGCCGAGGAACGTATCGCCTGGATTGAGCACAGTCAGCAGTACAGCCGCGTTGGCTTGTGCTCCTGAATGTGGCTGCACGTTGGCATATTCGGCTCCGAACAGCTTTTTTACGCGTTCGATGGCCAGGCTTTCGACTTCGTCTACCACTCCGCAGCCGCCATAGTAACGTTTTCCGGGGTAGCCCTCGGCATATTTGTTTGTCAGGCATGAGCCCATAGCCTGCATCACTTCATTGCTTACAAAGTTTTCAGACGCGATAAGCTCCATGCCTTTCAGTTGGCGCAGGTGTTCTTTTTCGATAAGGTCGAAAATCAGTTGGTCTCTTTCCATTGTGTAAATGTTTGTGTTATTGGTAAATATATTCGTTTCCTTTTATATAAGTTGCACTTCGCTTATGTTCTGCTCCTTGTCGCAGTAGTGGCAGCGTATGGTGCCAGCCTCTTTGTCAGTGACGGTGAATATTGTGTCCATAGGCTCGTTGTTGGTTACGCATTTGGGATTGTTGCATTTTATGATGCCCCTCAGTTCGTCAGGCGTTTCCACCTTTTTCTTTTCAACAACCTCGTAGTTGCGTATTATGTTGAGCACAACGTTCGGAGCCACTACCGACAGGCGTGATATTTCTTCGTCTGTAAAGAACTTGTTTTCAATCTTTATTATGCCTTTCCTGCCAATCTTCTTGGAAAGGTAGTTGTAGCCTATTGTAACTACGGTGTCGAGGTTTTGCAGCCCGAGAATGTTTGCAACCTCGTATGTTTTTTCCGAAGGTATGTGGTCGATGACGGTACCGTTCTCGATAGCCGCCACCAGTCTTTCTTTCTTGCTCATGTCGTAAGTGTGTGTTGTGTGGTGAGATTACTCTATGATTGTGTCGTCGTTGACTATTTCTTCGAATGTCATCCCGAGCACGTCGCAGATTATGGCTTCCCTTGCATATAGGCCGTTTTGAGCCTGCTGTATGTAATATGCGTGTGGATTGGTGTCAACTTCATATTCAATCTCGTTGACGCGTGGCAGCGGATGGAGTATTTTCATGTTCGGGCGCGCGTTTTTCAGCATGTCGTTTTTCAATATGTACACGTTCTTTACCTTTTCGTATTCCATCAGGTCTGAGAATCTTTCTTTCTGTACACGTGTCATATAGAGTATGTCGGCCTTGCTTATTACATCCTCGTTGAAGTCGGTGTGCTCGATGAATTTTATCCCGTTGTTCTTGCAATAAAGCTTGTATTCGTCAGGCATGGCAAGTTCTTTGGGAGCGATAAAATGGAACGTTGGGTTGAAGTGGCGCATGGCCATGATGAGAGAGTGTACCGTCCGTCCGTATTTCAGGTCGCCTACAAGGCAGATGTCAAGGTTCTCCAGGGTGCCTTGGGTCTTGTATATTGAATACAGGTCCAGCATACATTGTGACGGATGCTGGTGCGCGCCGTCTCCGGCGTTGATTATTGGCACGGGAGCTATCTCGCTTGCGTATTGCGCGGCGCCCTCTATGTAGTGGCGCATCACTATAACGTCGGCGTAGTTGGATACCATGAGTATAGTGTCTTTTAGCGTTTCTCCCTTGGTGGCACTGGTGACTTTGGCGTCGCTGAAGCCTATGACGCGTGCGCCTAAACGGTTGGCGGCGGTTTCAAAGCTAAGTCTTGTGCGTGTGGAAGGCTCGAAAAACAATGTGGCTACGACCTTGCCTTTTAAGGTTTCCCGGTTGGGATGCTTTTCAAATTCTTGCGCCATTTTTATCATGTAGAGTATTTTCTCACGTGACAGGTCGGCGATTGTAACAAAGTTATGTATTGCCATTGCTGTTAGTTGTAATTGCTATTTCGTGTGCTAAGTTACGCATTATTTTTAATTTATGGTGGATAAATAAAAAGAAAAGTAGTAATTTTGCGGCTAATTAAGTCCATGAAGCGATAAAAGATGAGGAAAACATTTGTCCGCGTGTTGTGGGGGCTGCTGTGTGCGGCCGTGATATTTATGGCGGTAGCGTTCACATCGATATGGTTCGGGTGGATAGGTTATATGCCGGATATAGCCGACCTGCAAAATCCTATAAGCCGTTATGCCTCGCAGGTGTATTCTGTTGACGGCAAGATTTTAGGTACATATAACATGAATCGCGAGAACCGCGTGCACGTGGGTTTCGACGGATTGTCTCCATATCTTGTACAAGCACTCGTCGCTACGGAAGATGAGCGCTTTTATGAACATTCAGGAATAGACTTCATTGCATTGACCCGCGCCGTGGTTAAGCGCGGCTTGCTGGGGCAGAAGAGCGCCGGCGGCGGCTCTACCATAACCCAGCAGCTGGCCAAGCAACTGTATTCCGCTACGGCAAAGAGCACGCTTGAACGTGTGATGCAGAAGCCGATAGAGTGGGTTATAGCCGTGAAGCTCGAGCGGTTTTATACGAAGGAAGAGATAATAACCATGTATCTTAATTATTTCGACTTCCTTCACAATGCCGTCGGCATAAAGACCGCTGCCGACGTTTATTTCAGGAAAGACCCTCAAAACTTGACTCTTACAGAGGCGGCCACGCTCATCGGGTTGTGTAAGAACCCGTCTTATTTCAATCCGGTAAGGTTTCCCGACAGGTGTATAGAGCGGCGCAACGTCGTACTTGGCCAGATGCTTAAGGCCGGATATATCACCGACGCGCAGTATAACGAGGCCACCGGCGGGCAGCTTGCGCTTAATTTCCACCGAATAGACCATAAGGACGGCATTGCAACTTATTTCAGAGACTTCTTGCGCAGGTACATAATGGCGGAAAAGCCGGAGCTTGACGACTATCCGTCATGGAACCGCGTACAATATAATATCGACTCAATAGCCTGGGAGACAGACCCTTTGTATGGCTGGTGCAACAAAAACTACAAGAAGAACGGCGAGCATTACAATGTCTATACCGACGGTCTTAAGATATTTACGACGATAGACTCGCGTATGCAACGCTACGCCGAGGAGGCCGTGTTGAAGCATGTAGGCCATTATCTTCAGCCTGCGTTCTCAAAGGAAAACAGGACAAAGCCCAACGCCCCGTTTACCAATGCGCTGACGGCGGCGGAAGTCAGGGGCATATTAAACCGCTCAATAAGGCAGAGCGAGCGTTACAGGGCGATGAAGGAACAAGGAGCTACGGAAGACGAAATACAAAAAGCGTTCCGCACTCCGGTTGAGATGTCGGTGTTCACGTACCATGGCGACGTTGATACGGTGATGACACCGTTGGACTCGATACGCTACATCAAGTCGTTCCTGCGCGCCGGCTTCATGAGCATGGACCCTAAGAACGGTGCTGTCAAGGCTTATGTGGGCGGAGTTGATTTTACCCATTTCGCATACGACATGGCTACGCAGGGCCGCCGCCAGGTAGGCTCTACGTTAAAGCCGTTCCTCTATGCCTTGTGCATGGCTAACGGCATGTCGCCGTGCGATGTCGCTCCGAATGTGCAGCAGACTTACGGCAATTGGACGCCGCGCAATGGTAGCCGTGCCCGTTACGGGCAGATGGTTACGCTGAAATGGGGCTTGGCGCAGTCTAACAACTGGATTTCGGCTTACCTTATGAGCCGTCTCAATCCGCAAGACCTTTTGCGCATTCTCGGCGATTTCGGTATCAACACTTATGGAATATTCCCTTCGATGGCCTTGTGTCTTGGTCCTAACGAGGTGTCGGTGGCCGAGATGGTGTCGGCTTATACTACTTTCGCCAATCATGGAATACATTGCTACCCGATGTTCGTAACCAAGATTGAGGACAACGAGGGCAATGTCGTGGCGACGTTCCAGCCACGCATGAACGAAGTGATAAGCGAAGAGAGCACATACAAGATGCTCGAGATGCTGCGTGCCGTGATGAACGGCGGTACGGGTAGCCGTATGCGTTACCGATACGGCATAGAGTGCGACATGGGCGGAAAGACAGGTACGACCAACCGCAACTCTGATGCGTGGTTTATGGGCTTTACTCCATCGCTTGTAAGCGGTTGCTGGGTTGGCGGCGAGGACCGCGACATTCACTTCGACTCCACGCGTATGGGACAGGGAGCCAACATGGCGCTGCCCGTGTGGGCGTACTTCATGCAGAAGGTATTTGCCGACCGCTCGCTCGGTTACGACCCTGAAGAGAAGTTTGACATACCCGAAGGGTTTAATCCCTGCTCCTCCGAGTTTGACGATTATCAGCCCGGAGGCATAGAGGAAGTGTTTGAGTGACGTAAGAAGATAGTTGCTTGTGAGCAAACACGTGGCGCGGTTTACCCTGCAACAGGGCTTCCGCGCCACGTGTTTTATTATAATGTTGAATGGCATTATGCCGCTGTTCGTTGCTGATTGCTGTCATTTTGCTACTTCGGAAATGCACATGAAAATCGGCAAACTACATGAAAACAAGCCGTTTTTAGGTCTTCAGAAGTGTTAAAACGGCAGTTTCTTAATCGCAAATTGTCATTATTCAGGGCAAAATGCGGCATATTGCATCCACGGATGCCGTCTTTGGCACTGCCGGATGCGGTCTTCGCCGCTGCAAAATACGGTCTTTGGCATGGCTAAAGACCGTCCAAAAAATGTTAAAAGGCCACATCCGTATGCACAGTTTGCCTTTTCCGGGCGTATCATGCTGTATGACAGGCATTTGCGCTTGCACACTTTATATCGGCATATTTGCGCCTCCGGGCGATTGATTTTCAAATAACGCATTCTCGGAGCGTCAAGCAAAATCAGGACGAAAGGCTTTCTGCCGATTCTGCTTGCAAAATATCATTGCGTGTTGTCGTGTCATGTCGTGAACGGATAAAGCCCACACCGTTCGCCATGTATCTGCCCCTTACCGGCGGACGTATGCCGCATTTCTGCAAAAAAATGCGTGTTTTGTGGCGAAAGGCTTTCCCGTTTCGCGGAAAATCATTAATTTAGCACACTGAAAACGACGACTTAACGCCGCAGAACGAAAGGAAATGGCCTTAAACGGCGTTTTGCATAATTTTAATACAACTAACAAATAGATGGACAACAACAGTACGTTTGACCAGGACAGGATAATAAAAATCAACATCGAGGAGGAGATGAAGTCCTCCTACATCGACTATTCGATGTCTGTGATTGTGGCCCGTGCGCTGCCCGACGTGCGCGACGGCTTCAAGCCAGTGCACCGCCGCATTCTTTACGGAATGATGGGCATCGGCAACACGAGCGACAAACCTTATAAGAAATGCGCGCGCGTGGTAGGCGAGGTGCTCGGTAAGTACCACCCGCATGGTGACAGTTCGGTGTACGGCGCGTTGGTGCGCATGGCGCAGGATTGGAACATGCGTTATACGCTCGTTGACGGGCAGGGCAACTTCGGTAGCGTTGACGGCGACTCAGCCGCGGCGATGCGTTACACGGAGTGCCGCCTCTCGAAGATGGGCGAGCACATCATGGACGACCTTGACAAGGAGACCGTCGACATGATGAACAACTTTGACGACTCGCTGCAAGAGCCGACCGTCATGCCTACGAAAATACCCAACCTGCTCGTGAACGGCGGCAACGGTATTGCCGTGGGCATGGCTACCAACATACCGACGCACAACCTGGGCGAGGTAATCGACGGATGCTGCGCATATATTGACAATCCCGACATCGACGTGGACGGACTGATGCAATACATCAAGGCTCCCGACTTCCCCACAGGGGCATATATATATGGTATACAGGGCGTGCGCGACGCATATGCTACTGGTCGCGGACGCATCGTAATGCGTGCAAAGGCCGAGATTGAGGGCGGAGACGCGCACGACAAGATTGTAATCACGGAGATACCTTACGGCGTGAACAAGGCCCAGCTCATAGAGTACATTGCCGACTTGGTGAAGGAAGGCAAGCTCGACGGCATAAGCAATGCCAATGACGAGAGCGACCGCCACGGTATGCGCATAGTCATTGATGTCAAGAAAGACGCCAACGCCAACGTCATCTTGAACAAGCTGTTCAAGATGACAGCGCTGCAAAGCTCGTTCTCGGTTAACTGCATCGCTTTGGTAAAAGGCCGTCCGCGCCTGTTGACGCTGAAAGACTGCGTTCGCTACTTCGTAGACCACAGGCACGACGTGACAATACGCCGCACCAACTTCGAACTTCGCAAGGCAAAGGAGCGCGAACACATATTGCAGGCACTCATCACCGCGTGCGACAACATTGACGAGGTGGTACACATCATACGCGGCTCAAAGACCCCGTCTGACGCGCAACGCAACCTCGAGCAGCGTTTCGGCTTTGACGAGATACAGTCGAAGGCCATCGTAGACATGCGCCTCAGCCAGCTTACCGGCCTGCGCATGGACCAGCTGCACGCCGAGTATGAAGAGATAGAACGCCGCATAGCATACTTGCAGCAGATACTCGACGACCCGGAGCTTTGCAAGAAGGTGATGAAGGACGAGCTGCAAGAGGTTAAGGAAAAGTACGGCGACGAGCGCCGCACAGAAATCAAGTATTCGAGCGAAGAGTTCAATCCCGAGGACTTTTATCCCAACGACCCCGTGGTGATTACCATCAGCCATCTGGGTTATATCAAGCGCACGCCGCTTTCGGAGTTCCGAGAGCAGGCCCGCGGCGGAGTGGGCAGCAAGGGCGCACACAGCCGTGACAACGACTTTACGGAGTACATATATCCGGCGACTATGCACAATACGATGATGTTCTTCACCAACAAGGGACGTTGCTACTGGCTTAAATGCTACGAAATCCCCGAAGGCGCAAAGAACTCGAAGGGCCGTGCCATACAGAACTTGCTCAACATCGAGAGCGACGACAGCATAAAGGCTTTCCTCCGTCTGCGCGGAAGTCTGGACGACGAGGAGTTTATCAACAGCCATTACGTAGTATTTGCCACGAAGAAAGGACTTATCAAGAAGACCAGCCTCGAGGCGTATAGCCGTCCGAGGGCAAACGGTGTTATCGCTATAAACGTGCTTGAGGGTGACGAAGTGGTAGGCGTGCGCCTGACTAACGGCCACAACGAACTGCTTATGGCCGACAGAAACGGCCGTGCCGTGAGGTTCCATGAAGATACCGTGCGTGCAATGGGACGCGTATCGACGGGCGTGCGCGGCATGAAGCTTGACGATGGCGACGACGAGGTGGTAGGCATGGTGGTAGTCAACAAGCCCGACACCGAAACTATCATGGTGGTAAGCGAGAACGGCTACGGTAAGCGCAGCCAGGTGGAAGACTACCGCGTGACCAACCGCGGCGGCAAGGGCGTCAAGACGCTTAGCATAACCGAGAAGACGGGAAGGCTCGTGGCAATAAAGGTTGTTACCGATGACAATGACCTCATGATAATCAACAAGAGCGGCATACTAATCCGGTTGAAAGTGTCGGAGTGCCGTATCATGGGCAGGGCAACCCAAGGCGTAAGGCTTATCAACCTTACAAAGAAGAACGATGTGATATCAAGCGTTTGCAAGGTTATGAGTTCTGACCTAGAGGCTCTTGCCGAAGCCGAGAGCCGCAAGGAGTGGACTGCTACGAGCGAGGCCATAAGGAACGACGCCCTTGCATCACCGGCTGATACAGAAAGGCAAGAGGATGCTGGTGAAGACAACGATGAAGAGGCATTTGAAACTGAATAATGTGATAATCAGAACACACACTAAATACAGTTGATTATGAAAAAACTAACAATGTTGGCGTTTGCTGCAGTGTTCAGCGCGTCTGCTTTTGCACAGGACGTGTACAAGCAAATCTCTAAAATCAAGGACTACAAGGAGGCTTACAACCTCTTGCAGGCAAACCTTGGAAGCATGTCGGCCGAAGAAAAGGCCAAATGCTATAACGTATTGGTTGACCTTGCATACGACAAGGTAGTGCAGGAACAGGGTACAATCACCGAGAACCAGATGGCTGCGCAGTTTGGCAAGGAGGTTGCTCCTTACGACACCGTGGGGCTGTACGACGCCGTGTTGAAGGCTTTGGAGAACGGTGTTACTTGTGACGAGTTTGACATGCTGCCCAACGAGAAGGGCAAGGTGAAACCCAAGTTCCACAAGTCAAACGGCGACCGCCTGTACGGCATCCGTTTCCATCTTATCAATGCAGGAATATACTATCAGACAACAAACGAGCCTTTGTCTTACAAGTATCTGGCAACATATGTTGAAAGTGCAGACTACCCATTGTTCAAGGAACAGGACAAGAGCAAGGATGCCAACCTTACGCAGATAGCTTACTATGCCGCGCGCTCGGCTTATTTTGCAAAGGATTATGCCAAAGCTGAAAAGTATGCAGACATTGCGCTCGGAGACACTGCTGTGGCAAAGGATGCAATGCAGGTGAAACTTGCAGTAATGCAGGCGCAACTTAAGACCCATGCAGATACTCTCAACTATATCACTAAGTTGAAGGACATATATGCCAAAGATGAGAGCAACGAGATGATATTCAGTACAATCTGCTCGATGTACATCTCAACTAACGACAAGGCAGCTTTGAACGAGTTGGTGCAAGCTAAGTTGGCCAAAGACCCGAACAACTTTACCGCTTTGGCAATGAGTGGCCAGGCTTATATGAATGAGCACAAGTGGGATGAGGCTATTGCAGCCCTCTCAAAGGCTGAAGCTGTACAGCCTGGCAATGTGGCTGTGATTGGTTCGATAGGTAATAGCTATATGTATAAGGCACAGGATGCTGCGGAGCAAGCTACGCAGGGAGGCAAAAGGCTTACACCTGAAGCGGAGAAGCAGATAATAGATGTGTACAAGCAGGCTATAAGCTATCTTGAGAAAGCTAAGGAACTTGATACTACTATGCAGTTCAAGAGCGTTTGGGCTTATTCGCTTTACACGTGTTGCTATAGGGCCTTAGGACCTGACGATGCAAAGACCAAGGAGGCTGAAGCCTTGACTAAATAGTAAAAGTTAGGATTGATAAATGCCAAGGAGTTGCTGGAATTATTGTTTTGTTCCGTGCAACTCCTTGGTTGCATGTGTTTGTTGTATTGTTTTCAGTTGTCGTAATAATATTAGTGTAAGCCTTATGAAACGCCTGTTGTCTTTGTTTTTTGCAGTGATGTTCTTGTTGGGGACTTTTGCCCAGAAGAAAGAAATAAGTCAGGCCCGTTCTAATATAAAGAAAAGAACCAATCTGGAGCAGGCTGAAACGTCTATGCGCGAACTGCTTAAAGATACTGCAAATCAAGGTAATGTCAAGATATATGTTACCTTGGCCGATGCTGTGCGTGCACAATACGAAGCTGAAAATGAGAAACTGTATCTGAAAGCGCAGGCAGATACGGCAAAGTTTTTTACAACGGCCCGCAGGATGTTCCAGGCTTACGAATGCCTTGACAGCATTGATATGAAGCCTGACAGGAAGGGGCGTGTAAAGTTGGATTATAGAGAAAAGAATGCCGAATATCTGAACAAGTTTAGGATAAACCTTTACAATGGCGGTCTGTATTTTGTTAGGAAGAATGATTTTGATGCGGCTTATGGAATGCTTGATACATATTTGGATTGCCGACGCCAGCCATTGTTTTCAGGTTACGCCGGGTATGATTCAGATTCTTTATATACGTTGCCTGCATTCCTGACGGTACTCTGCGGTCACCGGACAGGTCGTCCTGACAGTGTTTTCAAATATTCAGATTTAGCATTGCAGGACAAGAGGTACCGCAGGCGTACTTTTATGTATCTGTCTGAAGCGTATTTGTCGAGGAAAGACACTGTGAAGTATGTCAATGTGTTACGTCGTGGATTTGCTGAAAACAAGATATCAAAATATTTTTTTACCAGGCTAATGGACTATTATAATGGCCGAAATCGTCTCGATTCTGCCATGGCTGTTGTAGATGCGGCTTTGGCGTGTGACGGCAATGATGGATTGTTCTTGTTTGCTAAAAGCAATTTGTTGCTTAATATGGGCAGATATGAAGAGTGTATTGCCATAAGTGACACTCTTTTGGCACGTAACGACACCGTGCCTGATATATATCTTAATGCCGGTGTGTCTTATATCAACTTGGCCTTAGCCATGGAAGCGGATATTAAAACAAAGAGAAAAAAACAGAAACAGATATTGGGCTATTATAAAAAGGCTTTGCCGTATATGGAGAAATATAGGGTTTTAGCTCCTGATAAAAAAGAGAATTGGGCACAGTCGCTTTATAACATATACCTGCGGCTGAACATGGGGCGCAAGTTTGAGGAGGTAAGCGATATTCTAAGGAAAATGCGCAAGTAGGCAAGGCCGCTTATATAAATAATGTTATTTTTTTTGACGATACCTTTTTTTATCCTATCTTTGCATAGAATAAATCTCATTTGGGAGTTTGAAAATGTGCTTGCCGCCGTATTTCGATAAATCCCGTTTGTGTTATATTTGCATTGTACAAGAACTGTTTTCGTTTTGTAGAAATGAAACAGGAATGCTTGTAGGGTGCGTCAAAATGTATTGACATATGAATTTGAAAGTCCGCTTGGCGCTTATGAACTTCCTTGAGTTTGCTGTTTGGGGCGCCTATCTTACATCAATGGGCCGCTATCTCGGCAATATTGGGATGAGTACCGATATCGGTTGGTTTTATTCCATGCAGGGAATTGTCTCCATCTTCATGCCTGCTTTGATGGGTATAATAGCGGACAGATGGGTTCAGGCGCAGAGATTGCTTGGCTTTTGCCATCTTACGGCAGGTTTGTTTATGATGCTTGCAGCGTTATATGGTATGGCGGAAGGCGGCGAGTCTGAATTTACGATACTCTTTACGTTGTATTCATTGTCTGTTGCATTTTATATGCCGACCTTGGCTTTAAGCAATTCTGTAGCGTATAACGCGCTGACACAGGCAGGCATGGATACGGTTAAAGACTTTCCACCAATACGTGTTTTTGGCACGATAGGTTTCATCTTCACTATGTGGTTTGTTGATTTGATGGGGTTCCAGGCCAATCAAAACCAGTTTATAGTATCTGGTGTGCTTAGTGTCGTGTTGTTTTTATATACATTTTCTTTGCCGGTTTGTCCTGTCTCTGTCGGAGGAGAAAAGAGGAGTCTGGCAGATGCACTTGGACTGAAAGCTTTTGCTTTGTTCAAGAGAAAAGACATGGCGATATTTTTCATTTTTTCCATGTTGTTGGGAGTCAGTTTGCAAATAACTAATGGTTTTGCCAATCCTTTTATAAGTAGTTTCGCTGCCATGCCTGAATATGCGGATACTTTTGGTGTGCAACATGCAAATATCCTTATATCTTTGTCACAGATAAGCGAGACTTGCTGTATCTTATTGATACCATTCTTTATGAAACGGTATGGAATTAAAAACGTTATGCTTATAGCCATGTTTGCATGGGTTATGCGTTTTGGATTTTTCGGTTTAGGCAATCCTGGCGAAGGGGTATGGTTGTTTGTCTTGTCAATGATTGTTTATGGAGTGGCGTTCGACTTTTTCAATGTAAGCGGCTCGCTTTATGTTGATAAGAATACAGACCCGTCAGTGCGTTCAAGTGCGCAGGGACTTTTCTTCCTCATGACTAACGGAATCGGAGCAACGATAGGAACGCTTAGCGCACAGGCTGTAATAAACGCATATACTACGGGTGTGCAGGTTGGAGATGATTTTTACACAATAGGCGATTGGCAGACATGTTGGTTCATCTTTGCCGGTTATGCTTTGTTTATAGGACTTGTGTTCGCTTTGGTGTTCAAGCCGAAGAAGGAGCATGTCATGTGATGAAGATGATTGTGTCATGACGAAAGAACGATTGATATTCAAGGGCGTGTCTGAGATAGTCGGGACGGAAGACCTTGGTTTGTTGATACTTACAGACGAAGCAAAGGAACGGCAGATTACTATTGTATGTGACAAGGCTATGGCCGTTCAGCTTGAGCTTCGGATTAAGAAGATACCTATAACTAAGATTATGCTGCCGGAGGTCTTGTGCCGTATGTTGAAAAACAATGGAGGATTGGATTACGAGTTGTTGATAGACAATATAATTGATGGTCAATACAGGACAATACTTTATGACAAAGAAACAATGGACCCATTGCTTATAAGGGCTTCTGATGCCGTGTTGCTGTCAATTGTCGCAAATATCCCGTTGTATATTGAAGCCGGACTTATGAGGCGTCAGTCTGTCATGTATAATGAGAATGCCAAGGGAGTGTCGTTGCCGGTAAATACTATAAGCGACGAAATGTTGCAAGCGGCATTGGACAAGGCAATTGCGGATGAAAATTACGAACTTGCGTCTCATCTTCGTGACGAGAAAAAGCGTAGGACTAAAAAGGGCGATAACCAAGACAATTAATATTGAAAATAATTACTATGAAAGAAATAAGATTTTTTTATGTACCGTCAGCTGCGACACTTACTGAAATGCCTATGGACGAGGCATTGCACGCTTTGCGTGTTTTGCGGTTGAAAAGTGGTGACGAGATGTACCTGATGGACGGTGAAGGAAACTTTTACCGTGCGGAAGTCACCATAGCTGCGACTAAACGTTGTATGTACGAGATAAAAGAGGTTCTTCCACAAGAAAAAGCTTGGAAAGGCAATGTACATATAGCGATTGCTCCGACAAAGATGATGGACAGGGTTGAATGGTTCTGTGAAAAAGCTACGGAAGTGGGAATAGACGAGATTACATTCCTGAATTGCAAGCAGTCGGAGCGTAAGGTTATGCGTACGGTGCGTTTGGATAAGATAGTTGTGGCGGCGGTAAAGCAGAGCCGTAAGCCGTGGAAGCCCAAACTTAATGCGATGATGTCGTTTAAGGATTTTGTAACAGCCAATCGTGGTGGACGTAAATATATAGCCCATTGTCATGAAGAGATTGAACGTAAGGATTTGTTTACGGAAATTTACGGGTCTGCTTTGTCTGAAGCAGGTGACGATATAACGGTGCTTATAGGTCCTGAAGGTGATTTTTCTTTGGAAGAGCTGAATTTGGCCATGGATAATGGGTATGAATCCGTTACATTGGGTACAAGCCGTCTGCGCACAGAGACAGCAGCCTTGTCGGCTACGATGATGGCCCAGTTGGCTTTGCGTAAGTAAGCAGTGTGCCTGGAGCAGCTCTAATTCCTTGTCAATATAGGTTTATTTTAAGGTAGATGAAAGACATTCGTATTAAATCGGTTGTAGCTTATATTGCTTTGCTTCCGATGTTTTTTTTGTTTTTGTCTTGTTCAGGAAATGACTATATAGCCACAATACCTAAAAACAGCAAGGCCGTTTTGTCGTTAGATGTCCAAAAACTTTCCAATGGGAAAATGCTTGACAAGATGGCAAGTCTGCTGAAAGTTGACGATGTTAACGATTGTGGCTTGGAGTTGTCTGAGAAGATATATGCCTTTGAGACGTCTGAAGGCAATATAGGATTCTCGGCAAAGGTGGCTGATGAGGGGCGTCTGAAAGCTCTTTTTGACGCTTTGTCAAAGGAGGGTACATGCCAAAAGGTATCTGTGTATAAAGATTTTAATTTTACGGTAGTTAAAGATGCGTGGGTGGCAGGTTTCTCCTCAGAAGCTTTGGTCGTCATGGGGCCGGCTTTGCCTTCACAGCAACAGGAATTGAGACGTCAGGTTGCTAAATGTCTTGGGCAGGATGAGGAGCAAGGCATACAAGGCTCGCCTATGTTCAGCAGGCTTGACAGTATAAGCAGCCCGGTTGCCATTGTAGCCCAGGCGGCGATTTTGCCGGAAAAGTTTGCCGTGCCGTTTACTATATGTGCGCCGAAAGACGCAGATGCGTCACAAATAATGATTGCCGCAGAACTTGATACGAGCGATAATGGTTTGTTGACGATAACAGGAGAGACGTTTTCATTCAACAAGGATATAGATGCCAAGTTGAAGTCGTCAAGCGCGGTGTTCCGTCCGATAGAAGGAACGTATGTTGACCGTATTCCTGCCAATTCTGTAGCCGGGGCATTCATGAATGTCGATGGGGAGCAGTTTATCACCCTTTTACATGCCAACAAAACTTTTCAGGCTTTGCTGGCAGGGATGAACATGGCGGTGGATATGGACAATATTATCAAGAGTTTTGACGGTGATGTTGCCATATGTTTGCCCGACATAAAGGGCAAGGCCAATGTCTGCATGGCGGCGGAGTTGAAAGGAAAGTCGTTCCTTGACGATGTAGGTTATTGGAAGCAGTCATGCCCTGCGGGCAGTAAGATAACCGATTGGGGCAAGGATGCCTATTGCTATACCAATGGTGAAATGTCTTATTATTTCGGTGTGACTCCCGACATGCAGTTCTATTCAGGCAGTACGGCAGACGGTGCGCGTGGCCTTCTGGCAAAGTCGTCTACCCAACTGCCGGCAAAGCTTCAAGATAAGATAAAGGGACGACGGTTGGCCGTTGTGCTTAACATCGGCGCTTTGCTTGGAGACTATGATTTCGTAAGTGATATGCTCGGCGGTGTCGATACCGTTTTATATGTCATGAAATAAATGGATAAGATAGAGTTTCAGAAAGTTATTCCCAATATATTTTCGCCGTGTGCCGACAGTCTGGATTCAGACGTATGGTGCAAGGATGTTGTTTTTGAGAAAGGCCGTTTGTATCTTGTCGAGGCGGATAGCGGCAAGGGTAAGAGCACGTTTTGCAGCTATGTGATGGGTTATCGTCATGATTATGCTGGCAAAGTGATGTTCGACGATATTGCCGCTTCATCTTTCAAAGTGGCGGATTGGGTGGAGTTGCGCAAGCATCATGTGGCATATCTTTTCCAGGAACTTCGCTTGTTCTCCGAGCTTACGGCGTATGAGAACGTGGAGATTAAGAACAAGCTCACGGGCGTTAAGTCGCGAAAGCAAATAGTGGAGTGGTTTGATGAGCTTGGCATAGACGACAAGCTCGATGCAAAGGTAGGCCACATGTCGTTCGGCCAGCAGCAGCGTGTAGCCATGATGCGCGCTCTTGCCCAGCCGTTCGACTTCATCTTGGCCGACGAGCCTATCAGCCATCTTGACGATGCCAATTCAGACGTCATGAGGCGGCTCATGATGCGTGAGGCCGAGGCTCGTGGTGCTGGTGTGATAGTTACCAGCATAGGTAAGCACATGGATTTGGATTACGAAAAGGTTTTCAGGTTATGACATTGGTTTGGAAATTGTTGCGCCGGCATATAAGCGTCCCCCAGTTTGCTGGATTTGCTTTTGCCAATCTGTTCGGTATGCTTATCGTGCTTCTCGGCTACCAGTTTTATTGCGATGTGCTGCCCGTCTTCACTTCGCAGGACAGTTTCATGAAGTCAGACTTCATGATTTTAAGCAAGAAAGTTGGTGCCGCAGGTACGTTCTCCGGTCGTTCGAATACATTTACGAGTGCGGAGATTGACGATTTGTCAGGTCGCAGGTTTGTCGGCAAAGTAGGCAAGTTCACTTCTGCCGAATACCGTGTAGACGCGAGGATGGGCATCGACGGGCAGTCGATATTAAGTTCCGAGATTTTTTTCGAGAGTGTTCCCGACGGCTTTGTGGACGTTCCGCTGAAGGACTGGAAGTATGAGGAGGGCAGCCGCGTAGTGCCGATAATCCTGCCGCGCACGTATATAAACATGTACAATTTCGGCTTTGCGCAGACCCGTTCACTGCCTAAGATAAGTGATGGGCTTGTGAGCATGATTGATTTCCGCATCTTCATACACGGCAACGGCCGTCATGACGAGTTCAAGGGCAGGGTGATAGGCTTTTCAAGCAGGCTGAACACCATACTTGTGCCGCAGGCTTTCATGGACTGGAGCAATTCTGTCTACGCTCCCGGCAGGCAGTCTGCGCCGACGCGCCTCATAGTCGAGACGGCAAATCCTGGCGACGAGAACATCGCGAAATACCTTGACGATAACGGTTATGAGGTAGAGGACGACAAGTTGCAGAACGAGAAGACCACTTATTTCCTGCGCATGACGGTTACGGTGGTAATGTTTGTCGGAGCGGTGATAAGTGTATTGAGTTTCTATATACTTATGTTGAGCATATATCTGCTTGTGCAGAAGAATACAACCAAGCTTGAGAACCTTCTGCTGATAGGCTACAGCCCGTTCCGCGTGGCTTTGCCTTACGAGGTGCTTACCCTCTGCCTGAACGCTGCGGTGCTTGTCATTGCGCTTGTGGCGGTTTCGCTTGTGCGCGGATATTACATGGGAGTGGTCGAGACGTTGTTCCCGCAGGTTGATTATGGCTCTATGCTTCCGTCCGTATTGCTCGGCTTATTGCTGTTCGTGGTGGTGTCAGTCGCCAACATGGCGGTCATTTACCGCAAGATGATGCGGATATGGTGGCGCAAGGACATGTGACGCCGTGCTGACGCGTTGATAATCAATGGTTTTACGAAAGGCCGCCTTTGGCATTGCCAAAGGCCTTTCGCGTCGTTAAAGACGGCCTTTCGCAGGCTCAAAAGCCGTCTTTTGCAAAACGTTTTATTGCTGGTGCAATTTTCAACGGTGTGCAGTTGCCGTCAAAGCCCCTCCCTGATGAAGTCAAAAGCCTCAAACATTTCTTCCTCGGTGGCCGTTTGGTTAATCCTTATGTCGCCTATTCCGCCCAGCAGGGTGAAGTTTATCACGCCCGAAGTGTTTTTCTTGTCGTGCCTCATAAGTTCGATAAGTGTGTCGTAATCTTTGCATGTGAAGGCAATGGTGCCGTACTTCTCCCTGATGTATGTTGCTGTCTGGCGCATTTTTTTGACCGGAAATCCGGTCTTTATGCAGCTTAGGTACAGTTCGCATACGGTGCCGAAGGCTACGGCGTAACCGTGCAGGATGGGGCTACCTTTCTTCATCGCAAACGATTCAAACGCGTGCCCTGCGGTGTGTCCGAGGTTAAGCGCCTTTCTTATGCCCGCCTCGTGCGGGTCTTCTTCCACAATCCGCTCCTTTACCTTTATGCTTTCGGCCACCATGTTTTGCAGCCTGGCGTAGTCAGGCGCAAGTATGTCGAAGCGCATAAGGCTGCTCCACATGCCCTCGTCGCTAATCAATCCGTGCTTAATCATCTCCGCATAGCCAGAGCATAGGTTCGTCTCGTCCAGCGTTTTCAGGAAGTTAGTGTCTATTATTACGGCCTTTGCGTCGTTGAACACGCCTATTTCGTTTTTCAGTCCGTTGAAGTTCACGCCCGTCTTTCCGCCTACCGATGCGTCTACCATCGCCAGCAGTGTGGTCGGTATGTTGATGAAGTTGACGCCTCTCTTGAACGTCGATGCGGCAAATCCGCCCAAGTCGGTCACCATTCCGCCTCCGAGGTTGATTACGCAAGAGTGGCGCGTTGCCCCGTTTTCGCTCAAAGCTTTCCATACGAGGGCAAGCGACTCCAAGTTCTTGTTTGTGTCTGTCGGTGGTATAGAGATTGTTTCCGCGCCGTCAAGGCATTCCGCGCCGTCAAGTAGAGGCAGGCATTTGTCTTTGGTAGTGTCATCAGTTATTATGAAAACCCTGTCATGTTCACAGCTGGCTACGGCCATGTCAAGTTCGTGTTTAAGACATTTGGATATGATAATACTCTGTTTCATAAGCACAAAGAAATGATAATGGTTGCAAAAATAGTCATTTTCGTCGATAAAACCGGTATTTGCGAAATTTTTAATATATGGAAGATTAAACCACACAGGGTTAAGTCCGTCTAAGCCATAAAAAACGGAGAAGGAAAAATTTGATAGTTTAACCATGTATAGTCAATTGAAACGAACATTACTGGCGGCCTGTTTCTGGGTGATGGCGGCAGCGGTTGCCATGGGCCAAGGCGTAAAAATCACAGGTACGCTTGTAGACCGCGACACCAAGGACGGCGTGATGCTTGCCACCGTGCAGATGCTTAAGGCCGACAGTACATATATAAAAGGTGTGCTGAGCGACGAGAAAGGCAATTTTACGATAGAAGCTCCGGGACGAGGCTCGTACATATTAAAGTTTACAAGCGTTGGATATACACCGCTGGCAAAGAGTGTCAAGGTGTCGGGCGACAAGGACATTTCGCTCGGCCGAATAACGTTCGGTGCTGATGCAATCATGCTTAAAGAGGCCACGGTTGTTGGTCAGGCGGCGCGCGTTACGGTGAAAGAAGACACGTTTGTATATAACGCCTCGGCATACAGAACGCCCGAAGGCTCTGTTGTGGAAGAGCTTGTAAAGCGTCTGCCCGGTGCGCAGGTAAGCGACGACGGCACCATAACCATCAATGGCAAGGAGGTGAAAAAGGTGTTGGTGGACGGCAAGGAGTTCATGACCGGCGACACGCAGACGGCTTTGAAGAACCTGCCCACGTCTATAATAGACAAAATCAAGGCCTACGATGAGAAGAGCGACCTGGCCAAAGTGACCGGCATTGATGACGGAGAGGAGCAGACCGTGCTCGACTTTGGCATAAAGAGGGGCATGAATAAGGGAATATTTGCCAATGCCGACGCTTCCATCGGTACGCACGACCGTTATTCAGAGCGTCTTATGGGAGCCCTTTTCAAAGACAAGACGGGGATTATGCTCATGGGCAACGCCAATAATGTAAATGACCGCGGCTTTCCCGGCGGAGGCGGAGGTGGACGCTTTGGGCGTGGAGCACAGGGCTTGAATACCGCTAAGATGCTTGGTGCCAACTTTAACCTTGAGCCTACCGACAAGCTCAAACTTGACGGAAGTGTGCGCTGGAACCATTCCAACGGCGACACGCGCATCGAGCAGTCATCGGAAAACTTTGTAAGTACGGCGGGCTCTTTCTCAAATAGTCTGAACCAAAGCAATACACGGTCAGACAGCTGGAACGCACGTATGCGCCTTGAATGGACGCCTGACTCGATGACAAACATCATGTTTCGCCCGTCGTTCAGCTATTCTACGAGCGACGGACGTTCGGCAGGAACAAGCGCGTCTTACAACGAAGACCCTTACTCGTATGTGTCAGACCCTCTGTCAGACGAAGCCATATCGCAGATGGCCGGTGACGGATTGATGGTTAACCGCAGGGCAAACAGCTCGATAACATACTCTGACAACACGTCGGTGGGTGCAATGCTCCAGCTCAACCGCAAGCTGAACAGCAAAGGCAGAAACGCCACGCTGCGTACGGATTTTACTTATGGCAAGTCGAACAGCAAGAGTTTGAGTACGTCCAACGTGCATCTTTATCAAGTGGAAGACATGTTTGGCAACGATTCTACTTACCAGACAAACCGCTTCAACACAACTCCTACGAAGACATTGAATTACAGCGTGCAGTTCACTTACAGCGAACCGATATTCCGCGCGATGTTCTTGCAGTTTAGCTACAAGTTCAATTACAAGTACAATAAGAGCGACCGCTCCACCTTTGATTTCAGTAATTTTGGTGAACAGTTTTTCGACGGCATAGGCAACGCCTACCGTGGATGGGACAACTACTTTGCACGTCTTGACAATCCGCTTGACACTTATCTCGACAACGATCTCAGCAGGTATTCCGAGTACAAGAATTACATACACGAGTTGCAGCTCATGTTGCGTGTCATCCGTGAGAAGTACAGGCTTAATGTGGGCGTTATGGTACAGCCGCAGAAGACGCGCTTCATACAGAAATACCAGGGAGTGAACACCGACACGGTGCGCAATGTGGTGAATGTGACGCCTACGCTCGACTTCCGTTACCGTTTCTCCAAGCTTAGCAACCTGCGTATAAATTATCGTGGAACGACATCTCAGCCGAGCATGACCGACCTTCTCGACATACGCGACGACAGCGACCCCCTCAACATCACGATGGGTAACCCGGGGTTGAAGCCATCTTTCACGAACACCCTGCGCTTGTTTTACAACAACTACATACAAGAACACCAGCGCGCCATGATGGTTCACCTCAATTACAGCAACACGCGCAACAGCATAAGCAACATGGTGACTTATGACGAGCAGACTGGCGGACGTACCACAAGGCCGGAAAACATAAACGGTAACTGGAACATATCGGGTGCGTTGATGTTCAACACCGCGCTCGACTCCGTGGGTCGGTGGACTGTGAGCACGTTTACCAACGTGCGTTACAACAACTACGTAGGCTACTTGGCCCTTGACCGTAACTCCAGTTCGCAGAAGAACACCACCAAGACAACTAAGGTAGGCGAGCAGCTTACGGCCAGCTTCCGCAACAGTTGGCTTGAAGTGTCGCTTGACGGCTCGGTGGATTACACCCACACGCGCAACCTCCTTCAGAGCCAGAGCAATCTTGACACGTGGCAGTTTGCCTATGGCGGCTACCTTAGCCTGTACATGCCGTGGGGCATGAGCATAGCGACGGACATGCACCAGAACAGCCGCCGCGGCTATAACGACAGTTCGATGAACACTAATGAGCTGATATGGAACGTGCAGCTTAGCCAGAGTTTTCTGAAGGGCAACGCCCTTACCGTGTCGTTGCAGCTGTACGACATACTGCACGAACAGAGCAATTTCAGCCGCACCATCAACGCGATGCAGCGCAGCGACACGCAGTATAACAGCATAAACAGCTATGCCATGCTTCACGCCGTCTACCGCTTCAACCTGTTTGGTGGTGGAAGCAAGGACAGACCAGAGCCCGGCCGACATGGCAGACCGCAAGGAGGCCCGCGCGGAATGCCACCTGCCGGACCGCCACCCGGTATGCGTGGAGGAAGAATGTATTTTTGACGGGAAATGAATAATGAAAAATGAATAATGAAAGCAATGGCATGGGCCAGATTTTTTATTATTCATTTTTCATTATTCATTTATCATTTAAATTGTGTCTCGCCGTAACCCACGAGACGGTCGGTGCGTTCGCCGCGGCCGCGGTAGTAGATGAGAGCCTGATACTTGTTCTCCGTCTGGTAATAGCTGCCTTCCGACGGCACTACGCGGCTTGCGCCATCGCTGCCCACCAGGACAAACTGGTATGAGTAATATCCCTGTTTTTGCATTACCGTTGCCGTGTAGCATTTCCTCATGTCGTCATATTCCATGCGGTATTCTGGCGTGAACTGGTCGTTGCTCCATGCTCCGTTGACGTATATGTCGCCGTCATACCGCTCCGGCGTTTTCAGCGTATAGTGTACGAAAACGTATTCCGATGCTATGTCATTCTCAATGTTGTCGCCGTTGCGTATGTAGAATGCGCCGTTTGCGTCCTCGTCATACACATAGTTTGGGCGCGGCTCGCAGGGGTAGGGATATACGTGGTAGTCGGCTCCGTCCCATGTGATGCGGTCGATGCCCATGGTGGGATAGGCCACGTCGAGTATCTCGTACTTGCGGTATTCGTTGCCTGCTTCGAATATCAGGTCGCGGCAGTGCTCCCATGCCAGCCCGTCGGTGGTGATGGTTTGCGGCCGGGCGTTCACGCGTGCGTTGTCCCATCGGCGGTTCTGCATTACCACGGTCTTTATTTGCGACGACGGGTCGGTCACGCCGAGGCCGTTGTAGCTTACCTGCATCGACACTTGCTGGTGGCTTTTGTTAATGTCGATGTCGGTGTTCGAGGTTACTCCGAGCCGTACGCCCACCAATGGTTCCACCACCATGAAGCAGGCCGTGAACACCGGGCGGTTGCCGTCGTCCTCGTCATATACGGTCAGGCGGTAGTTGCCGCTCATCTTCAGGGCGCACTCCGGGTTGGGTATTGTCAGGCGGTAGTGCGTGTAGAGCGTGTCGGTATTGATTGACTCCTCGTTGTAGTCAATGGTGTTGCCATCCTGGAAACCGTCGATGAAGTCGCTCGCAAACAGCTGGTCGGACACCGTCCAGTCAGCCTCGCAGTGCTCTATCCTGTACGTATAGCGGCGGTAAGCGTGCGTAAGGTCGTCAAAGCTGATGTTGAGCCTGTCGTTGGGGCTGTGGCTCCCGAGTCTGATTACCGGCAGCGAGAGCCATTGCTGGCCGGCCACCACTTGCAGCGAGGCTATTCCGCGGTCGTATATCTCGTTTCTCTGTGCCTGTGCGGCAACGGCGCAGGCAGCCATAAGCGTAAGCAGAAAAAGTTTTTTCATGCGTGTTTTTATTTTATAACGGCATACGTCTTGTCTTTATTGCACTTGTGTGCAAAATCGGCGAAGGCGGCCTTCGTTTTTCCAATTGACGGCAAATCGCTCTCCAAAAGGCCGTCTTTGGGAGGCTGAAAGACCGCCTTTTGCAAGCCGAAAGACGGCTTTTTGCAACATCGCTGATTATCAAGCACTTACGCGTGCGCCGTCAATGACGGAGGAAAGAGCCGTCCAAACACCATGTAAGGACGGCCCAAACGCATAGTTTGGACGGCTCAAACTACCCGTAATGACGGTTTTATCCGGCCGATGCAATGATGACTGCCAGCGTCCGGCCTCATGCCATGTTTTAAAATATAACGGGATATAGGAACGTTTTTCAAAAATAAAATGTAATTTTGCGCACAAAAACATTCGAGATGAAGAAAATAGGCCAAAAGAAATTTGTAATCCCGGCCGTGGCCTGCCTGGCCGTGATACTGTTATTATGCTATTATTACTTTTTCACGCCCATGCTGGCGGGCGACAGCAGCCGGTATGTGTACATCGACGATGACGACAATATCGACTCCGTTTACGTAAAGCTCGAGACAGTGTCGAAGCATCACGCCATGTCGGGCTTCAAGACTTTGGCGCGGCACAGCTCTTATGGTGACCATGTGCGCACGGGCCGTTACGAGATAGAGCCGGGCAACAGCGCGTTCGCCGTGTTCAGAAAGCTGAAGAACGGGCTGCAATCGTCGGTGAGGCTCACCATCCCCAATGTGCGTACCGCCGACAGACTGGCCGGTGCGTTGTCAAGGAAGCTTATGGCCGACAGCGTTTCAATATATGAAGCTTTGACCGACTCTGCCACCTGCGCGCGCTATGGGTATACGCCGGAGACGATGCTCTGCATGTTCATACCAAATACTTACGAGGTGTACTGGAACACGTCCGTAGACAATCTGCTTGACAAGATGAGCAGGGAAAGCAAGAAGTTCTGGAACTTCGAGCGAACGGAGAAGGCCAAGGCCATGGGCTTTACAAAGGAGGAAGTGATTACGCTGGCTAGCATCGTTGACGAGGAGACGGCCAACGACGCCGAGAAGCCCATGGTGGCCGGCATGTACTACAACCGCCTGAAGGCCGGTATGCCGTTGCAGGCCGACCCTACGGTGAAGTTCGCCTTAAAAGATTTCGGCATACGCCGCATATACCACAACATGCTGACCGTAGACAGTCCTTATAACACATATAAGAACACTGGTCTGCCTCCGGGTCCGATTAGAATCCCGACGGTGGCAGGCATCGACGCCGTGCTCGACCATGTACACCATAAATACCTGTACATGTGTGCCAAGGAAGACTTCAGCGGCACGCACAACTTTGCCGAGACTTACGGCGAACATCTGCAAAACGCGGCCAGATATTCGGCCGCATTGAACAAAAGGGGAATTAAATAGTGGCAGTTATGCGGCTTTACGGTTATAAGGTTATACGGTTGTAAGGTTATGCGGTATGTCCGTATGCACCATACCTTATAACCGTAAAACCTCATAACCTCACAACCGTAAAACCTCATAACCTCACAACCGTAAAACCTCATAACCTCACAACCGTA
>ENA-ORSA01000606-ORSA01000606.1-human-gut-metagenome-genome-assembly--contig:-NODE-606-length-37479-cov-18.594164_pt1 | contig 37479 bp, 51 predicted proteins | sample MGYA00242179_ERZ509142 | MGnify/ENA primary metagenome ERZ509142 (study PRJEB26280, sample SAMEA2338659) | human gut metagenome | biome: human gut; feature: human-associated habitat; material: faeces... | reverse complement strand
CTGCTGTGGGTTCAATTTAATGCGCCCTTTTTCCAAAAGAAAATCGGAAAATCTATAAAAAAACTCTTGACAAATACATTAGCAAGATTCGTTAAATTGCTTTTCGAGTTCATCCCTCCACGGATCAAATTCCAAATTGGTAAAAAGGTCCGTGGTTCCGGTTACAGCACGTTCAAGATGTTTCCCATCTGCTTCAAAATCATTCGGTCGATCTTCCTGCCAGACGAAATACCGCTTGGATTTCATCCGCCCGCCATGGCTTACCTGGTCGGTGACGGCGGTATGGGCTGCGATGATGCACTCGCTCCATGTCATTTTCCGTCCTCCTTCAGGCGGTCGTCGAAATCTTCTTCGACGGCCCGCAGGCTGATATCCATCGAGGGCGGGTGGCAGTTTTCCACCACCTGCACCGTGTCGATGCGATAATACTGGCCGTCCTCGGTCCGGGCCACGTCCTGGCTGCTGATCTGCACCGGTGCGCGCGGCACCCGCACCACGCGGACGATCTCCGCGAGGTTCTGGCGGCTGAGATACAGCCGGTTGATGCCGAGCCTCTGCTCTTCGTAGCAGGCCGAGAGCTTCCTTTTTAGCTTGATTTTGGGTTGGTGGCCGACATCGGCGACGTCCTCGGTCGAAAAAACGGCCAGAACGCCTGCGTTGAAGTTCTGCGAGATGTCATTCGTTGGTCTGGTCGGCATTTTGCGCGGCATAAGCGCTCACCCGCCTTTCGTTCTGCGCTGCCAAAATGAGATGACGATAGTTGTTCTCGAAGATATCCGCCGCGCCGTCACGGGCGTAGCGGACGTAATCCATGAGCAGGTCCCGGTGCAGACCGGGCGCGGTGTAGTCCTGTGGCTCGCCGATCTTGCCGTCCAGATAGGACATACCGCCCACGGTGAGGTTCCAGACCTTCGTGTCCACTGCGTCGTCATCCCACGTGATGTCGAGATAGTTTTTGACATCCGGGAGCAGCACGTCCCGGATGCCATCCCATACGGTCGTCATAAGGTCAGGACTTGGTGACGGTGACGGTGTAGGCCTTGGTGGTCGTGCCGTCTTCCGCCGTCACGTTGATGGTCACAGTGTTGGAGCCTTCGGCCCAGGTGGCAGACTTGCCGTTCTCGATGATCTTGCTGCCGACCTTGACCTGTACGGTCGCACCGGCGTTTGCGGGGGTGGCAGTGATGACATTGGAGGCCGTATCGGTCGTTGCAGTGTAGCTGGCAGTGGTCGCGCTGAAGGCCGGGGTCAGGGTCAGGTTGCCCAGCTTCAGGGAGGCCAGGTTGGCGTCAGCGGACGGGGTAGGAGCGGTGACGGTCTCGACCTTGTAAGTCAGCGGGCGCAGGCCGGAAATGTCGAGGTTCAGGAAAGCATTGTTGTCCACCGGGAAGCCGTTGGCATACAGCTTGATGAGGTAGACGCGCTCGTCCTCCAGGAATCGATAGGAGTCATCGTACTCCAGCCGACCGCCCTTGTTCATGCCGACCGCTGCGAAGTACAGACGGCCCACGCCGAACACAGCCTGGCCGCGCGGCAGAGCAGAAACCGGGATGATGGTGGCAGGGTAGGGCAGGACGTTGTTGCGATAGGTGCCGTCCGGGGTGCGGATCGTGGTGGCGGGCATGACCTTCTCATAGTAATCCTGCGGGTTGACCAGCAGAATGAGGTCATCCGGGTTGCGGTCCTTTCCGTTCGGGGTAACGGCCAGCAGAGCGACCAGCTTGCCCATGGTGGTGGGCTCGAAATCCGAGACCTTGATCTTGGCCTTTTCGGGGTATGCGCCGCCGACAACGGAAGCGCTCTCGCTCACATCGCGGATCATGCCGATGGGCTTGTCGTTGCCGTCGCCCATCACGATGCCGTCTTCCAGGCCGTTGGCCAGCGCTTCGGCCAGAATGGCGCGGATATAACGGTCCAGCCATTCGGGGCCGAGGTCCAGCTGAGCCTTGCAGACCGGGATGAACGCAGAGAGCTTGTACAGGCCGACGTCAACTTCCTTGAAGCCGGAGGTCAGCTCCTCGATGATCTTCGCGCACAGCTTACCCCATGCGGCCTTGTGGCGGCCGTCGGTGTTCAGCATCATCCGGATGGCGCCGCCGGTCGGGGTGAACTGGATCTTGCTCAGCAGAGGATGGCTCTCGGTCAGGTCTTCCATGACGCGGGAGATGATGGTCTGCGGGAAAACGACACTCACGTTTTCGAGGGCCTGCTTCGGGTTCTCGCTGCGCATGGCGTCGCTGATCTTCTGGTAGTATTCCTTCTCTTCCGTGGTCAGCTGCCGGACGCCGCGCGCATACAGAACAGAGTTGTTGAGTTCCTGCCTCAGACCGTTCAGCTGAGCCTCGTGCTCCTCCGCAGTAATGTCGCTGATGGTCTGGCACATCTCCGAAAAGACGTCCGACAGTTCGTCGGGCTTGTTGTCCTTGATGGCAGCGGCCAGCCGCTGGCGCAGGTCAGACAGTTTCTGATTCTTCTGGTACATGTCTTTCAGATTCATGTTGTTGTCTCCTTTTTGGTATTCAAAAAGGCGTGTCCAGTTTGGACACGCCTTTACGGTTTGGTCAGAGCTTCGAAAACAAGCTCATCAGATTGTTCTGAGGCGGAGCGGGCGGTTCCTGGGGCGGTTTTTTGGGTGCTGGGGAGGGAACGGCCAGCGTTTGACGGATGAGCATGTCGTGCACACTCTGGGTGGCCTCGTCGCCGCGCACACCCTTCTGGATGCTGGTGGCAAGGCCCATTTCCAGCACAGCTTCGGGGCTGTACCACGTTTTGCTGTTGATGAGGTCCCGCGCCGCCTGCTCTTTCATGCCCGCGTTCGTGAATGCGCCCAGGCCGATCTCGGTCAGCTTGTCCAGCTCATCCGCAGCCTCGCGGAGGTCTTCGGAATATCCGTAGGTGCCGCCAATGACGGGGTGGAAATAAAACGCGCTCACATTGTTGGCGATGCGCTGCGTACCGGCCAGAAACGGGTAGATGGCCGCGCTGGCTACAAAGCCGTCGGCATGGGTCGTGATCTGCGCGTTTTTGGCCCGCAGGGCGTTGTAGATTGCAAAGCCCTCCGAAACCTCGCCGCCATAGCTGTCCACATGGACGTTGATCTCGGCAAGATTCCCGGCCTGCTCCAGCTGGTTGGCCAGGTGATAGGCGCTGACATCATTTTCGATGCCCCGGAAACTGGTAATGTCGCCAAAAATATAGATGTTGGCTTCCTCGCCGCTCTGCTGCATATCAAAATACGGTTTAGGCACTGTTCTTGTCCTCCTTTTTGTTGGCTTCGGTCGCGGCATTGCGGGCAATGGCTTCGACCGTTGCAATGTTTTTGGTCATCCAGTGGATGTTTGCCCAGTCCTCTGTAATGGCGGAATCTCCGACCTTTTCACGCAGCTCGTTGATGCTCCATGCTGCGCTTTCCACGATCTTTTCGATCTTGTCCGCATTGCTCAGAATGTCGAAATGCTGGATGGTCGAGGTATCCACGTTCACGCGGTCACCGCGCTGCCAGACCCGGCGTCCATACAGCTTGCGGTTCAGTTCCTCGCTGATCTGTGCCGCCAGCGGGTCGATGCAGGTGGTGAGCCAATGCGTGACCACGTCGCTGATCCCGGCAACTTCGCCCTGCACCAGGACGGGCGGGATGCCAAATCCCCGCGCCGTGAAAGAAAAAATGTCGTCCACAAGCGCCCGGATGTCTCGCGTGTCACCGGTCTTGCCCGATTCCGAGAACGGCTGAAAATCGTAACCGTCAAATTCCGGCAGAATGCCAAAATCATTTTGCAGGAACGGCTTGTACTGCTCGTTCAACCGCTGCGCAAACAGATCCTCAAACTTGTTCTGCCCGGAATTGACCTGCGAAACATGCACTTTCATGTGCTGGCCGGAATTCCAGCTGTGGTTTTTCATGCTCGCTTCCAGCAGCTTGTTGTAACTGGCATAGAGCGCATCCACCACCGCCTTTGCATCGGCGCTGTTGAGCACAAGGTGGATGACCTCGCTTTCCTTCAGGTCGCGGGTGTACGGTTCATCGCCCACCTGGATCTGCCGGTAGATGTTTTCCGCCGTCGGAAAGTATTCCGGCTTCGTCCAGCTGTCTGCCACGACCAGATTCAGCATGCCGCCGCGCTGGGTGGCGAGGATCAGCGCCTCATTGTTTTTATAGAGCCGGTAGATGACCTTTTGCCAGAACGCCGTGCTGTTTTCGTTGACGTTCGGCTCCACGTTGAGCATGTAATAGTAATCCTTTTTGACGGCCTGTCCGCGCTCGAACGTTTTGAACTCGCAGTTTGCAATGGCTTTTGCGATAAGGTTCACGCAGCAGTTGAACGCCAGATCCCGCAGGCGGTATTCCTCCCAACAGGTCATCCAGTCGGCAAGGGAGGCTTTTACCGCCGAGGCGTTGATGGGCACATTGGTCTCATCCACATGCTGCGCGGGGAGCTTGAGCCCATCGGATTTCTGAAACCCGAAGAACTCTTTTACTTTTTCGGAAAATGACATGGTTTGAACTCCTTACCAGCATATTGCTCCGATTTTGGGGAGCTGAACTTGTCCGGTGCCCAGCTCGGTTTCGATGACCATGGAAGCTACCAAAGCCATGAAGGGGTCTGTTTTTCGGGATTTTGCCTCAATCTTCGCATAGACGAAGTTTCCGGTATCCACGCCCTGACTGCGGCTGCTGCGCACACGTTTTGTGTTATTGACTGCCCAGCGCAGCTGAGGCAAATCGCCCCAGGTGAAAAGGCCCCGGTCGAAACAGTCCTGGATCACCGGGTCCACCTGCATGATGTCGCTGGGACGGATCAGCTTCACGCGGGTCTTGTCCTTTGCATCAAAGCCGATGCTCTGCAACGCTTCGGCCATCATGGTGTAGCGGAAGTTATCCAGCGCCAGTTTTTTGATGTTGTAGATGCGCCCGGAATCCCGGATGTAATCCGTGAGCAGATACGGAGAAATGCTCACATCGTCCACATAGGTGCACACGCCCATATCGCACCACGTTTTCCACGGGGCCTTGATGCGGGTCAGCGTTTTGCTCTGTGCGCAGATCCAGGCGTGATTGATATCGAAGCGCTTATCGCCGCGCCGGAAGTGGAGGTTGACCGCCGCCCAGTCGCTCAACTCGGCGTAGTCGATACCAACCGTGCAGCTCCACCCGGCCAGGTCGGGCAAGGGGGTGTTGGTGGCCCTGACCTTTTCGTAGTCGGTGACGGCGATCTCTTTGGCACCATCTCGGATTCCCATGCGTTTTGTAATGAAATCACCGTTCTGCTCCGGGTGCTCCCGCCAGTCGCGGTACTCATCCCGGATTTCCTGCATCAGGTGGGGCAGGTAGGGGAGTGATGGGTTTGCCATGCACCAATTGTTTTCATCGTGCACCTGGTCTTTCGCGTCTAGGCAGCAGATGAACGGCAAAAAGCCCTCATCTGCCTCGCCCTCAAACAAAACCCTGCGGCCTCGTGCAAGATAGTCGTCCAGCGGGCCGTCGCTGACGTCGCCGTTGGAAGTAAAAAAGCCCACGCGCGGCTCGGCAACTTTGCCCTGGCCGGTGACGAAGACTTTAATGTTGTCATAATTCTGGTATTGGTGGACCTCGTTGAAGATGACCGCGCCGGAACGCATACCGTCACGGCCCTTCGGGTTGTTGGTTCGGCCTTTGACCTCGCCCAGGTTTTTGCGGCCCCGAAGGATCTCTTTTGTGTGGTAGTAATATTTTGACAATTTGGCTTCCCACGTCGGATTCTCCAGCGCTTCCACGATGTCTTTGACGGGGGTGACGGCCTGCTCCTCGTTGTTGGCGCAGATGTCCACATTGTAATGCGGAACCGGGTTGTATGGGCTGATGAGCGCTGCCGAAGAAATAGCGATCACGCCGTCTTTGCCTGCGCCACGGCCCACCATTGCAAACAGCGTTTTGAAGCGGGGGGTATTATCTGCGCGGTAGGTGCACAACCACAGCCCCAGCGCAAAGGTCTGCCACGGAAAAAGCCTGTCATACGGAAAATACCGGGCGAGTCGGAAATATTTCCGCATTCGCTCGGTATCCACATGAACATCTTCTGTTTCAAAAATGCGCCGCACAAGCGCAACAAGCGCATGCTGCTCCCGGCAGGCGCGAGGATGATCGGCCTCCACCTGCTCGATGTACTCCAAAATCTCCGGGGGAATGTTAGAGGTCATCGTCCTCACCGGCATTCGCCACCATAAATTTGAACTGCTGGATGACGCGCAGCAGGGTCGAAACGGTGGAGTTTGCCGCGCTGGCCGTCTGGTTATAGATCTGAATAGCAGGATTGGCGATTTCCATTTCGGCACCCTTTGGTGTGACTTTCGTGACGGTCAGGCCATTTTTGTTCATGTCCGTCTGCGCCTGCGTCAACAGATCCAGTTGGGTGACGTAGCGGTCAAGCGTCGAGCGGTACAAAAAGTTTGTATCGCAGTTCGCCGCTTTCGCCGCATCCTCGATTTCCTTCAATTCTTTGCTGTACTTTTTGCAAGCCGCATCAAGAGAGGGCGGTTTTACCGTTTTCGCCATGGAATCATCCTTTCATCAAATTTTGTGCAACATCACAACGATTCCCGCGCGCACGTGCGCGCGAGAGGAAAGCTGGAAAGTCGAGGGACACCACGAGTAAGGCCCCGACCCTCTCACCCCGTTTTTGGGGGAGGGGGGTGTCCACGGTGGACACCGGGCAGGGGAGAAAGGCTGACAGAGCCGGTCAGTCCCAGCGCTCGCGTGTCAACGGCGGAGCGCTTTTGCATCTGCGCATCCGCTCCGGATGGCAGACCGTCTCATGGCAGTCCTTGCATACACTGATAAGGTTGCGCTGCCGGTTGCCGTCTGCATCTGTATACCAGATGTCCAGCGCCTTTTCTGGTGCGTCCTTGACATGATTGACATGATGGACCAGGTCGGCGCGCCGGTATCGACCGCGCTGCTTGCAGATCTGGCACTCGCGCTTGTCCATATCCAGCACCTCATGCGACAGCCGCACCCACTGCGAAGAGCAGTAGAACGAATGCACATCGCCGGATGCAATCAGTTGACACAACCATTTATAAAAACTTTTATTCATTTTCTTTTTTAGATAAGCATATTTTTCCGCTCATCAAATCAGGAAGCACAGCGTCTCTCAGCTCAGCAAGCAAAATGTTTTCCTGTTGATTTAGGTAAAACACATGTTGCTTCCACATGGGAAGCAATATTGAAAAAATAGAAGATATAAGCTCTTTGTCATTCGATTCGAACCTTATCTCATTTTTGTTTTTTGACAACTGAATATATTGTTTTGATACATATTCTCCTCCTAAAGCATTGAAAGTTTTATTTAATTCAGTAGAGTTTGAGTTTTTTTCTAATTCTGCAATCTCATATAGTCCTAGTTGCTTGGCCAGTGTTTCATTTATTGTCAACTTGACGGCAGAACGCTCCCTACTGACTTTGTTAATATCTGACATGATTTCGGATAGTTCTCTATGCTCGACTTCTTCGGACGGAAATTCAATATATCGCGAAGGAACCAAAATCCAATCTTTTTTTTGAATCTCATCTTTGCTTTTTATAGCAGAAAGCAGCGAGGAATCACATGTGTATTTAGATAGTTTGTCAATTATATTATCCGAGATAATAGATAGCTCTTTTTTATATGTTCTGTTTTTGTGACTAGCGCCTCCATATTGCCCGTTTTGCAAACGAGTTTCTTTTGTGCCACTTTTTCTGACATCGTAAAATTCTACATGTTCGCTTTTTTCAAACAAAATGACACATGTTGGAATCCCTGTCGATTCAAACATTCCATCCGGAAGAGAAATTATTTTTTTAATCAGCCCGTTTTCAATAGCCCATTTTCTTTGTTCTTTTTCATCTTCCTTTGATAAAAAACCGCATGGAAGAATAAACGCACATTTCCCACAATCGGACATGCGGTCGATAGCAGTCAGAACAAAAGCCCAATTTGCATTTCGAGCAGGTGGAATTTCACATTTTTGAAATCTTGAATCTGCAAAAAGTGGAGCTGGCGGTTCCCATTGTATATTATATGGAGGATTTGAAACTATTTCATCGGCTTCAATTTTTGGGACTTCATTTATTTCTAAGATTTCTGAAAACTTTTTTCCTTTTTCCAGCCTGTATCCAAACGAAAATTCCAATGTCAGTGCATTTCGGCATATTGCATATCCAGCCATGTTTCGAATACACATGTTAAAAAGTAAAAGAGGGAATACTTTTTCATCCAATTCTTCGCAGATGAATTGTTTATCCTTGTTATCAACCCACTTTTGAATTGTAAGTGCTCCAGAGCCTGCACACAGATCATAGCACACAGATCCGTTTGTTTTGGTTAATGCTGCGCACAATTTAGCAATACTTTTTGGTGTGTAATCTTGACACTTTTCTTTCCTGTCTGCATGGTAATATTGCCATATTTTCTGCAGATTGTCTGTTTCCAAATCTCCTTCCACAATCAAACTGTATTCTTCAAATACTTTTTCTCTCTTTTCTTTATTGTGCAAAACATTATTTATTGTAACGCTTATATTTTCAATATTTGTGTCCAGTAGAGAGAGCATTTTATCTTTTAATTCAAGAAGTTCCATGGATTCTGCCTCTCTTTCAAAACAAAAAGCCTGAAACCGCTCAAGTGATACACTCGTGCCATTTCAAGCCAAATTCAAAATAAGCGGAACCTTGCATTCCACCGCATATCAATTTCGCCAGGAGGCTCAAGAGATAAGGTTCCGCTGCATCCAGAACTTTCGCGGCTGGATGCCCCGCTATTCGCGCCGCCCCCTCATAGGGTGCGCGTCTGGCATTCCCGGCAGGGACCGAGCCTGCAACCTTCGGTTTTGGAGACCGATGCTCTACCAATTGAACTACGGGAATTTATAGAATGCCCGCCTGCAATGCACGGTGCACATCATGCATAACAAGCGGGTAAAAATATTTTCGGATAAATTGTATCAGCAGCTTTTTCTAATCTGCGCGGATAACAGGCCGCGCCCCTTGCATACAGCCGCGCCCTCCGATCTCTGCCCTCGGCTCACGATGCCGCATCTTGTGACAGGTCTTCTTTGCAAAGCGGCAGCGGGAATGCCGCCGCATCATTACGATTTTCTTGTTTTTCCGCATCCAGCACGTAGATTTCGTTCGGAAGAGTTTAGAAAGGATGCCGCCCAATGTTTTTATCACGTCAATCGTTTTGTAAATGGTTTCGATCAGGTTCTTCATAACGTCCCCCATGATTGTGCAGCTCCTTTCGTTTTTTGAAATGTGTCCACTGTGGACACCCCGCCGGGTGGAAGTGTTGTCTTGTTGGTCATGCGCCGCTGGGTTTTGGAGCGGACGGCGCTGGTCCCATTGAGTGCGGGAAGGTTCGACCGCACTATAATTCCCGCCGGGAAGTCTGAATCCACAATGAGCGGCCGCTTGGGCTCTCACCCAATAACCGCATTTTGATTATAGCACATCAAAAATGCGCAATCCGGGCAAATCGTGCATTTCGGTCATTTCGTGCGTTTTGCTGCAATCCGTGCATTTCGTGCACGGGAATTACGATGATACGAGAAACACACTTTTGAAAGTATGACTTATTTGAGCCGATTCTGCCTATTTTCCTTGAATACTTTGAAATATTTTTTTAGATTTTCTCTAATTTCTCGTTTTGTTCTCGCAAATCACGCCCGCAAACAGGGCAGAAATTGGGATACCAAAAATCGGCAGCGCCTTCATAATACGGCCCAATATAAATTTTTCCGTTTTTATCTGCTCCAATAACAAGGTAAGTGTACCACGATTCCTTATTAAGGATTTTTTGGCTTTTTTCTTCGTCGTAACAAGTTTTTCCGTCGAATGGATGCTCATAAAATTGGGGAATTATTTCACAATACTCGCACATCGGCATCCTCCAATATAGTTTTGATTTCATTGTTCAGCCACGTTACCAGCGCATAGGCCGCGTGTTGAATCTTTCTCTTCAGCTTGATAGGTTCCTGATCCAGAAGAGGTGAACCGTCATCATTGTTTCGCCACCATAACCGACTCCAACTTGGGCAGGATGGGTTTTCACAGTCGTAGTACGGATTACAAAACCTTAACCATTCAGGTATTATGCAAAAAGGCCAATAGGGTCTGACGTGTATAGCTTCCTTATATTTTCGATATTTGCACCCTGCACACGGGTTTGCCTGTTCTTCTTTGGATATTTTCGATTTCCACTCTTCGACTGTGAGAGTCTTGACTCGTTTTGCCTTATCTTTCGGATGGTCTTTGAGCCAGATCGGGCAGGTGCGATCTTCACAGCATTGCTCAACAACTTCACCATCCGCATATAACGACGTAAGATTTGAGCAGCCTTCGCATGGGTTGGAAGAATCTTTGCACATCTCGTAGTGCAGTGGGTTTATGGTGTCAGAATTTTTTCTTCTTTCAAGGTCATCTTTTCTCATAGTCTCAATATAGGCGTATCGGTAAGAATCCAGATAATCCTTTACTTCCCAATCTAATCCTGCCGCCCGAATTTTGTCCACAGTAATCAGGCCGCACTCCAAATCACTTGCAAGCCGTCGGAATCCTTCATTTGTCAATTTTCAGTTCCTCCAAATCCACATGAACCTCTTCATCGGCACAGATTTTCAGAAACTCCGGTTTAGTCCTTCTTCCAATCTCATCCAAAATATCACCGTTGGTCAGTTCGTCTGTCCACACTGGACGCCCTAGAATTTTTTGGATGTACGCATGTACCAGAGAAAAATCGCACATCATGTATCCCGTATATGCAGATACAATGATTTTTTCATCAAGAGTCATCTTTAATCGCTTCCCCCTTTTTTCATTTGCCTTACCTCACATTTTTCTTAATCCACCGATCCACTCGACTTCGAATGGCTTCAGGACCGACATCCATCCCCTTCTCCATAAGCTCGACCGCCACGATTTGCGGCGTTTTGCCCTCTGTGCAGACTGCCGTGAGCAGCGCCCGCATCTCGCAGTCATCGCAGCTTTCAATAAGGCTCAGACCGTACATGTACTTTTTCCACTGCTGGACGTTGTTCCGCTTGAGCCGCTTGATCTCATCTTCCCGCCGGGTGAAGGAAATGTCCGTCCCGGTCACGGTCGCGTGACTCAGGATGCAGGCGTTCCCCTCACCGCTGGAAGACTTGACCACATCGGAGGCGCTCTGCTGGCCTTCGGCCTGGATCGCTTCGAGCTGTTCAATGCGCCGTTGACGCTTTTCGATGTCGTAAGGGATAGCATACAGTTTCCGAAATTCTCGTGGCGTCAGCGGCTCCATTGTGATTCCTCCTCAGTTATTTCAAATCAAAATACTTTGTCAAAAGATCTGTGATTCCGGAATAAAAAGAAATCCATCCACAGGTATAAAACTTGTTGTCTTGCAAAATGATTGCGTAATCTTCACATGTTTGCCCGCTCTCTTTGCGAGTTTCATCCACTCGACGCCATAGCGTTGCCCCGCCGGGCAGAGGCTGTTTGTCATATTCAAGCCGGAACTGGACATCTTCCCACGCCATTTCCCACGGCGCATTGTCTTCCAGCATTTTTTCCGCCAGCTTGCGCAGCGTATTCTTCCCACGGGGCTCTTCGGGTTTCTCTGGCAAGCCATGGCTTGCCGTGGCTTCTTTGGCTTTTTTGTGGGCTTCTTCTACTGCTAACCGGCACTCTAGCGGAAGATTCCATTCGTCATAATCAGGATTCTGCGGTACCGTTACCGAAGCCTCTGGTTTGCAGTCGAACACGACCGGCTTTTCGTATCCCGGTTTATCCGGTTTCGGGGCTTTGGTCGATTCCTGCTGCGCCATCCGCGCCGCAATGATCTCTTGTGCCCGCCGATATGCGACCATCAGGGTGATCTCCCCGGCCTGAAGCTCCCGCTTGGTATCATCGCCGCAGTTTTCCGAGATCGCGTTCAGCCGGGCCGCTGCACCAGTGCTCAAGCCCAGTATCCTGCACAGCTCATCACGGACCTTTCCGCTCAGCCCGCCGAGGCTTTTTCGCCGTGTCAAAATCTCTTTGAGCGTCTCATACTGCGCCAGCCGTTCTCCGTCGGTCAGCTCGCGGGCGGTGGCGTTGGCCGTGATGAGCGCGATCTTCTCGTCATCGTCATACTTGAGCTTGAGGATGACGCAGGGAAGAGCCTCAAACCGTGTATCGCCCTCTCTGGCCAGCTCCTCGCAGGCGGTCAACCGCCGCTCTCCGCCGATCAGCTTGTAATTGCCGCCATCCAGCTCCACCACTTCCAGCGGCTGGCGGATGCCGTTGGTCTTGATATCCTCTTTGAGCCGGGACACGTCCCCGATGCGATAGATCTTCCGGTTGTCCGGGTTGATGATGATGTTTTTGCGGTCGATCATGACCACTTTCAGCGGCGGCTCCCCCGCCGGGGTGGACGGCTGTGCACCCAGAAGCCCGCTCAATAATCCAGTGCTCATATCACTTTCCCTCCACGATCTGCATCACACGTACTGCCAGATTTTTGTACTGCTCGGCAGGCTTGCACTTGGGTGCGAACTTGTACAGCGGCTCATGTGCCGATTTTGCTTCCTTGACCCGGACGCTGTTGTTGATGCGCATCACGCTGCCGTCCTCGTTCCGGAAAGCCGGAATGTGGAGATTCGCGATCTGATTGACGGTCTGCATTGAGTACCGCCTCCGGTCATACTTGGTGGCCAGCACACCCATCACGGCAAGCTCGTGGTTGTATCCGTGCTGGATGTCCCGCACCTGATCCATGATCTCGGCCAGCCCATCCAGCGCCCACTCGTCGCAATCCACCGGGATGATGACGTAATCAGCAGCAACCAGAGCGTTGATGGTGGCCATGTCGATGTCGGGTGGGCAGTCGAAAATGCAGTAATCGTAATCGTTTCGCAGCGGTTCGAGGGCGTTCTTCAGCCGGTCGGCCTGCGGACGCCGGACGTCGAGCATCACGTTTTTGTTGGCCAGCAGCATGCTCATGTTGCTGGGTGCAATGTCAACGCCGAAAAAATCAGTCTGCTGGATTACGTCGGGCAGCTTAACTCTGAGTTCCAGAACGTCGCCCATCGTGTCTGCCGTGTCCGAAAACCGCTTGAAAAATTTGCTTGTGTTGGCCTGCTTGTCCAGATCCATGACCAGCACCCGCCGGGAATGGATGCCCGCCAGGATGCAGGACAGGTTGCAGGCGGTGACGGACTTTCCGACGCCGCCCTTAAGATTGATGATCGCGATCTTAGCCATATTTCTCATTGTGGGTTCCTCCGTTTTGGTTCTATCCGCACTTCCGGGCGAGTGACCGCCGGTGTGTAGCGTTTTTCAAAAAATCGTTTCCGCTGGGTTCGGGCCGGTCCACTGTCTTTCTCAGCTTCGGTGCACCGCCCCAGCTCTTCGGGTGATCCAGGACACTCCATCCAGCCTCGATGCTCTGCATGATGCTGGCAATCATGTACTCTGTACGTTTTGTTGTTTTTGATTCATCCGCCAGCTGGGTGAGCTTGTCGCACACAGCTCGTGCAGCCTGGGCGTCCCATACCTTGCCCCGCCGGGATGCCCGGTATGCGTCGAACCGGGTCAGAGCCTCCAGCAGAGGCTTGTCCGTTCCGGCATACTCCGCGAAAACATCCTTCGGGGTAGGTTCGCCCCCTTGTGCGCCTCGCGCGCACGAAGGAGTAGTATACCCAGTAGTATACCCAGTAGTATTACTGGGTGGCGTTTTGCCACTACCCCCCGTGGCGTTTTGCCACTGGTCCCCGTCGCATTTTGCCACTAGTGGCATTTTGCGACTAGTGGCGTTTTGCCACTGGTCAGGCGGGTGAGATTCCGCCGGATTTTTGGGTGCATCGTCCTTGCTTTCGACCGTCTTCTGGACCTTTTCGGGCACCTCGGCAACGTACCGGTTGACCATCTGACCGGCCACAAGTTCCTGCCGTTTTGTGAGCAGTCCTTTGCTTTCCAGCCGCTTGAGCACCCGGATTATTGTTGCACGGTCGGCTCCCAGCCACCGGGAAAGATAGCTGAAGCTGCCCTTGTACTCGCTCTCGCCATCCTGACTGAATCCATAGATCAGCGCGTAGGCCAGCAGCTCGTTGCCCTTGAGCTTGTACTTATCGACCATCCAGTCGAGGATCATAATATAGCTCTGTTTTTTGGTAGTGTTTTTCACAAGTTACCCCCCCCCCAAGAGGGTCAGAACGGCAGGTCGTCATTGTCGTCGATCACAGCGAAATCATCAGCGGAGCCTTGAGAATATGCCGGTGCGGGCTCCCGGTAATCCTTGGGCGGTGCTTCGCCGCCGTCATCCACGGCCTGCCCGCCGGGCTTCTTTCTGGGCCCGGCAAAGCTGATATGGTTCGCCACGACCTCCACAGCCGTGCGGCTGTTGCCCTGCTTGTCCTTGTAATTCCGGCTCTGCAATGCGCCGTCCACGGCGATCATGCTGCCTTTCTGAAAATACTTACAGACAAAATCAGCCGCCTGCCGCCAGACCACGATGTCGATAAAATCCGCCTGCCGTTCCTGCCCCTGAGAGACAAAATTCCGGTCGCAGGCGATACGGAAGCTGCACACGTTGGTGCCGTTGACGGTGGTGCGCAGTTCAGGATCTGCGACGAGCCGCCCCATGATCGCTACAATGTTGAGCATTTCAGATAGTCCTTTCCGATTTCCGCCATCCAGCGGTCGTGCCCATAGAGATCCTCAAAATCCTGCTGGGCCTGCTTTTTGAGGTCGAGCCGAAGGTGGTGGTCAAAATGGGCACTGTATCCCGGCTCGTTGTGGTGCCGGTGGCACAGCCAGACCTTCAGGCCATACTTTTCGGCCATGGGCCGCAGCGGGCCGTTGAGCACATGGTGCTCTTCCAGCATGTCCACGGTGGACACGTTGTACTTCATCCGGCAGACGTAACACTCCCGCCGGGATTGCATGATAGAGTTAGTACCCAATTGCTTTTTCTCCTCTCTCTATCCGAGCAAGCATTTCACTATACGGGTACAGTTCGGCTTCCGTGAAGCACTCGTTTTTTTTGTCGTAGACCATCAAAATACCACTTTTTCCCTCGGAGTAGTGGCGCAGGTCGATGATGGCACGAACCGACTGCCGAATATCACGAGCTTGAGATTTATGTTTTGCAATCATGAGTTTTTCAAACCGTTTCCGTGTCATTTCCTCGGCACCTCCTGCCATTCTTGCCAATATCGTGTCACATTCGGGTCGTTGACGCCCATCTCGGTCAGACGGTCAAAAATGCCGTCGATAAAGGCCGTCATCTGAGCGGTGGAAAAGCTGCTGGAACCCATCGACGCCTTGACAGTGCAGCGCTCGTTGTCCAGCAGCTCTACCACGTATACCAGCCGGTATGCCTTGCGCAGGATGGGCACAGCGGCCACCGGAAGTTCCAGAAAGTCATATTCGAGGCCGTATTCTTCGAGCATCTCGATATAACAGGCTTCCGGTGTGATGCCGCCCGCTTTCCCTGCGTTGTACGTGTCGGCCATAATGGTGAGCAGCGCCCACATCATGCGATTCTGTTCCAGCGAGCGTTTTTTCCGCTGCCGCTCCACGGTGAGCGTCAGCCGCAGCGGAGAGCCATGTGCCAGATCGTCCAGCTTTTGGCGGATCTGTGTTTTCACAAATTCCGCCGAGTTTTCCACAACGATCTGCTGCCGGGCTGGGTCATAGACGACCGGGAGGCTTCCTACAACGTCGCCTCGTCCCATAAGACTTTCTTCCCGCTGGCCAGTGCAAACTGCACCATGTGGATGTGTCCGTCTTCAGCGCGGGCGAAACGGTCAACCGTGAGCTTTTCCGCCGCGCGCCATACGCCGTGCTGGTCCTTCACCACCGGGACCTGCTCGTTCTTTAGGGCGATGGGCTTCAGGTCCATCACGTCCTCCGCGACGCCGAACAGTGCCGCCGCGCGGAGAAAGCTGGTGTTTTCCTGCATCCGGTCTACATCGGCGGAGGGCAGGCACATCGGCCCGGCGTCCTTCCGCACCGGAAGACCATTGACAGGGGAGAGCACTTCGAGCTGGCACCTCCACCAATTTTTCGTGTAGTAGTACGAGTCGCCCCAGCCCAGCGGGCCGTATGTCTCGTTGAGGATGTCCCGCACGGCAGACTCCTTCGGGAGCACCACAATGCGGATTCCATCCTCGCAGGCAGCAATAACGCGCACCACGCACTCCTCTGGCTTGATCTCGCGGGTTTTCGGGCCCTTGACCGGGAAACTGATAGGCTCAGCCAAAACCCCGCCAGAAACGCCCGCAGACGGCCCACGCCGCCGGGAGTTGGTTTTCGTTGGCATCTTGACCGTCCTTTCAGAGCATCACTTCGCCGACCGTGGGTTCGTGCACAACGTCCTCCGCGTCATCAGGGGCGTCCGGGTTGTAAGAATACACCAACAGCCGGATGTCCTTCTCGACCAGAGAGCGGCAATAGGAACAGGCGTCCCGCGTTTCCTGCACGGTGAGGACCGCCCGCGACTTGTCCAGCGGACCGTTCAGCAGCATGTCGTACATGGCCCGGCCCATCTGCTTGGCGTCGCGGCTATACTCGCGCCGGAACGTGTGGTGCTCGTTCGATCTGCATTTTTCACAGCTCATTTCCAATACCTCGTTTCTAAAAATATTTTGCGCTTTCGCGCTGGCAGCGGCTCTTGTTTTACCACCTGCCGCCAGTGGTGGGGATGAGTCAGGGGATATCCAACCCCTCAATCTCGGCGAGGACGTTGAGCACACGGTGGGTCTGGTCCATGGCTTTCTTTGCGTCCAGCGCCCAATACTCGGCCTCGTCGCTCTGGAAGTGATCCAGAAAGCCGGAAAAGTTCCGGAATGCCTCTTCGCAGATGTTCGTTGCGGCCAGCAGAAGGTATCTGCTCGCCGTGGACAGCTCCCGGTTGGGCTGGCCGCGCTCCACGCTGTCCTTGACCATCTGGGAGATCATTTCCGGGCTGAGCAGGCTGAGCGGATCACCCGCCGGGGAAAGATCGTTTGTCATCACAGGGTTCGTTGCTTCCATTTCTTCGTCCTCCTTCAGTACGTCCTAAATTCCTGATCGAGAAGAGTGTCGAGCCGGATGGTGTTTCCCTTGCCTTTGCCATCGGCACCGGACATATTGGTCCAGCCGTTCGGGTAGCGCTTGCGCACATACCGAGCCGGGATCCCCATGCACACGCTGACCTGCTCCAGTGTCAGCCGGATGCAGCCATACCGGTCAAAAATGGCCTTGTAGCTGTCGTGCCACGCTTCGGTTCGGCTAGATTTCGCCACGGTCTTTCAACTCCTTCTGTCTGCGTTCAAATAGCACCTGCTGGCCGTAAGAGCGGCCAGCAGCTTTCGCGCGGGCATTGACAGCCTGGATGCTGTTCTCTGCGGTCGGCTTCGGAGGGTGAGGGAACGCCTTCCGCAGTTCCTGCTCAACTCTCCTCTGAGCCTCCCACTCTTTCCATTCGGCCCGCTTGGCGCGTTCAGCGTTGCGCGCCTTCTCCAAGCTGCGCTTGGCCAGACACGCCGGGCAGAACCGGCGCGTTGCACCGACATTCTCCATCACGACCCCGCAGTCCTCGCAGATGCGGGTGTATCTCCCTGGAGCACCCATATCACTTCGCCATCCTTTCCATCCGCCGCCGCTGCGCCGCCCGCCGCCGGGCGTTGTCAGCGCGCTTGTATGCGTCCCACCGGGCCAGCAGATACGGCGCACCGGCCACGATCGGCGCCAGCAGGAACAGCAGGAACAGCATTTCGGTCATCTGGGCGTGATAAGCATCGCGCCCCAGCAGGACCAACAGGTCCGCGAAAATGTAACAGGTCATAACAGCAATGCACCTCCGATTCGATAGGCCAGGGCCATAACCACAAGCAGATAGGCGACCCAGCCCAGCAGGACCTTCTTCTGGGGGCGGGAAGCACCCACGATCACAAATATTCCGAGGCATCCGCCCACGACAAAACATATAAAACAGGCAAATATCGCACTCCTTGTCATTTTGTCACCTCATCCCAAGCGCCTGCTCGATTCCCACACGGGGATTGTCGTTGGTATAGCAGCCGCACATGTATTTCCGGACGGTGCTCTCGCTGTATCCGGTCTTCTCGGCCAAAACGGTGTAATTCTTCACGCCGAGAATCTTCATCCGCTTCCGGACCTCGCATTCCCACTCCGGCGTCACTGTTGTCTGCAAATTTTCCACCTCGCTTGTGAATAATTGTTCGCATTTTGACCATAAAAAACATTGCCAAGCGGGTGCAATCGGGTTATAATAGATTTGCGGAATCAATTACACTCGATCACATGCGCCCAAAATCTCGGCAATGTGTGACCGTCCCCCACGGTCAAGATGGGGGCGGTATACGCAAAAACGAGGTACGGCGTTTTTGCGGTCGTTTCGGGTCTATGGCTGAGGCCCGTCGCGCGGTAGGGGGCATCATCTGAAGCGCAAAGCAGCATTCAGGAGGAACCCATGAGCACTCAAGCGGTCTGAGATGGGGTCTCGCTCTTGAGTACGGTACTATTATAATCTAGCTTTTTCTTGATTGCAATAGTTAATCAAGATAATTCTAGTTTTTTGGCAAATTGAACAAAAGGGAGGTGATAATTTTGTTTTGGGAAAATTTTTTGGTTGAGTGTGCGAAAAAGCAAAAAACTCCAGCTGGTGTTGTCGAAGAGCTTGGAATTTCAAATTCTATGCCTACAAGTTGGAAGAAAGGTGCTATTCCGCGTACAAAAACTCAAAAACTGATTGCCGATTATTTTGGCATCTCGGTCGAGGAGCTGATGGGCACAAAAAAAGAGCCCGCCGGGCAAGGCGAGCTCGAAAGAGAATGGGCCGACATTGAAGTGGCTTACAAGAGCGCAACACCGGAAGCACGTGCAGCAGCCAAAGCCGCCGCGCTGGCCGTGTTGGAGAGCAGCAAGAAAGAAGGATGAGGATCGTGGACCATGCGGACATCCCGGATTTTTCGACGCTGGTGCTGTCTCCCGAAGAGCTGGAAGATCTGCGCCTGCTTTCGCAAAAAACGGTAGAGAATACCGGCGATTGGCCGACAAGGCTTAAAAGTTTATGCGATTTGGGCCTGGTCGATTATGAGCCGGACTTTTCCGATGGAATCAGCCCGAAAGGCACATACAAAATCTCGCAAAACGGAAAACTGTATCTGCAATATCTGGCCCGCCGGAAAAGCGAGCTGCGGTTTGCAAATACCCTGTCAGTTCTGGCCTTGGCCGTTTCCATTGTCGCGCTGATCGTCACCATCGTTCGGTAACGGTGCCAAAATGCTGGTAAAGACCTGAATGTAAAAGCTCTTTTCGAGCTCATCGTGCAAGGCTTCGGGCAGATACATGGCAGTCTGCAAAGAAACCTTCTTTTCCTTCATCATGCGAATCACTTCACTTACGATTTCAGCGACTTCCGAAGGGTTGTTGCATTCTTCACGCAGCGAAATCCGATAAGTGTGCATCCCCCCTGTGATTCCGCAGGTAAGAGCCGAGGGAACAGGTTCAGGTGATTCAGGGAAAAGTTTTTCTCGAAGAGCATCAAGCATATAGTTCTCCTTTCTGAAAATGAATAAACATTCGCACTACCGTCATTATATGGACTTGAAGCAAAAAAATCAACCGCGATGTCAGACAACGGCCTTTTCAAACCCCTGAAGGGTGCGCAGTACGAGTTCCCAAAGTTCCGGATGTTCCCGCAAAAGGGCTAAAAATTCGTTGTCAGACATTCATAACACTCCTTTAGGTTGTATTTCATGGTTCTATATTACAACCATGATGATAAAAAATCAAGAGAACGGAGAAAGAATCATGAAACTTGTGAAAATTAGCAAAACTATGGTTGCCGGTTTGTGCATTGCGGCAACTCTGGCCGGTGCTGCCCTGCCTACAATGGCACTCAGCCCCGCCGGGTACACCTCGCTGGCGCAGATCGAAGAGATGAATGACGACGAAGAAGCCCAGGTCCAGGCATTGAAAGCCGCTATTGCGAAGGTGAACGTCAAGTATGACGAGGTAGAGCAAAGCTGGCAATTCGACAGCCCCATCTATGACAAGGCCGAGAAAAACAAAAGCTGTTGCCTTGCCCCGTGGATCTTTATTTTTGACGGACGCGAGGACGTGTATTTCGACGAGGATTTTTTCTATAATGGTTCTTCCCGCATCGACCTGAACACAGTCTATGTCCGCGCTGGAGATAATCTGTACACTTACGAGTGCGACCCGGATTATACAGATTATGCCTATGATACAGACAAAAAAGTTTGGTGGGCCCTCTCCAATTTTCAGATGGAGACCAGCGAAATCGATTGGCTGCGTGAGATGCTCGGTGCCAAAACCATCATCACAAGATATTCCGGTGCATCCGGTGCGCAGTACGATTATACATGGACTGCTGACGACCGACAGGCCGTCACCGATATGGTCAACCTCTATGATCTTCTGGTCGCAGCGTCTTCGGAAGTCCGTGCGCGGGCACTGAGAGGGTAACAATGGGACTCGGCCCGCCGGGTATAAATCGGGGATTAGATTTATAAAAATCGCATATTAAAAAAGAGAAGAGGACAAGTTATGGCAAATTCATGCCCTGTTTGCGGTGGAAAAATGGGCCTGTTGAATCGGGAAAGAAGCGCGGACGGATTGATCTGTGCCAGCTGCATGAACTTTTTCTATTCGAAAGTCGGGTTTCAGGCGTCCAAATTTTCGACAAAAGAATTGGCTGATTTTTGGGCAGTTCAGGAAGAACGCCGGAAGCAGTTTAAGGAAACAGATTCTCTTTATGATGCAGATTCACTTTATGTTTCTGTGGACAACGAAAACGAACTCTTTTATTTTGGTCGTCGAAGCGGGGACAAAGGCCCTCGCATGATCTACGCCTTTGACGAAGTATCCGGTTACGAGTCGGATTCGGAAGATTTCACCGTCACGCAGACCAGAGGCGGAATCGGTCGTGCCGTAGTCGGCGCAGCCATTGCTGGCTCAGTCGGCGCGATCGTGGGAGCATCTACGGCAAAAACGGAGACTCGAAAAGGTAAGGGCAAAGAAAATATAACGATTTCCTTTGAGTTGCCTTTTGGGAAAAAGACTCTGTCAGCGCAGACGTATCCCGCCGGGATGACCGCTCTGCTGAAGGCCTGCATGGAAAAGAAATCGAAGACGCAATCTGCATACGGACGTGTCCAAAGCGTTGCAGATGAACTTCTGAAGTTTAAGCAGCTCTTGGATATGGGTGCGATCACCCAAGAAGAATATAATGCGAAAAAGTCGCAACTCCTAGAAAAAAGCTTGTGAAGGTGTCCACAGTGGACACAAAATCATTCCCCGCCGCCGGGCTGACGACGGGGAACGCGAGGATTAAGTGAGGGGCTTTCGGAATGCCAATTCAATTATTTTTAGCCACAGCTTAGCATTCCAGCGTTCCCGTTCACTTGCTGGAGCAGCAGCAGGAAGCGAGCATTCCGGAAAAGGGGTCAAAACTTTTTGCATACACCTTTTTCACGTCGATTTCTTCCAGATTGATTTTTGCATCGGAAGAAAGTTTGTTCGCAACGGCCTGCATGATCTCAATGCGGGATTTCAGATCAGCGACGGTCCCGCCGTTGACTTCCAGCTGCTTCAGCCAGCCTTCAACGTCTGCGAGCGCCAAATAGTAATCGGCGTTCGCTTTGGTGGGGTAACTTGTGTAGTCCATAATAAGACCTCCTATAAAATTATGTTCCAAGGCGAAACCCGCCTGGAAGACAGGGTCACAGCTCGACGACACGGCCATTGATGCAATCCAGCCGGTCGCCGGGGTCAATGCCGGAGTCAGCGTCGTCTTTGGCCTGCTGGGCAATGCGCAGCAGCTCGCCGTAGACGTCCGGATCAGCGGCATAATTGGATAGCGTGTACACAAGATTGAGTGTGCGGTTTCGGACGTAGTCCAGCAGCATGGTATCGGTTGGCATGGTCATTCCTCCCACGGGGCCCGGACGCGATCCGGGTCTTTTGGTTTTGATGCGGGCATCCCGTCGATGATCTCCATATCGTCGGGTACATACATAATAGCAGCCATAATTTTTTACCTCCTGCGATGGAAATTTTTTACATAATTGTTATATCATAGGAGATGGGAAAGAATCTATACGCAATATCGTGTCGAATCGGTAAAAAGGAGGCAATTATGAACGAGTATGACTTGCAAGTGGCAAAGGCGCTCGAAACGGCGAGGACAAAAGCCGGGCTCAGCCAGGAAAAGCTGGCAAAACGGCTTGGAATCAGCAAGCCGACCGTGGCCAGCAGGGAGCGGGGAACGTCCCCTGTGACGTTGGCCGACATCATCAATTGGTGCGTAGCGTGCAGCATACCGGCCCGGCGCTGCATGGACGCCTGTATCTATCCCGGCCTGCTCGATTACTTACAAGAGGACATCTCTACCGAGGAGAAGCGCCAGATCCTTCACGCCGCCGTGGATGAGATGTCTAACTACGAGGTCGACGGCTGGTTGTACCTCTACTATGGCGACCACGGCTCCGACCCGATGGGGGTGCTGACGGAGGTGCTGGCAAACCTACACACTCCTTTGCGGGACAGGGTGTCCATCGTCAATGCCATCATCGGACACTATGAGATGGCGCAATCGACGAAGACCGACCCCGACCCGAACGGAACACAGCCGGTCATGGACGTTGTGCGCCAAGCGCGCGACTGCGGCCAGAAAGCAGCCCTCCAGGGCGTGGATGCTTATTCCGTAAAAAACATGGAGGATACACGAGATGCCAAAAAGTAAAAAAGGCCAGCGCGCGGATGGACGATATCAAGTCAAGCGCAAAATGCCGGACGGAAAATATAAGGTATTTTACGGCAAAACAAAGACCGAGGCCGAAGCAAAATACAAAGAGGCCTTGATGCAGAGAAAAGAGGAGTCCGCCAAAGCCGAATTGTTTGAAGCCGTCGCCAAAGATTACTGGGAAAAGCTGCTCAAACGCATTGAGGAGGGGACAGACTCGTCTTATAGGTCTAACTATGACCGCTGCGTCAAATACTTTGCGGGCCGCAGGATGGACGAGATCACACCGGCTATGGTAGCCGGATTCGGCCAGGCGCTCAAAGATGAGGGGTTATCGACGAGCAGCATCCGGAACGCAATCAGCGTTTTGCGCGGCATTTTTCGCGGATGGCGTCTTGCAAGCGGGTCGGCATACAATCCGATGCAGGATATTAAGCCCCCCGCCGGGAAGCCTGCGGTCATCCGGGAACCGCCTACAGACAAGGAGCTTGCTCTTTTCCGGGCGCATCCCGAAGGGTTCGGGCTGTGCGCCTGGATGCTGATGTACACCGGCTGCCGCCTGGGTGAGCTGATCGCCCTCCGATGGGAGGACATAGATTTCGAAAATAACAAAATCTATGTCAGCAAAAAAGTGTCCTGGTCAGGTGGCGGTGTCAAAATACAGGATCCCAAAACCAATAACGGCGTCCGGGTCATCCCGCTTATGCCCCATCTCAGGCAAGAGATAGAGCCGCGCCGGGGCAAACCGACAGAATATGTCATTGGTGGCATGGCAAGGCCCTTGACGGATGCAGAGTATCACAGCCGATGGCTCAGCTACTGCACCGATCTGGGCCTTGTGCGGCCCAGCAAAAGCAAAACCCGCTATAGAGATAGCCGCCGGGGCCCAAAATCCTCTGCAAATCCGCTGCCGCCGGTGATGGAGCCTACAGTGACAGCCCACCAATTTCGGCATGCGTTCGCGTCGGACTTATACGACGCAGGCGTCGGTGTGCTGGAAGCCAAAAAAATAATGGGTCACGCTGATATCTCGACGACTTACAAGATCTACACGCACATTCGCGAGCGAAAGCTCAAAGATGCAACGCAAAAAATGATTGCATACTATAACGACCAAGATGATAAAAAGTAGTCAAAAAGCAGTAAAAAGCAAAAAAAGAATGATGGGACGAACCCCGAAAAAGGTTCGACTCCTGCTGGCGCAACTGAAGACCGTCTGCTGAAGGAAACGTTCGGCAGGCGGTCTTTGTGTTTGCAGCTGCTTCCGGGGCGGCGGAACATTTCGCAGACAGAGGCGCTGTGCTGCGGAAAAACAGGGCTTTGCGGGAGGGCTGCGCCCGGCGGTTGTGCGGTGTTTCGTTTTGAGGATGTCCGAAGCTATGCCGGAAGTTGGTTGGGATGACCAAAAAACAATGGAAAAAATATCGCATTTTTTATCCGAAATCTTCTTTTTTGCCGGGAATGCTTGACAAGAAAATGCTTTTTGCCATAATAGATTTATAAGAAAAATTCTTTGCAAGAAGAGCGATCCTGGAGGTAGAAAAAACGATGCCGATCAGTTTGAACAAGGTCAACGCGGAGGCGTATGCAAAGGTTGCCGCTGCGTTGGAACAAAACGGAAAAGCGGCGGTGGAACATGCCACCGGTACGGGCAAGAGCTGCATTGCATGGCAGCTCATCGCGGACCATCCGCAGGCGTCGTTCATTTGGCTGGTGTACGGTGCGGCGCGGCTGACCCTGCGCAGGGAGGATGTCCGCAGCTACAACGACGGTGTGCTGCCGGAGAACCTCATCTTCTGCGACTGCGGTGTGCTGGCCGAGGCGTCGGCCGAGGAGTGGGTCCGGCTGGCCTCACGCAAGCCGGATTACCTGATCTTCGACTGCTACCATGAAGTGACGGCGGCCTGCTGGGCAAAATCGGCCCAGCGGCTGCTCCGTCTGTGCCCGGAGGCAAAGCTGCTGGGCCTGACAGTGCCCAACAGCACCGACCAGAAATGCCAGGCGGCCGCGGAACTCTTCGAGGGGACGGTCGTCTCCCGGATGACGGTTGGCGAGGGAATGGCGCTGGGCACCCTGCCGGTGCCGTCGAACTACGCCGCGATGCTCTGGCCGCAGGAAGGGCAGATGAACCTGCTCCGTGCCCGGATCAAGAACCTGCACCTGCCCGCGCAGACCAACGCGCTGAGCGCACAATACGATGAGATCAACTGGTCCGTGCGGCAGGCCGAGAACCCCATCGCCCTGATGCCCCGCGTCCTGACCGACACCCAGGGCCGCTATCTGGCCATCTTTGAGTCGGAGGACTACCTCGACGAGGTGCAGGAACAGCTGGAAGAGTTCCTCCGCACCGTGGATTCGAATGCCCATTTCTACCGTGCCGAGTGTGATTGCCTGCGCGACGCCGAGGCGGTGAAACAGTTCTGCACCTCCACCGAAACGGGGCCGAAGGTGCTGTTCTGCGTCAACTTGCCGGGCGTCCAGCAGCCCATTGAGGGGCTGGCGGGTGCCATTCTGGTCCGCGAGACCGGCGAGGCAGGCCGATTCCGCCAGATGCTCTGCCGGGCGTTGGTGGCCTGCGGCCGCAAGCCCATCCCGGTGTTCGACCTGACCGCCCGGTTCGACGGTCTGGGCAATGGCCGTGTGCTGCAAAAGGAATGCACCACCGCCATGCTCCGCGCAGGCAGCGAACACCCCGGCTTCCAGCAGCAGAAGCCCATGCGCCAGAGCTATCACCTGTACTGCCGCCTGAAAAAGGAACTGGAAGCCCGGTGGGAGGCTTTTTATGCAGCGGCGGCGGCTGTGGCCGCAGAGCGGGGCGATTTACAACTGCCCTATAACTATCTGACCGAGGACGGCCTGCCTCTGGGCCGCTGGCTGGAAACGCAGCGCCAGGTCCGGGCCGGGCAGAAGCCGGGCCGTCTGGATGCAGACCGCATCGCCCGGCTGGACAAGCTGAACATCGGCTGGAAACAGCGCTCGGAGCTGGCCTGGGAAAAGGCCTTTGCCTCGGCGCAGAAGTACCGCGACGACCACGGCGACCTGCTGGTGCCGGTGCGCTACCGCGACCGCAGCGGCTTTGCCCTGGGCGAGTGGATCGTCTATAACCGCCAGCGCTACGTCAGCGGCAACCTGAGCCGCGCCCGCATCGAGCGGCTGGAGAGCATCGGCATGGTGTGGAACGCTTCCACCGACCTGTGGGAGCAGAGCTACGCCGCAGCCGCCCGATATTATCTCGAACACAAAGATCTCGAAGCGCCCATCAAGTACGTTACGCCGGATGGCTTCGCGCTGGGCGTCTGGCTCAGCAGCCAGCGCAGCGCCTATAAGAACGGCGAGCTGACCCTGGAGCAGGTCGAGCGGCTGGAAGCCATCGGCATCAACTGGGTCAACCGGAATGTCCGCAAGTGGCAGGAGAACTTCGAGGCCGCTAAGCGGTACGCCGAGCAGTTCGGGGATCTGGAAGTGCCCTCCAATTATGTCACACCGGACGGCATCCTGCTGGGTAAATGGATCGCCCGCCAGCGCTACGCCTGGCAGAACCCGGATAACTCCAGCGCCCGCGTCACGCCGGAACGCAAGGCCCAGCTGGACGAGATCGGGATGGTCTGGGACAAATACGACCCCTGGCGGGAGCGCTTCGAGCTGGCCCAGAAGTATCGGACAGAGCACGGAGATCTGGAGATCCCGCTGAATTATAAGACCGAGAACGGCATCTGGCTGGGCAGCTGGCTCTACCGCCAGCGCCAGTACCGCCGCACCGGCGACCCGCGCCTGGGTGAGGTGCACCGCCGCGAGCTGGACGAGCTGCTCAAGGACGAAAAGCCCCACAAGCAGAGTGCGGCACCCTCCGGCAAGGAGAGCCTGCGGGAGAAGAACTGGGAGCACAACTTTGAGGAAGCCGCCCGCTATGCCGAAGAGCACGGCAACCTGCTGGTGCCCTCCAATTACGTCACGGCCGGTGGGTTCCGGCTGGGCGTCTGGATGTCGAACCTCCGCGCGGCCCGCAAGACCCGGCCCGACTCCTTCCAGGTGACGCCGGAGCATGTGAAACGGCTGGACGGCATCGGCATGGAGTGGGACGCCCGCATAGCCAAGTGGGACTTGGCCTATGAACACGCAGCGGCCTATGCCAAGGCCAACGGCGATCTGCTGCCGTCGGCCACCTACCGCAGCGAAGACGGCTTCGGTCTGGGCGACTGGGTCCGCCGGATGCGCACGGCCCGCGCGGAAAATGACCCGAAGCTGACCGAGGACCGCATCCGCCGTCTGGATGCTATCGGCATGAAGTGGTAAACCATCAAAGCAAAAATACCGTGTCCCCATGCCGGGGACACGGTATTTTTTGCTTGCGGGAAGATCAGAGTGCATCCAGTTCCGTTTGCAGCTGGGCCAGCGCGGTGCGGATGGGCAGGTGCTGGGGGCAGACGGCCTCGCACTTGCCACAGCGGACGCAGTGGCTGGCCTTTTCGGCATCCGGGAATTGGGCGGTCCACTGGTGCCGGACGGCGTCCGGCTGGCCGAACATCCCCAGCCGGTTCCAGATGCTGAAGTTGTCCGGGATGTCCACGCCCATGGGGCAGGGCATACAGTACCGGCAGCCCGTGCAGCCGATCTTGATGCGGCTGTGCAGGATGCGGGCCGTCTCGGCCACAGCCGCATCTTCCGCTGCGTTCAGGGGGCGGAAAGGCGCAAAGGTGGAAAGGTTGTCGGCCAGCTGCTCCTCGGCGCTCATGCCGGAGAGGATCAGGTGGACGTTTTTGTGGCTGCCCACCCAGCGCAGCGCCCAGGAAGCTGCACTGGCGGCGGGGTCGAGGGCGGTCAGCGGCGCCGCAGCGTCCGGCGGAAGGTTGGCCAGTGTGCCGCCCTTGATGGGTTCCATGATGATGAGCGGGATGCCCAGCTCTTCGGTCAGCGCATAGCCGCGGTCGCCCGCGATCTCCTCGGCGCGGTCGTCGGTGTCAAGGTAGTTGTATTGCAGCTGGCAGAAATCCCAGGGCTGGTCCCGCAGGATGTGTTCCAGCCCGTCCGCGTTGTCGTGGCAGGAGAAGCCGAAGTTCCGGATGCGCCCGGCCTTCTTCTCCTCCCAGAGCCAGTCCACGATGCCCAGCGCCTTGGCCTTGTCGTACCGTGCCCGGTGCAGGGAGTGGAGCAGGTAGAAATCAATGGTGTCCACACCCAGCCGCTCGAACTGACTGCGGTAGATCTGCTGGGCTTTTTCCAGCGAATCGCACAGCCACAGGGGCAGTTTGGTGGCCAGATAAAAGCTCTCGCGGGGCCATTTTGCGATGACCCGCCCCACGAACGGCTCGCTCTCGCCGCCGTGGTAGGGGTAGGCGGTGTCAAAGTAGTTGACGCCTGCGTCCCGCGCGGTGTTCAGCAGGGCTTCGGCCCGCACTTCGTCGATGCTGCCGTCCGGCAGGGTGGGCAGGCGCATGCAGCCGTAGCCCAGCAGGGAGGTGGTGATGCCGGCTTTTTTCCAATGACGATGTTCCATAGAACGCTCTCCTTTTCTTCAGTGCTTCCGCTTTTTCCGCTCGTCCCAGGCAAAATACCGGGTGTAGGATACGAAGACCACGAGCGAAAGCAGCGTGACAGGCTTGCCCAGCCGGATGCCGTCCGGCTGGTAGACAAAATCAAGGGTACTTTCCCCGGCGGGGCAGAGCACCGCCATCAGGCCCTCGTCCACCCGCAGGATGTCGGTCTCTTTGCCGTTGACCGTGGCCGTGAAGCCGTCGTCGTAAGGCACCGAGAAGAAGACGAGGTTCGGGGCGTCCAGCGTGATCTCAGCGTGGAAGCCGGAATTGGTCATCTGGAACACCGAACAGGCCGAGGCCCGGCGGTCGGCGCAATCCTGCACGTAGCGGTCATAGGTCAGGTCATTCAGCTCAGCGGCGGGCAGCGGCTGCAGATACTGGCCGTATGCGGCAGCATCCGCATCGGAGAGCACCAGCGCCCGCATCAGCAGATTGGAGCGGGTGACCGTCACGGTGGACTCGTAATCGTCCTCGGTGAGGTAGTAGTCGTAGGTGAAGCCCATGGGGACGTAGTTGGTGTTTTCATAGAGGGTGTAGCCATCCAGCGTGTCGTAATAGGCCCAGCCCTCATCGGCCTCTTCGAGGAAGTCGGCCTGCCGGTCGGGCTTGGTGATGAGGTACTTCACGCTCAGCAGGCCCCGCAGCGCATAGTTGGAAAGCTCCGGCTGGCTGCGGACGTCCCGCTTGACGCCCAGCGCCGGGTAAAAGCTGAGGATGCTGGGGGCGGCGGTGCTGCCGAAGTATTGCAGGCAGCTCTTGTCCAGCCAGAGGCCGAGGTTGTCGTGGGTCTTGTAGGTGTCGATGCGCCAGTCGCCTTCCGGCAGGTCTTCCTTCAGGGCCAGGGCGCTGGTGTACTCTTCCACCAGGTCGCTGTCGGTGTTCCACTGGCCGAACTTGCCGATGCCGATGTGGGTGATGCCGAACAGGCAGCTGAATGCCAGCACCGCCGCCAGCATCCGCTGGGGCAGGCGCTTGTCGGCCCGCCACCGCTGCGCGACCCAGCGGTAGACCAGCAGCCCGATGAGGGCAAAGCCGAACACGGCGGCGTACTGGCCGGGATTTTGCAGGACGCCCAGCGACCATTCCTTGGTGCTGGCATCCTGCACCGGCACCAGCGCAAAGGCCAGCGTGGCAATGACGAGTCCGCTGATGTTCCGGGCCGGGCGGTCCAGCTCGACGGCGGGGTCTTCCAGTGCGTTGATGGTCATGGCGGCCAGGATGAGCACCGGCATATAGAACCACCGGGCGTAGTAGCTGGAATTGAGGGCGTAGAAGGCGCTGTTCAGCACAGGCACCAGCGCAAAGACGGCGCAGGTGGCAACGATCCGCTTTTTGCTGTCGCCCTGCCGGGCGCGCCAGTAAGCCAGAGCACCGGCCAGACTGCACAGGGGCAGATAGGCGGTCATGCTCGTCCACTTGATGACGCCTTCCGACCAGATGGAGGTCATATAGGGCGAGTCGGGCGGCAGGATCCAGCTCAGCAGGATGGCAAGGTACTGCTGGGGCTTTGCGTAGGTCAGAAAGCCCCAGCCGGAGGACAGGTCGATGGTGCGGGGGTTCTGCAACAGCGAGAGGACGGCGGGCCAGAGGATGACGGCTCCCAGCCCCACGCCGAGGAGGCTTTCAAAGGCCAGATGGACGAACAGTCGGGGCGTGAGCTTGAAATCCCCCGCGCTGACTTTACAGATGAAGTAGAGGAGCAGGAAGAGCCCCTGCCCCACAAAGAAGAAGTAGTTGTTCAGCAGGTTGACGCCGACCCAGAACGCGAACAGCCCGTGCCGCCCATGGTAGACAGCCTCGTCCAGCGCCCAGAGCATCCACGGGAAGAGGGCCAGCACATCAATGAAGTGGTTGAAGAAGATGTTGTAGAGCCCCCAGCCGGAAAAGGCATAGAGCACCGCGCCCAGCACGGCATAGTTTTGGTCTTTCACGTAGCGGCGCAGATACAGGTATGCGCCGCCACCCGCCACGGCGAACTTGAGCACCAGCAGCGGGACCATGAGATAGGGGAGCCACCGCTGGGGGAAGAGCAGCGAGAACCAGAAGAACGGCGAGCCGTACAGGTAGAAGGAATAGGCGTTCAGCGCCCCGCTGCCAAGGTCGGTGGCCCAGGAGAAGGTGTTGTGGACACTGCCTGCGCCGTCCGGGTAGCCCAGCCCCTTGAGGAATCCGTTCATGTAGCGGTAAAAACTGATCTGCTGGCTGTTGAAATCACCGGCGTAGTGGAAAAAGCCGCCGTCCAGAAGGTAGAACGGCAGGAAGATCAGCGCCGCCGTCAGCGCACACAGGCAGACCGTGAGCAGGAATTTGTTCTGTTTTTGCCCCAGAAGCCGGGGGCTGTGAGATGAAGTCATGGCAGAGAACCTCTTGTTTCAAAAAAGTCCGGATCGTCCGGGAAGATCAGGGGAACGGGACCTCGCGTTCGTCGTCCGGGTCAAGCCCCGCTTTGCGCTGCTGGTCGAACACTGCCTCGATGAGGCGGTCGATGTCTTCCAGATGGGTCAGCTCGCAGCAGTACCGCCGCAGGGAGGCCGCACCCTTCAGCCCTTTCATGTAGTGCATGGTCTGGGCGCGGGCCTGGGGCATGGCAACGAATTCGCCCTTCTGCTCCACCATCTCCTCCACCTGACGGCGGAGGGCGTTCATCCGGGCCTGCAGATTCGGCTCTTTGGGGGCCGGGGTGCCCTCCAGTGCGGCGTTCACCCGCTCGAACAGCCACGGGTCGCCCAGGGCTGCGCGGGCGATCATCACACCGTCGCAGCCGGTCTCTTTGACCAGAGCGACGGCGTCTTCAGCCGAATGGATGTCGCCGTTGCCCAGCACCGGCACATGCACGGCAGATTTTACGCGGGCGATGATCTCCGGGTCGATGCCGGGGGTGTACATCTGCTCCCGCGTCCGGGCGTGTACTGCGATGAGGGCCGCACCGGCCTGTTCGCATGCCTTGGCGCACTCGACTGCGGTGACGTGGTCGGCGTCCCAGCCTTTGCGCATCTTGACCGTGACGGGCCGGGAGGTGTGCGCCACTACCTGCTCGACGATCCTGCCGCAGAGGTCGGGGTCCAGCATCAGTTTGCTGCCGGCGCCGCCGGAGACGATCTTCGGGGCCGGGCAGCCCATGTTGATGTCCAGAAAGTCGAAATCGTATTCCTCGATGGCAGCGGCTGCTTCGCCCATGATCTGGGGCACTTCGCCGAAGATCTGGACGCCGTAGGGGGCACCGTTGGGTTCGGCCTTGAGCAGGCTGACCGTTTTGTGGTCGTGGTAGACCAGCGCCCGGCTGGACACCATCTCACTGACTGTGAAACCGGCCCCGTGCTGCGCCATCAGGCGGCGGCAGGGCGCATCGGTGAAGCCTGCCATGGGGCCGAACACGGCCCGGTGGGGCAGGGGGATGTGTTGGATCTTCAAAGGTTCCATTGTGTTCCTCTTCTGCTTGACAAAACGATAAAAAATTACTATACTACAAATAGAGAAAGACGCTGGCTGCAAAATGGTCAGCTCCTCCTCGGCTCAGGTGTCAAAAAGAATGACCGCTTGCTTTGGTAGGGCAGAGGCGGTCATTTCTTTTTGCTGTTGGAAATCGTCCATGTAATCTGAAACGTCACAAAAACTGCACCGCCGATCACGGCGAGCAGCTGAAGCACTTCACTCAGCGTCATAGAACATCCCCCCTTCCGCGTTTGCGTCAGGGGAAGCAAAGAAGAACGCGTTCCCCCCAACGCTTCGCCGGGGAGAGGAGCGTGACCACCTGCATTTGCAGACAGCGCCTGTCAGCCAGATGGCTGCAAAAACAGTATATCATAAATGAAAGCACAGTACAAGCACTGTGCTTTTTGTGTTAGCTCTGTTGTTTTGCGCCGATCCTTGCCAGCAGCGCGGCCAGCGCAAGGCCGACGGGGGCGCTGATCCAGGTGGACAGCCAGAAGCCCGAAAAGCCGATGCGGGGCACCAGCAAAACGCAGGCGGCCAGATTCAGCCCGATCTGCCCCAGGTTCGAGACCAGATACAGCCCCATCTTCTGGGCACCGCGCAGCCGGGCCTCGCACAGATGCTTCTGCGCGGTGAACACATACGAGATGCCCTCAAAGGCCAGCATGGTGGAGCCGTAGGCGGCGGCAGCAGCGTCGGTGGTGAAGAGCCGAAGCAGCGGGCCGTTCAGCCCGATGCAGAGCGCTGCCACCAGCAGCGAGTAGAAAAACAGGATGCGCCGCCCCTCCCGCAGGCCGGTGTGCACCCGGTCCGGCTGCTGGGCAGTGGTGTTCTGGGCAATGAAAAAGACGATGGACTGCACGAAACCGTACACCGGCATCATCAGCAGGCTGGAGAGCTTGCCCGCGCAGGAAAAGCCCGCGATGGCCGCGACGCCCAGCCCGCCCAGAAGCCCCTGTTTGACCGTCGTGATGATGGTGCCGCTGGCCTGCTGCAGGGAGTTGGGGGCGGAAAGGCGGAAGATGTCCTTCGCGTAGCTTGCCTTGAGCATCTCCCGGCGGAAGGGCAGGCTCAGTTCGGTTTTGCGCAGGTGGGCCAGCATGTACCCCGCTCCGGCGATCTGTGCGGCAACGGTAGCACCGGCCGCACCGGCGACCCCGAAGGGGCCGACGAACACCAGGTCCAGCACAATGTTCATCACACTGGTGGCGACTACGGCCCGGAGTGGCGTTTTCGAGTCTCCGCAGCCCATGATGCACTCTTTGGTCAGGTCATAGAGCATCAGAAAGGGCAGGCCGACCAGATACACCCGCCCATAAAGCACCGCCTCGGCCAGGATCTCTTCCGGCGTCCGGATGAGCCGGAGCAGGGCGGGCAGGGTGAAAAAGCCCAGTGCGGTCAGGCCCAGCGCCAGCACAAGATCGACGAACAGCAGGTTGTAGAGCAGCTCGGCCATCTCCTGCCGGGTGGCCGTGGGCCGGCCCGCTGCCACCAGCAGGCCGCCGCCCAGCTCCATGCCGCCGGAGATGAACAGAAAGAGCATCAGGATGGTGGAAGCATTGGAGACCGCTGCCAGCGCGTCGGCATCCAGCCGCAGACCGATGATCATGGTATCGGCCACCGAATAGAACTGGGTGGCTACCATACTCAGGATGATCGGCAGGGCGTACCGCAGCAGCGCCGGACGCACCGGCCCATGCAGCAGGGTATTTTCGGTCGGATTCGTGAAGAACACCTTCTTTCGGAAAACTATAATGCACACAGTGTACGTTGTTTCACAAAAGAAGTCAAGGAAACGAAAACCGGATTCATCTGAACCATTGCATAGATGAAAAATTCCCTCTTGACTTTACACGAATAAAGTGTATAATGCAATCAAACCGATGAGGCGGAAGAGAACCTGCACAGCGCATCTGCTAGAGAGCCCGGAGGATGGAAACGGGCGAGAGCGGGGCAGGACTTCGTGGGCCGCCGAGGGCCGGGCAAACGAGAGCCAGTGCTTTCCAGTAGCTTGGGACGGAAGCCTCCGTTACAGGGCAGGGGAGTGTTGGCTCTCCGTGAGGGGCTCTGCAGCCAGCAGCTGGCTTGGGCAGAGCAAACAAGGTGGCACCGCAGAATCGTATTTTCGATCCTGTCCTTGTGGATGAACACACAGGGACGGGATCTTTTGTTACCATGAAAAGGCCCGTTCCGCAAGTGGAGCGGGTCTTTTTTACTGCCGCCCGCTCCAGGGAAGGAGCAACCGCTATGAAAACCATGAACATGATCTCCCGCCGCAATTTCCTCAAGGCCGCTCTGGGTGCTGCCGCTGTCTCTGCATTCAGCCTGACCGGCTGCGGCGGTTCGGCCTCGTCCGCTGCCTCCGGCACCGTCTCCAGCGCCGCCGCCTCGTCGGCAGCTGCTTCGGCAGAAGCGGGCCAGACCTTCAAGGTGGGCATCGTCAATTATGTGGACCATGCCTCTCTGAACCAGATCGTCGCCTCCGTTGAGAGCCGTCTGGATGAGGTGGGCAAGGAAAAGGGCGTGACCTTTGATTATGCCGACTACTACGCCAACGCGCAGGCCGACCAGACCAACCTGAACCAGATCGGTGCCGACCTTGTGGCCGATGATGTGGACGTCATCGTGGCCGTGGCTACCCCCACCGCCGCCACCATGCTGGCTTCGGTCGAGGATACCGACATCCCTGTTGTCTACTCTGCGGTCACCGACCCGGTCTCCGCCGGTTTTGACGGCGAGGAGAACATCACCGGCACTTCCGATGCCCTGAACACCGACGCCATCATGAACCTCATCCTGGCCGTCAACCCGGATATTGACACCATCGGCCTGCTGTACGACCTGAGCCAGGATGCTTCCACCCAGGCCATCGCAGATGCCAAGGCATTCTGCGACAGCAAGGGCATCCAGTACATTGAAAAGAACGGCACCACCACCGCCGAAATTCAGATGGCGGCCGAAGCCCTCGTTGCAGCCGGGGTCAAGGCCGTGTTCACCCCGACCGACAACACCGTGATGACTGCGGAGCTGTCCATCTACGAGACTTTTACCGATGCCGGGGTCATGCACTTCACTGGTGCCGACAGCTTTGCACTGAACGGTGCTTTCGTGGGCTACGGCGTCGATTACGTCCAGCTGGGCGAGGCCACCGCAGACATGGTGGTCGAGCTGCTCTGCGAGGGCAAGACCACCGCCGACCTGCCTTACCAGACCTTCGACAACGGCATCGCGACCATCAACACCGAGACCTGCGAGGCGCTGGGGCTGGACCTTGAGACCGTGAAGGAAGCCTTCAAGCCCTACTGCACCGAGATCGTGGCAGTGACCACGCAGGAGAACTTCTAAATCCATTTCATAAAAACAAGAGCGATTCCGTCACAGTGCAGCTGTGACGGAATCGTCTGTTATTAAAAAATAAGGAGTACACACCATGCTGGCGAGTATCTTTTCGCTCAACGTGATCCAGACCGCGCTGGAATTGGGCTGCATCTACGCCCTCGTTGCGCTGGCTCTGTTCTTGAGCTATTCCATCCTGAACATTGCAGACCTGTCCACCGACGGCTGCTTCACGCTGGGCTGCGCGGTGGCCTGCCAGGTCGCACTGACCGGCCACCCCTTTCTGGCCCTGCTGGCGGCGATGGCGGCTGGCGTGTGCTCCGGTTTCATCACAGCCTTTTTGCAGACCCGCCTCGGCGTCGAGAGCATCATGGCGGGCATCATCGTGAACACCGGCCTTTATACCATCAATTTGGCGGTCATGGGCTTTTCGTCCACGCTGTCGCTGGTCAAGACGGACACAGTCTTCTCGCTGGCCAAAACAGCGCTGGCCTTTACGGGCGGCTGGTATAAGCTGGTGCTGGCCGTGGTGGTCATCGCGCTGGCTTGTGCCGGGATGGTGGGCTTTCTGGGCACCCGGCTGGGCCTGTCCATCCGGGCGACCGGCGACAACGCCGCCATGGTGCGGGCGTCCAGCATCAACCCGGCCTTTACCATCACGGTGGGCCTGTGCATCTCCGGTGCGCTGACGGCGCTGTCCGGCGGTCTGCTGGCCCAGTACCAAAAGAGCTGCGATATCAACGTGGGCACCGGCATGGTGACCATCGCGCTGGCCTCCCTCATCATCGGCGAGACGCTGGTGGGCAAGCGCACCATGGTGCGCCGGGTGCTGGGCGTCGTGTTCGGCAGCTGTCTGTACCGCTTCATTGTGGCGGTGGCCCTGCGCTTCAATGTCCCGGCGGCCGCCATGAAGCTGGTGTCGGCCCTCATCGTGGCCATTGCCATCTCGATGCCGGCCATCCAGAACCGTCTGGCCTTTGAAAAGCGGAAGCACGCAGCCCAGAAGAAGGAGGCGGTCTGAGATGGAAATGCTGGAACTGAACGACCTGCACAAGACCTTCAACCCCGGCACGGTCAATGAAAAGGTGGCCCTGAACGGTGTCAGCCTCCGGATGGAAGCGGGCGACTTCGCTACCATCGTCGGCTCGAACGGTGCAGGCAAATCCACCCTGTTCAACGCCATTACGGGCGGCTTTATCGCCGACGAGGGCAGCATCACGCTGGGCGGGCAGGACATCACCTTCACCCCGGAATTTGAGCGCAGCCGGGTCATCGGACACCTCTTCCAGGACCCGCTCAAGGGCACCGCCCCGAACATGACCATCGAAGAGAATCTGGCGCTGGCCTACCTCCGCGCAGGCACGGCCCCCCACGCCATCTTCTCCCGCATCTCCCGGAAGGATAAGGCCCTGTTCCGCGAAAAGCTGGCCCTGCTGGATATGGGGCTGGAAGACCGGATGAAGCAGCCGGTGGGCCTGCTCTCCGGCGGACAGCGCCAGGCGCTGACGCTGCTGATGGCGACCCTTGTTACCCCGAAGCTGCTCCTGCTCGACGAGCACACCGCCGCGCTGGACCCCGCCACCGCCGAAAAGGTGCTGGAACTGACCCAGAGCATCGTGGCGGAAAAGAAGATCACCTGCCTGATGGTCACCCACAACATGCACCAGGCACTGGAACTGGGCAACCGCACCCTGATGATGGATGCGGGCCGCGTCGTCTTCGACGTCAAGGGCGAGGAGCGCAGCCGGATGACCGTGGACGACCTGCTCGAAAAGTTCCGTGAAAACGCGGGCAAGGCCCTCGACAACGACCGCATCCTGCTCAGCAAGGTGGAAGCGAACAACTGAAAAGAAACTCAAAATGCCTTGTCTGGACCCGAAAGCGTGTCAGACAGGGTGTTTTTGATACAACAAGGAGAAAACAAGATGAAAATTACGATTCGTTCCCCGCAGATGCAGGATTATGACCGCTTTTCTGCGATTATGGATCAGGTCCAGCAGATGCACGTGGATTGGCGGCCGGATGTCTACAAGTCGGCCAGCCCATTGATCACAAAGGAACTGTTTGGCGAACTCCTGAAAGGAGACAATTGGTATATTGCCGAGATGGACGGCATCGTTGTTGGTGTTCTGGAAGTCTTCAAGCGCCATGTGGAAGGCCCGGCGCAGGTAACAAAGGATGTTTTGTTTGTCAGTACCATGGCGGTGGAGGAAGCGTACAGGGGCAAAGGCATCGGCCACCAGTTCTTTGAAAAAGTGAAGCAGCTCAAGGCGGAAAAGGGATGTGACACCATCGAGCTGCAGGTGAACGCCAGAAATAAAAAGGCGTATGAGATGTACCGGAACTACGGCTTTACGGAAAAGTCTATCAATATGGAACTGAAATAAGCAACAAAAAGAGCAGAGCGTTCCAGCCAGCTGGCTGGAACGCTCTGC
>ENA-ORSA01000605-ORSA01000605.1-human-gut-metagenome-genome-assembly--contig:-NODE-605-length-37482-cov-3.741817_pt1 | contig 37482 bp, 32 predicted proteins | sample MGYA00242179_ERZ509142 | MGnify/ENA primary metagenome ERZ509142 (study PRJEB26280, sample SAMEA2338659) | human gut metagenome | biome: human gut; feature: human-associated habitat; material: faeces... | reverse complement strand
CCCGCCGCACCGCACAGCGCCCAATCGTTTTGCACAGGATGAAGAAGAATTCTTCAGCAGCCATCAGCAAGCGCATAAGCGCCCTGTTCGCGAAGAGGCGCCGGAGTTCCGCCCCAGATCCCGTCGGCAGATGGATAATGATCCCGGATACGGCCCCAGCAACAAACGCAAAAAACGTTAATGTAAAAACGACCTGCAAACGCAGGTCGTTTTTTTTGATCTTATGTGTACAATATTCTTTGAAAAGCACACGGGCACCTCTGTTTTTAGGCTCTCTTTACGATCCCGGCCATTGTTTCTTTTTTTGCAGCCATGTAATAACAGCGTCACGAAAGTTTCCCTTGCCGCAATTTTGCCGAGAGCTTGAAGGTCTGCAAAGCACAGCCTGTTAGCCCTATACGGCGAAGAAAATATATATCTGCAATTTCACGCCCGCAAAACAAACATGCTGTTTTTAAACCCGCGCCTCTCCCCTTAAACCTTTTGAAACGGATCCACATGGTCCCGTTTACACGGGGCTCTGCGTCCCGATTTTGCGACGCCTTGCCCTTTATAAAAATCTCCCGGAACTTTCTTTGCAAAGTACTTTCAACGCAGTCGTTTTCAAGGTATAATAAGCAATATGGTACAAGGAAATTTTTCTGGATTTACCCAGCAAACATTTGAATTTTTTATGAAAATCGGGTTTGAAAACACGCCGCAGCGGTTTGAAGAGCTTAGAGGAGAATTTAACGAAACGGTGCTTTTGCCGCTAAAGCAGCTCTCGCTCAGCGTTTCGCCTTTATTGGCCACCATCGACGCTCAGTTGGATTTGCGGCCTGTCATCGGCGGCACCATTTCCCGAATCCGCCGCGACACCCGCTTTAGCAAAAACAAAGCGCCGTACCGCACGATGATGTGGTTGAAATTTACCACCAAAACGCCCGGCATGCGTTTGGCCTATTATTTTGATCTGAATCCCTCCGGCTGTGCGATGGGGCTTGGCACCACGCACAGCACGCCGCAGGAGATGACGGCAAAACGCAAATACTTTTTGGCGCATCCCGGCCAAACGGTTTCGCTTTTGGAAAAATATAAATCACAAGGCTTTACCCTTTACGGTCCCGGCTATAAGCGGCCGCCGCAAACCTCGGAGGATCCTGTTTTGATGGATCTGTTAAAACGCAAATATTTCGGCTTTGAAAAGCCCGTTGCCATGCAGGCGGTGTTTACGCCGGAGCTGTCGGAAATTTTGCGTGAAGGGTATGCGTCTTTAGCAGACTTTTATCACTTTTACAATAAACAATCATAAGGAGGAATCCCCTATGCAATCTTTAGATAATCTATGCGCCAATGCCATTCGTGTCGTTTCGGCCGATGCCATTCAGCGCGCCAACAGCGGCCATCCCGGTATGGTCATGGGGGCAGCGCCGATGGGATATGCGCTTTATGCAAAGCATCTGAAAATCGATCCGAAACATCCCGATTGGCAAAACCGCGACCGGTTTGTGTTGTCCGCAGGGCACGGCAGCATGCTGCTGTATTCCCTGCTGCATCTGTTTGGCTTTGGCCTGACGATGGAGGACATTAAGTCCTTCCGTCAATGGGGTAGCCCCACGGCCGGCCATCCCGAATACGGCCATGCAGCCGGCATTGAAGCTACCACCGGTCCTCTGGGTCAGGGCGTATGTATGGCCGTTGGTATGGCCATGGCAGAAACCCATCTGGCTGCGCAGTTTAACAAAGAAGGCTTCCCTGTGGTAGACCATTACACCTATGCTTTGGTGGGCGACGGCTGCTTGCAGGAAGGCATTTCCTCGGAAGCGTGTTCCTTTGCCGGCACGCAAAAGCTGGATAAGCTCATCGTCTTATACGACCGTAACCGGATCACCATCGAAGGTGATACCGCCGTTACCTTCAGCGAAGATGTGGCAGCCCGCTATCGTGCCTATGGCTGGCACACCATCGACAACGTAAACGGCGATGATATCGACGCCATTGCCGCCGCCATTGAGGACGCCAAAAAAGCCGGCAAACCCACGTTGATTTTGGTAGATACCAAAATTGCGCGATATACGCCGTTGGAAGGCTCTGAAAAATCTCACGGATCGCCGCTGGGCGAAGCGAACATCGAAGTGTTGCGCAAAAACCTGAACTGGCCTTTGGAAGAAAAATTTGCCGTTCCGCAGGAGGTTTATGATCATTGCGCAAAAGCCATGGAAAAAGGCGCAACGGCCTATGCGGATTGGTCCGCCATGATGGAAGACTATAAAGCACAATATCCGGATTGTTATAAAGCCTATCAGCAAGCCTTCACGCCCGGCATGCCCGAAGGTGTGGATGTTGAAAAGCTGATGGCCGTGGAAGAAAAGCCCATTGCCTCCCGCGTGGCTTCCGGCAATGCTTTGAATCTGCTGAAAGATATGGTGCCCAGCCTGTTTGGCGGCAGCGCCGATCTTGGCCCCTCTAACAACTCTGTCTTGAAAGACGCCGGCTGGTTTAGCCCGGAAGACCGCGCAGGCCGCAACATTCATTTCGGCATTCGCGAATTTGCCATGGCGGCCATGTGCAACGGCATGGCGCTGCACGGCGGCATTCGCCCGTTCTGCGCTACGTTCTTTGTTTTCAGCGACTATATGCGCAACGCCATTCGTTTGAGCGCTTTGATGCAAACCAACGTGATCTATGTGTTGACGCATGACAGCATCAGCGTCGGCGAAGACGGCCCCACGCATGAGCCGATTGAACAGCTTGCTTCCTTCCGTGCTATGCCGGGCTGCACCACGTTCCGCCCCGCAGACGCACGGGAAACCGCAGCCAGCTATGTCTATGCGCTGGGCAACCCCGGCCCCACGCTGTTGGCGCTCAGCCGTACAAACCTGCCTTTGCTGGAAGGCACCGGGCTAGAAGCGGCCAAGGGTGGCTATGTCATTCAGGATTGCGACGATACGCCGGATGTGATTCTCATCGGCACCGGTTCGGAAGTGCAGCTTTGTGTGGAAGCGGCCAAAGCCTTGGCAGCGGATGGGAAAAAGGTTCGCGTTGTCAGCATGCCCAGCATGGAACTGTTCCTGCGCCAAGGCGCAGCCTACCGCGATGCGGTTTTGCCGCCCAGCGTAAAAGCCCGCGTGGCCGTGGAGGCCGGCAGCAGCTTTGGATGGCGTGAAGTGATCGGCGACGCCGGTGAAACCGTGTGTATCGACCATTTCGGCGCTAGCGCTCCGGGAGCCGAATTGTTCAAGCAATTCGGATTTACCGTGGAAAACATCGTGGCCAAAGCCAACGCTTCCATGGCAAAATAATGATCCTTTACAATGTCCGGAGGCCGTGTTTTCAACGCGGCCTCTTTTACACCGGGAGGTATGATGATGGAATGGTGGATGATTGCGCTTTTGCTCATCGGCAGCGCCGGGCTCATCGTCGGGGTTATCACCCTGATAAAGGCCGGAAAAGGCAACGGCTATGACGGCACATTGGAGCGCATGCAGCGGGATTTGCAGCAGGACATTCGCCTGTCCCGCCAGGAAACGCAGCAAACGGTGCAAACCACGGTGAAAAATCTTTCCGAATTGTTGGCCGCTTCCCAGTCGCAAACCGCGGCGGTGCAGGACAAGCGGCTGGCAGAATTGAATCTGCAAATTACCCAGCGCAACGATACGTTGCAGCGCACCATGGAAAACGGCTTAAAACTCATGGATGACAGGGTTGCCAAATTAACCCTGCATACCGAACAGCAGCTGGAACAGATGCGGCAAAGCATGGAACAGCGCATTCGCTCCATGCAGGAAGACAATGGAAAAAAACTGGAACAGATGCGCGCTACCGTGGATGAAAAGCTGCAAAAGACGCTGGAAGACCGCATCGGCCAATCTTTTCGTCTGGTCAACGATCGCTTGGAACAAGTATACAAAGGCCTTGGCGAAATGCAAACTTTGGCCAGCGGCGTAGGCGATTTGAAAAAGGTGCTGTCCAACGTGAAAACCCGCGGCATTGTCGGCGAAATTCAGCTGGGCTCTATTTTGGATCAGATTCTTTCGCCGGATCAATATGATGCAAATGTTGTTACCAAACACGGCTCTGCCGAGCGCGTGGAGTTTGCCGTAAAATTCCCGGGCGACGAAGAGGGAGGATTTGTCTATCTTCCCATCGACGCCAAATTCCCGGCCGATGCCTATGCGCAGTTGCAAGATGCCTATGATATGAGCGATGCCGCCGCCATTTCGGAAGCCGGCAAAAACCTGGATCGGACGATTCGCTCCTTTGCCAAAGATATTTCCACCAAATATATCGACCCTCCCTACACCACGGATTTTGCCATTATGTTTTTGCCGTTTGAAGGCTTGTACGCAGAAGTGGTGCGCCGGGGGCTTGTCGAAACGCTGCAACGGGATTATCATATCAATATTGCAGGCCCCACCACCATGAGCGCCATTTTAAACAGTTTGCAGATGGGCTTCCGCACGCTGGCCATCCAAAAGCACACCAGCGAAGTATGGAAAGTGCTGGGCGCGGTGAAAACCGAATTTAATAAATTCGGCGATGCTCTGGCCGCCACGCAAAAACAGCTGGAAACAGCTTCCAACAAGCTGGAAAATCTGGTCGGCACGCGCACACGGCAAATTCAAAGAAAATTAAGCAAAGTTGAAAGCCTGCCGGAACTGCAAAGCCAGCAAATTTTATCCTTGGAATCTACCGAGCCCATGGATTTCAATGAAGAGGAACGGTGAAATTACAATGCAACAACGGATTGATCTGGTCGGGAAAATCGGCTCTATGGCTCTGATTCGGCCGGAGGACCATGACATCGACTATAACATTTTCTCCCGTTTGGGTCATGCCCTGCGTCCCGGTATGATCTGGGTTTCTTCCGGGGCTACGGAAATCGGCCGATTGGACTATCTGCGCCGCCATGGGCATGAACTGGACAACGGCATAGACGAAATGAAAACCGACTATGCCGCCCAGGGACAGGCCATTTTGATGGAAAACTATCGCCGGTTTATTGACCCGAAATATTCTGTTCGCCAGGTGTTGGTAGAGCATCAGCATTTTAACGACCCTGAAAAGCGCGCCCATCTGCAAGGTTTGTTTTTCCGGGCCGCTGAGCAGAATGCCATTCCCATTGTCAACTATAACGATCCGGTTTCCTTTACGGAAAACCGCAAAATGGAGCTTATCGCGCTGAAAAAGCAGCATGAAGACGTCGTGGAGTGCATCGATAACGATGAAACAGCCGCCGTCATTGCCGAAGCGGTTCATGCGCGCACGCTTTTGTTGATGACCGGCGTAGAAGGCATTTATGCCGATCCTCAGGATCCCTCCACGTTGATTCGCGAAATCTCCGCCAAAACGCCGGAGGCATTGGAAAAGAAGGTACGCGAATTGCAAAAAAGCTGCGTAGGGGCCAGCCGCCCCGGCGCAAACGGCGCCAAAGCCAAATTGGAATATGCGCTGCGCAGCGCGCTTTCCGGTACCCATGTTATCATCGGCCATGCCAAACATCATTTAAACGATCTGCTGGCGGAAAGCGTGCCCTGCACCGTCATCGGCCTGGATTGACGGTTTGTTGAATTTCCCTTTTCTCTATGGCATAATGCTTGTATCCGGCAAGGAGGCGCTTGATGAAGATTTCAACAAAAGGTCGTTATGCCCTGCGTATGATGCTGGAATTGGCGTTGCATTATCCTGATCACTGTGTTTCCGTAAAGGAAATTGCACAGCGCCAGCAAATCTCCGGCAAATATCTGGAGCAGATCATTACGCAATTGAACCGGGCAGGGTTTGTGCAAAGCATACGAGGCTCCCAAGGGGGCTATCGGCTGATCAAAGAGCCTTCACAATACACCGTCGGCAGCATTTTGCGCGTGGTAGAGGGGAATTTGGCGCCGGTTGCCTGCCTGGAAAACGAGGAAAACAATTGCGAGCGAAAAAGCCGCTGCGTTACGGTAGAGGTTTGGGAACAAGTTTATCAGGCCGTTTGCCAGGTTGTGGATCATATCACGCTGGCAGACCTTGTGCGCAGGTATCATGAAAAAAATCCGGAGGAAAGCAACTAAATCAAATCGAAATGCATTGATCTTGCATTTCGATTTTTTTTATTTTAAATCCGATTTTATCTTGTTCTCTCCCGGTTTGTTTTCCTTGCTTTCCGCAAACGAGTTTGATAATATAAAATTACAGCACTTTCTATGGGGGAGAGAATAGGTGTCTTTTTTTTGTTTTGAGAATTTGGTTTTATATTTAAAAACCAAACGCTTATATCATTAGCGCTTCTTTCCTTTTCTCATTTTTCTTAAACAAATTTTTAGGAAGGGAAAGATAGAAGTGTCTTTTTTTGGATTTGAAGATCATAATTTTTATCGCACTATGAAACGCCTTGCAGTCCCGCTTATGCTTCAGCAGCTTGTTTCCAGCTCCATGATGGTGGTGGACAACCTCATGATCGGCTCTTTGGGAGACAACGCGTTGGCAGCGCTGATGCAAGCCAATCAGGTGACTTTTTTATTTCTTGTTTTTATTTTCGGCATCACAAGTGCTACCACAGCGTTTGCCTCTCAGTTTTGGGGAAACCGCGATCTATTGAGTATCCGCCGCACCTATGGGCTTGCGTTGATCTGCGGACAAATCATTGGCTGGGCCTTTTGTATTTTATGCTTTTTTTCGCCGCAAACGCTTTTGCGCTTGTTTACCGATGAGCCGGAAGTGCTTTCTTTAGGCGCGCAATATCTCAGCATTGTCTGCTTTTCCTATCCGTTTATCGGGGCAGGCTTTATTTTGGGCTCCATTTTGCGCGGCACCGGCGATGTAAAATACCCCATGGCAACCGCCCTTACCGGTCTGTGCGTCAATGTTGTGTTCAACTATCTGTTGATCTTCGGAAAATTCGGTTTCCCGCAAATGGGCATTCGCGGCGCGGCGCTGGCTTCTATGATGAGCCAGGCGGTGGACTGTATCTTGCTGTTTATCATCAAATCCGTCAAACGCATGCCGGCCTTTGATAAATCCCTGCCGATTTTCCCGATCCCCACGGAGCATATCAAAAAATATTTCAAGCTGGTGGTGCCTGTATTTTTAAACGAAAGCTTTTGGTCTATGGCGCAGTTCACCGTTATGCTCTGCTATGCGCGGATGGGCACGCAGATGTCCGCCGCCACCGGCATTTTCAACTCCTTTGACAAGATGGGCTATGTCATCTTTGTTGGGCTTAGCAATTCGTGCGCCATCCAATGCGGCAAAGCCATCGGCGAAGGCAACCTTAAAACCGCACAAACCTATGCCCGCCGTTATTTGCGCATCGCGCCCAGCGTTGCGGTATTTGTGGCTCTGGCGTTGAACTTGGCAGCCCCGTTTGTAATGGGCTTTTACGACGCCAGCATCGAAGTAAAAGCCATTGCGTTGAATATTGTTCGCATTTACGGCTGTATGCTGCCGGTACTCATGTTTAACAACATGGTGGTTGTGGGCATTTTGCGCAGCGGCGGCGATGTGCGTTTTTCGCTGTTTTTGGATGCCGGCTTCCAGTGGACGTTGATCTTAATCCCCGTCGCGCTGGCCGCCTTTGTCTTTCATGTTTCCCCGCTGTGGGTTTATGCGTTTACGGCCCCCGGCGAAATCATCAAGCTTTTGATCGGCCGCCGGCGCGTAAACAGCGGCGCCTGGATTCATACGCTTACCTACGAAGCCAACGTATAATTTTTGATCTTTCACGTTCTCCATGCAAACGGGGCCGCTTGCAGTTTTGCACGGCCCTGTTTTTCTATGTTTTACAATTATTTTTCTTCATCTTTTTGCGTATTCGCGTTTTCTCCTACATTTACATTCTTTTTTGTGTAATAAAAAAAGCGGTATGGCCTCCATACCGCTTTTTAAGCTGTTGTTTAGTCTGTCCATTCGTCTTTATGTTCTTCGGCCCAGGCCCAAAACTTCTTGTTTTGCGCTGCCAGCATGGAGGGCGTATCCAAATGATACGGACAGCGGCTGGCACATTTCCCGCAATGAACACAGTTTTCCACAAGTTTTTGTTCTTCCCTATATTTTTTAGTCAAGAACGGCTGATACGGAGCGCGCGTGGCCAACAGATGAATCCGTGCTGCTGTGGGGATGTTAATCCCCTGAGGACATGGCATACAATATCCGCAGGAACGGCAAAATTCTCCGGCCAACTCTTTGCGGTCTTTTTCAATGATCGCCCACAGTTCGTCGTTCAACGCCGGCGGATTGGCATCCAGCGCCAAAAACTCATCCAATTCCCATTCATGCTGAATGCCAAAAATCGGCACTACATTGTCATATTGGCGGATAAACGCCACTGCGGCCGGCACATTGCCCACCAGTCCGCCGGAAAGCGCTTTCATGGCAATAAAGCCCATGTCTTTTTCCTTACATCTGCGCAGAAGGTCGTCTTCCACTTCGCCGGAAAGATAGCAAAACGGGAACTGCAGCGTTTCAAAAACGCCGGATTCAATGGCCTCTATCGCCATTTTGGGGGAATGGTTGGTAATGCCGATATGACGTACATATCCTTTTTTCTGCAATTCCAACAGCCCTGCCAGCGGCCCATCCGGATCTTCATAATCCAGCGAAGAGGGGTTGTGCAGCTGATACAGGTCAAAATAATCCGAGCGGATATTTCTAAGCCCCTGCATACAATGGTCTATCACTTCCTGCTTGGTTTTCCCCATGGATTTGGAGGAAATGATGACTTCTTTTCGAACATCGGAAAGGGCGGCGCCCAATTTTTCTTCGCTGTCCGTATAATAGCGTGCCGTATCAAAATAATTGATCCCCGCATCAAACGCTTTACGCAAAATACGAATGGCCGTCGGAAAATCGTCCCTCTGAATGGGAAGTGCGCCAAAGGAGGTTTTTGTTACCATCAATTCGGTCTTGCCGAGTCGCAACTTTTCCAAAAATAACTCACCCTTTACTATAAACATTTTGTAAAACGAGTTTTACTGATTTTATTGTAACACAGTGCCGCAAAAAAACCAAAACTTCCTTTGAATATGGTATACTATTTGTAACCATTTTTTGGAGGTAACCACATGGCACAGGTATCCATTCCCTTCGGCCAGCGCACGGTACAGTGCTACATTCCCGATGATCGTCTTTTGGGCGTTTTGCGCCCGGCAACACAAGCCAAAACCACGGTATCCGAACAGCAGAAAATCGTAAAACAAGCTCTTTTGCATCCCATTGGTTCGCCCTCTTTGCAGGCGCTTTCTAAAGATAAAAACAAAATCCTCATCATTACCAGCGACCATACCCGGCCCATGCCCAGCAAAATTACAATGCCGTTGCTGCTGGAGCAAATCCGCCTTGGCAACCCCGCTGCAAAAATTCATATTCTGGTGGCCACGGGGTTTCATCGCTTAACAACGCAGGATGAATTGTTATCTCGTTTCGGCCGCGAAATCGTGGAAAACGAAACTGTCTTGGTGCATAACGCCCGAGATCCGCAGTCTATGCACCGATTCGGTACTTTGCCCTCCGGCGGTGCGCTTTTGCTAAACGCGGAAGCTGCCTGGGCGGATCTTGTACTTTCCGAAGGCTTTATCGAACCTCATTTTTTTGCCGGCTATTCCGGCGGCCGCAAAAGCATCTTGCCCGGCATTGCCTCGCAGGAAACCGTTTTTTATAACCACAATGCGGAATTCATTCACCATCCTGCAGCGCATAGCGGAAGCTTGGCGGAAAACCCCATCCATAAAGATATGGTTTATGCCGCCAAGCAAGCGCATTTGCAGTTTATCTTAAACGTATGCTTAAACGAAGAAAAACAGATCGTCCGCGCCTTTGCCGGCGATTTTGAAAAAGCCCATGCGGCAGGCTGCGCTTATGTAGAAACGCAAACCTCCGTATCTACCGATCAGCAGGCAGATATTGTTATCACCGGAAACGGCGGCTCGCCCTTGGATCTGAATATCTATCAATCCGTAAAATGCATGAGCGGTGCAGAGCCGTGCGTGCGCCCCGGCGGCGTGATCATTGCGCTGTGTTCCTGTTATGACGGCCACGGCAGCCAGGGCTTTTACGATCTGTTTCAGCAATATAAAATACCGGATGCCTTGATGCAGGCTCTTTTGGAAAAGCCGCGCAGCGAAACCGTAGCCGATCAATGGCAGGCGCAGATTTTGGCCCGCGTGTTGCAAAAGGCGCATGTCATTTTGGTAACGGATCAATGCTCCGAAACGCTGGTTCGTTCTTTCGGCCTGCTTCATGCGCAAGACTTTTCCCGGGCCATGGAGATGGCGGAAGCCATTGTCGGCAAACAAAGCACGGTATTGTGCATGCCCAACGGCGTTGAACTAATGGCGCAGATACGCGCCTAAAATATATCCTTTTAAGGAGGCGGCACTATGCTTTTACAACAAGAACGGGAACTGGTGCAAGCGTATGGCCTTAAGATGTTGGAAAAAGGGCTGACAACCGGCACGTCGGGCAATATCAGCGTTTTCAACCGCAAAGAAGGCCTGTACGCCATGAGCCCATCGTCTATGGATTATCATGAGATCCGGCCCGAAGATGTGGTCATTATCGACCTGGAGGGAAACATCGTGGAGGGGACCCGTCGTCCTTCCATTGAGCATGTTATGCACCGCAGCTATTATGCCGGGCGTGAAGATGTGAACGCCGTGGTTCATACACACTCCCCTTATGCCTGTGCGGCCTCTGCCTTTGGCAAACCAATGCCGGCGGTGAATTTCATGCTGGGGCTTTGCGGCGCTTATGAGCTGCCCTGCGTGGGCTTTGCGCCTCCCGGCACTCAGGAACTGGCCGATATTGCTTTTGAAGGCATGAAAGGCTACAAGGCGGCTTTGCTGCAAAATCACGGCCTGTTGGCCGTTGGCGCCACCATTGAACAGGCCATGTTCCTGGCAGAAGAAATGGAAGCCATGGCACAGCTGTATTTTTTGGCAAAGAGCATGGGCGATCCGATCTTTGTGACGGACGAAATGATGAAAGGGATGAAAATCGGGTAAGGCCATGGAAAAGATAAAAGTAGCGCTGTCCAGCGCCGTTGTGGAACCCTATCGCACAAAATTGGAAACCCTTTGCGACATTACGCCGGTGGGCCGTGCTTTGCTTGGCCGAAAACCCACCGAAGACGAACTGTTGCAGCAATGCATGGGGCACGATATTGTTTATATCAGCGATGAAGTTGTAACTGCCAAATGCATCAAAGCCTGGCAGCAAAGCGGAATGCGCCTGCTTGGCTGCGGCCGGGGCACGCCGGTCAATGTGGATTGGAAAGCCGTTGATGAATGCAGCATTCCGCTTGTCTATACGCCCGGGCGCAACGCCAATTCCGTATCGGAATTTACCTTTGGGTTAATCTTAGGCCTCATTCGCCGCATCGCCGCAGATTCCCATGCGTTGAGAAGCGGCCGGTATCTGGGCCCTGCCAAGGAAAACGTATTGGAATTGGATCCGCAGCAGGATGTTGTCTGGTTTATGCCGGACGGCAGCAGCCCCATGTTGGAATATGGCGGCGGCTTTGAATTGTACGGCCGCACACTGGGGCTCATCGGCTTTGGCGCCATCGGCCGCCGTGTGGGGCATACTGCCAAGCAAGGCTTTGGCATGCATGTGCAGGTGTATGATCCCTATTGCCCGGCGGAGGCCATTGAAAGCTGCGGCTGTGAAAAAGCGGAGCTGTCTCAAGTGTTGTCCACTTCGGATATCGTCTCTGTTCATTTGCCTGTAAACGCAGAAACGCGGGGTATTTTCGATGCCTCCTGGTTTGCACAGATGAAATCCACCGCGCTGTTTATCAATACGGCACGGGCCTCTGTGGTGGATCAAAAGGCCTTGATAGACGCGCTGGATCAGAAAAAAATCGCAGGCGCGGCCATGGATGTTATGTGGCAGGAACCCGCCCCGCAAAACCATCCGCTGTTGGATCGCGATAACGTGCTGATCACCTCCCATCTGGCCGGCATGAGCTGCGATGTGGATCGTTGGCAAAGCGAAATGATCTATGATGAAATAGAGCGTTTTGTGCAAGGGCAGCCGCCGCTGCGCGTTTGGACTCGCACGGAATAACACCCAATGATCAGCTGCCTTTTATGGCTCTTTTAGCGCCCGAAGAATTTTTCCTTCGGGCGCTTTTTATACCCATAGACATTTTCCCTTTCTCTATTATGCTTTATAAAAACAACACAGAAAAACGGAGCATCCTCATGATTGAAATTGAAACTTATGCCGGTATGCACGATGAAGAAATCATCGCTCTTATCCTCAAAATTTAAAACGAAGAGGCAAAAATCCATCTTTCTTTGGCCGAACAGCAGGATTTAAAGGACATTCAAACCTACTACCAAAAAGACGGCGGCGAATTTTGGATTGCCAAGTCCGATGGAAAAGTGATCGGAACGCTTGGTTTACAGTTTCGGGAAAATCATTGCGCTGTGATGAAAAAGTTTTTTGTGGACTGCCATTATCGTTTGCAAAAAAACGGGCTTTCCCTCTATCAAAAATTGCTTGCTTTTGCCAAAGACAAAGGCGTGCGCCATATCATCCTGGATACGCCGTCTGTGGCCCACGCTTTACATAGGTTTTACGAAACGGCCGGGTTTCATAGAATTTGCACGCAGGAGCTTCCCATCCGTTATCTTTATCCGGATCGGGATTCCCTTCTCTATATGCTGGATCTATAGCCGTGCGCTTTATCGGCATGCACCGTCCTGCCGATTTTCTGAAATTCTTCCTGTCAAATTTTTTGTCACTCCGTCTGCGATATTTTCTTTTATACATTCCCGCATTTTACAGAGAACTCTACGGATTTTTTGCATCAAAAAAGCAGGCTTTCGCCTACTTTTCTTTTAATAATTTTTGGCCGGAATCTCGAAGAAAGATTTCGGATGGTCGCATACCGGACATACCTCCGGCGCCTGGCTGCCCTTGTGAATATGCCCGCAATTACGGCACTTCCAATAGACCTCGCCATCCCGCACAAACACGGTGTTCTTTTCAATATTTTCCAGCAATTTCAAATACCGTTCTTCATGTTCTTTTTCAATCTTGCCTACCATTTCAAACAGATATGCAATCTTATCAAAGCCCTCTTCTTTGGCCGTTTTGGCAAATTCGGCATACATGTCCGTCCATTCATAGTTTTCGCCCGCTGCCGCGTCTTTCAAGTTGGCAATGGTGTCCGGCATACCGTCATGCAGAAGTTTGAACCAGATCTTTGCGTGCTCTTTTTCGTTTTCCGCCGTTTCCATAAACAAACCCGCAATCTGTTCATAGCCGTCTTTTTTTGCTTTGGAGGCATAGTAGGTATATTTGTTGCGCGCCTGCGATTCGCCGGCAAAAGCCGCCATCAAATTTGCTTCCGTCTTGCTGCCCTTCAATTCTTTCATGGGATTTCCTCCTTTAATATATGTTTATTATTAGGAATAATTATCGTTATTATTATAGTACTTCTTCTTTTCTCCTTTGTCAAGTTTTTATAAAATTTCTTTGGACAAATCTATATAAACCGGCGGGGCTACGGGCTGTGGCGCATACAGACACGCTGCATAGCAGGGCATCGGCCGAAAATCGGTAAATACACCGGTTCCTTTGTTTTTCTCGCAAACCGAAACGCTCTTCATCCCCGCCGCCAGGCCTGTTCCCTGCGCTTTTACATAGCTTTCTTTCCTCGCCCAGAGCTGCGCAAACAACGCGTCCCGCTTTTCATTTTGCGCATACAGCCATTGCTTTTCTTCCTCCGTACAAACCCGGTCTATCAAGGCCGGGGAAATCTGTTTTTCCCTTTGCACATCCACGCCAACCGGCACATCCGCCACGGCGCAAAAAGCCAACGCCCCGCTATGCGAAAGGCTGGTTTCTATTTGTGGCCAGGGGGATAAAAACGGTTTTCCCTTGTTCGTTTGCGCCCAGTCCTCTGCCTTTGGGCATAGGCCTGTTTCCCTTTTTATGGCATATTGCAGCAGCGCATGGGCCAATAATACGGTATCTTGCGTTTTCTCCCCGGCGCCTTGCGTTTTATACGCCGGCAGACACGCCCGCCAGGCCGCTGTTTGCTCCGGCGTCATTTTTTCGGGCACTTTGGCCCAAAACCACGCTATGTTCATGCCGTGTTTCCCTGCCTTTCCGGCGCGCGTTTGCGGATTGTTTCCTGTTTTCTGTGTTTATACTAACATATTCCCTTTCCTCTTGTCATGGATTTGCCCGTTGTTTACTACACTGTAAAGAAACAATGTTAGGAGGTTTTCGGGATGAGCATCATTGAAACCATTCTCCTTGGCATCGGCCTTAGCATGGATGCCTGTGCCGTCTGCATTTCCAATGCATTGGCCTATCCCTCGCTTTCCGGCCGCGCTAAACGGAGCATGCCGCTTTGCTTTGGCTTTTTTCAGGGGCTTATGCCGCTTATCGGCTATTGGGCCGGCACTTTCTGCGCCCAATTCATCCGGCTTTATGCAGGATCCGTTACTTTTTTCATTCTCTGTTTTATCGGCGGCAAAATGATTCTCGATTCCTTTTCTGCCAAAAAAGAAGAGGAAGCGCGTCTCGCTCCCTCGTTTACATTTTCTATGCTTTTGCTTCAGGCCGTTGCCACAAGCCTGGATGCGCTGGCCGTCGGCATCGGCTTTTGCGCCATGGAAGTCTCCCTTTGCCGTTCTGCTTTTCTCATTGCCTGCACCACCTTTTTCTGCTGCTTATCGTCCGTTTCTCTCGGCAGCAGGGTTGGCCGCTTTCTAAGCGGTAAAGCAACCGTTTTAGGCGGAATCTTACTCATCTTGCTCGGCATAAAATCGCTTTTCTATTGAGCGCCGCGCTTGTTTTTTATAACAACGCCAAAATCTCTTCCGGGCGGTCGATAATAATCTCCGCGCCCTTTTCTTCCAATACCGCTCTATCCCGAAAGCCCCAGGTTACACCTACACAGCAAAGTCCCGCGTTGTGCGCGGTTTCTACATCCACTTCGGAATCGCCGATATAATAGGCGTCCTCTTTTTTGCTTTTCAGCTGCTCCAGCGCCATCCAAACGCTGTCCGGCGCGGGTTTTTTCCGCACGGTTTCGCATTCGCCAATGGCTACGGGAATCAGCCCTTCAAACATTTCTTTGCACAGCTTTTTCACCGCGGCATCAAATTTATTGGAACATACCGCCATTTTTATCCCCCGCTGTTTTAACGCTTGCAGCAGCGGCAAAATGCCGGGATACGGCGCTGTTTTGTTGTTCATATTCGTAGCATAATGCGCACGAAAGGTTGCAAGGCATCGCTGCTCTACCTCCTCCGGTGTGCCCTCCGGCACAGCCCTATGCACCAAATTGGCCACGCCGTTTCCCACAAAAGCGCGGATCTCTTCCCGCGTCCGCAGGGCAAATTGTTCTGTTTGCAGCGCATAGTTCACGCTGTCCCTTAAATCATCCAATGTATCCAGCAATGTGCCGTCCAAATCAAACACGATGGTATCCATGGTATCCTCCTTTGCGCTATTTGTTTTATGATACATCGAATTTATCCAAAAGAAAAGTATCCCTCCTAGGGGCACCTATCCATCTTTTGCAAAACAACAAAACAGCTCCGCCTGCCTTATGGTTTCTAGCACACCGTAGAGCTTAATCAGATACAACAGGGATTCAACAGCCAATCAGCCTATTCCATGTTTCCAGCCCCACAACGCCGTCTTCTTTTAATTTTGCCGCTTTCTGAAATGCCAAAACCGCCTTTTGCGTCTGTTCCCCATAGCATCCATCCGTCTGCCGGCCAAAGCCCATTTCTTTTAGCACGCTTTGAACCATAGCTACATCTTTTCCCTGCATTCGCGGAGCACGCAAATACAGCCTGCGTCCAAATGCCTGCTGCCGCTTTGAAACATTCTCCGCCATCCTTTTCCCTATTTCTATCGTATCTCTTTCTTTCACTGAACCCGCCTCCTCATTGGTATCACGTTCCCCTTTGTTATATCCTTATGACTGCCTTGAAACGGGCGTTCCTTAAATCACGGTTTTCCCACAACAGCTGATTTTTCAAAATGATTTTGCTTTTTCACAATCCCATCTCGGGGTTACACAGTAACCCTATCTATCGCATCAAAATTTCTTTTTTGCTTTTATATCTATCATTTCGGCAACCCTCCTCTTGGTTCATCCCCTTCTCTTGTCTGTTCATTGCCGCTTGTTTTTCTATATACATCTGCAAAACGCTGGTTTTTCCATACGCTGCGCTTATTTTTTGCACAAAAAAAAGAGCGCATTGCTGCGCTCTTTTTTATATCACTTAGATCTCTGTCAATTTCTTGTAATAGTCGAGACGATCTTTCGCTTCTTCTTCCTGCTTGGTGAAGAGTTCTTCCGCCAATTCCGGACGCTGCTGCGCCAGGCTGCGGTAACGGTTTTCACCCATGATGAATTCGCGATAATCGCCGGTCGGCGCTTTGGAATCCAGGGTGAACGGGTTTTTGCCCTCTTCTGCCAGCATCGGGTTGTAACGGTACAACGGCCAGTAGCCGGATTCTACCGCTTTCTTCTCTTCAGCCTGAGATTTGCCCATGTTGATACCATGGTTGATACACGGCGCATACGCGATGATCAGGGACGGGCCCGGATACGCTTCTGCTTCCGCAATCGCCTGCAAGGCCTGTGCATGGTTTGCACCCATTGCGATAGACGCCACATAGATGTAGCCATAGCTCATGCTGATCAAGCCGAGGTCTTTTTTCTTCACGCGCTTACCGGCAGCAGCGAATTTCGCCACAGCACCGGTACGGCTGGATTTGGAAGCCTGGCCGCCGGGGTTGGAATATACTTCCGTATCCAGTACCAGGATGTTGATATCGTGGCCCTGTGCCAACACATGGTCTACACCGCCGTAACCGATATCGTAGGCCCAACCGTCGCCGCCGAAGCACCAGATGGATTTTTTCACCAGCTGATCGGCATTGTCGCTGATTACCTGTAAAGCATCCGCATTCTTGCTGTCCGCTTTGATGGCTTCCGGCAACAACGCTTTGATGGCTTCTGCCGCTTCCTGGGAAGCCTGTCCGTCGTGGCGGTTTGCTTTCCAGTTTTCCAAAGCAGCTTTCAGATCATCCGCACAGCCGGCTTCCAACACTTCGTCTACCTTCTGCATAACCAGCGCTTCACGCTGTGCAGAAGCCACACGCATACCATAACCAAACTCTGCGTTGTCTTCAAACAGGGAGTTTGCCCAAGCCGGGCCATGGCCCTTTTCGTTGGTGGTGTACGGGCACGTCGGGGAAGAACCGCCATAGATGGAGGAACAACCCGTTGCGTTGGCGATCATCATGCGATCCCCAAACAACTGGGTAACCAGCTTGATGTACGGCGTTTCACCACAACCTGCGCAAGCACCGGAGAACTCAAACAGCGGCTGCAAGAACTGGCTGTTTTTCACATTGTTGCGGTTGAATTTCACATCCGGTTTCGGCAGGTTCTGAGCAAACGTCCAGTTTTCTGCCTGTTCCATCTGAGAATCCAACGGTTTCATAACCAAAGCTTTTTCCTTGGCCGGGCAGATATCCGCACAGTTGCCGCAACCGGTACAATCCAGCGGGGAAACCTGCATACGGAACTGATAGCCGGCAAAGTCTTTGCCAATGGCTTTTTTCGCTTCGAAAGCTGCCGGAGCGTCTTTCAAATCTTCTTCTTTTACCAGCACCGGACGGATCGTTGCATGCGGGCAAACCAACGAACATTGGTTACACTGGATACACTTATCAATCTGCCATTCCGGAACTTTGATTGCTACGCCACGTTTTTCGTATTTGGTGGTGCCGGTCGGCACAACGCCATCGGGAGAGAACGTGGATACCGGCAATTCATCGCCATGGAGGTACGCAATCGGATACAGCACTTCATCAAAGTATTTGTTGCCGGATTTTGCTACCATGTCTGCGCCGGTTTCGGTGGTCTTCCAAGCTTCGGGGATGTCCACTTTCACTACGCCGTCGCCGCCAGCATCGATGGCCGCATAGTTCATGTTTACAATCTTTTCGCCCTTCTTGCTGTAAGACTTGTATGCTGCTTTCTTCATGTAGTCATTAGCATCGGCATACGGAATAACATCTGCAATCTTGAAGAATGCGGACTGCATTACCGTGTTGATACGGCCGCCCATGCCCACTTCGGAAGCAATTTTCACACCGTCAATGATGTAGAATTTGATGTTCTTGTTGGCCAGGTCGCGTTTCACTTTGGCCGGCAAGCGGGTTTCCAGTTCTTCTACGGACCACGGGCAGTTCAACAGGAACGTGCCGCCTTCGCGCAATACACCGGTCATATCATAACGGGTGATGTAGGAAGCATTATGGCAAGCCACAAAGTCCGCCGTGTCGATCAGGTAAGGAGACTGGATCGGTTTCTTACCAAAGCGCAAGTGGCTGACCGTGATACCGCCGGATTTTTTGGAATCATAGAAGAAGTAGCCCTGTGCATACATATCGGTATGGTCGCCGATGATCTTGATGGAGTTTTTGTTTGCACCCACCGTACCGTCGGAACCCAGGCCGAAGAACATACCCTGGAACGTGCCTTCGCCCGCCGGGTTGATCTTTTCTTTTACTTCCAAGGACAGGCCGGTCACATCATCCGTGATCCCTACGGTAAAGCGTTTTTTCGGCTGCTCTGCCGCCAGGTTTTCATAGATGGCGTTTACCAAAGACGGCGTGAATTCTTTGCTGCCCATGCCGTAACGGCCGCCGCAGCATTCCACATCCATCTTCGCGTTAAACAACGCAGTCTGCACATCCTGCAACAGCGGCTCGCCCGCGCTGCCGGGTTCCTTGGTACGATCCATCACAGCGATGCGTTTTACAGTCTTCGGCAGCGCTTCGATGAATTTCTCTTCCACGAACGGACGGTACAAGCGAACTTTTACCAAGCCGATCTTCTGGCCGCGTTCGTTGATGAGGTAGTTCATGGTTTCTTCTACGCCGTCCGCGCCGGAACCCATGATCACAATCACGTTTTCCGCATCCGGAGCGCCGTAATAATCAAACAGATGATACTGACGGCCGGTCAGTTCCGCTACCTGATCCATGCAGGCCTGCACAACTTCCGGTACCGCATTGTAGAACGGGTTGGCCGCTTCACGGTTCTGGAAGTAGGTATCTGCGTTCTGCGCCGTACCGCGTTGATGCGGATGTTCCGGATTCATCGCTCTGTTGCGGAATGCCTGAATCGCTTCTTTATCCGCCAGCTTTGCCATGTCTTCGTAGTCGATCACTTCTACTTTTTGGATTTCGTGAGAAGTACGGAACCCATCGAAGAAATGCAAGAACGGAACACGGGTTTTCAGCGTGGACAGATGCGCCACCAGCGCCAAGTCCATAACTTCCTGCACAGAAGCGGAAGCCAGCATCGCAAACCCGGTTTGACGACATGCCATAACGTCGGCCTGATCACCGAAGATGTTCAAAGCCTGCGTTGCCAGCGCACGCGCACTTACATGGAATACGCAGGGCAGCAATTCGCCGGAAATCTTGTACATGTTCGGGATCATCAGCAACAAGCCTTGGGACGCGGTAAACGTGGTGGTCATAGCACCGGCTACCAAAGAGCCGTGCACAGCACCCGCAGCACCCGCTTCGCTCTGCATCTCTACGATGTTCATCGTCTGGCCGAAGATGTTCTTACGGCCGGCCGCTGCCCATTCATCGCAGGATTCCGCCATCGGAGAAGACGGCGTGATCGGATAGATGGCTGCTACATCGCTGAACGCATATGCAACATGCGCGGCAGCGGTATTGCCATCAATGGTCAATGTCTTTGCCATTATAGGGAGACCTCCTTAGGTTTGAATAGTGTGAACATAAACTAAAATCCTATATATTATAATAACCTTGGACAGAAATCGTCAAGCGATTTTGTCCCAGTTCTACGGGAAGTTTGCCCATTTTTCCTAAATCAAGCCGGTTTTTTGTTTTTTGCGAAAATCCGCTTTGTTTTTACGTTTTATTCATCCTGTTTTTTGCCCTTTTTTTCTCTGCAAAAAACGCTTTTTATATAAACAACACTGCCGCTGCTATCAAAGAATCCCCTATGCGCGCCGGGCGGAAGTGGTATATAATACAGGGCATAGAAAGTTTTTCAAGGAGGACGGTTTTATGTCCCAATCCATCATCAGCCCCCTGGCGGCGGGCCTGTCTCCCTATATTCCGGGCGAGCAGCCGAAAGGCCGGGAAAAGATTATCAAACTGAATACCAATGAAAATCCTTATCCTCCTTCGCCCAAAGTTTTGTCTGCCATCAAAGATGCTCTGGACGATCTGCGCGCCTATCCGGACCCTGCCAGCGTTAATCTGCGTACGGCCATTGCCAAAAGTGAAGGTCTTTGTGCGGATCAGGTGTTTGTGGGCAACGGCTCAGACGAAGTGCTGGCCCTGTGTTTCCCGGCGTTTTTTGTCGGGCAAAACGCGCCGGTTCGCTTTGCGGATGTCACTTACAGCTTTTATCAGGTGTATGCCCAGCTGTTCGATGTGCCGGTTGAAAAGGTGCCGCTTACGCAAGACTATTGTATGGATTTGGATGTGTTTTGCCGGGGTGGAGCCGGCGGCATTTTAATTCCCAATCCCAATGCCCCCACCGGCATCGCGTTGTCCTTACCGCAAATTGAGCGCATTTTGCAGGCCAACCCGCACTGCCTGGTGTTAATCGACGAAGCGTATGTTGCTTTCGGCGCACAGAGTGCCGTTTCGTTGATCGACCGCTATGAAAACCTTTTGGTGGTGCGCACCTTCAGCAAGTCCCACGCCCTGGCAGGGCTTCGCTGCGGCTATGCGCTGGGGCAGGCGCCGCTGATCCATGCGCTCACCTGCGTAAAGGACAGCTTTAACAGCTATCCGCTGGATCGTTTGGCCCAAGCCGGCGCCCAGGCTGCCATAGAAGACGCCGCCTATACCATCGCCAAATGCGAGCAGATTCAAAAGACCCGCGACTGGTTCAGCCGGGCGCTGACAGACCGCGGCTTTACCGTGCTGCCAAGCCAAACCAACTTTGTCTTTGCCAGCCCGGCCGACGGCGACGGAAAGTCCTGTTTTGCCTATCTGCGGCAAAAAAACATTCTGGTTCGTCATTTTGACAGCCCGCGTACCACGGCGTTTTTGCGCATCACCATCGGCACCGATGAGCAGATGCAGGCTTTGATAGACGCTCTGGACGAAAGGAGCTGCTTGGCATGAATCCGTTTTCCTTTATCGATGCACATGTACACACCGCCCTTTCCGATGATTCGCAGTGCCCCATGGAGGAATACTGGGCCTATCTGGAAAGCGGGCAGGCCAAGGCCATCGGCTTTGCCGAGCATTGGCACCCCGGCATAGAGGCGCAATTTGAAAAATATCCCGAATTCAAGCGAAGTGCACCCTTTGATAATCGGACCTATAAGCAAAAGATCGAACAAGGGCGCGCCAAAGGCTATACGCTGTATCGCGGTGTGGAGCTTACCTATGAAACGCAGTGGCACGATCTTTGTATGGAGGCAATCCGTCCCCAAAATTACGATTATGTAATGGGCAGCGCGCATAGTTTCGGCGGGCTGTGGATCACCCGTGAATATTGGATGAACCTGGATACCGGCTTTGCCTTCCCATGGATTATGGAGCAATACTATCAGGCAGTGCGCCAGTGTCTGTTGGTACCAGAGTTTGATGTTATCGCCCACATCGGCATCTATCGCCGCAACTTTCCGCCAAATTATTATCTGCTGCAATATGCCAAAAAGCAGATTGAAGACTTGGAGGATGAAATTGCCCTGGCGGCAGCGCGCAGCGGCAAGGTGATTGAGGTCAACACCTCCGGGATGACCAAGCCCGCCGCCGGGTTTTTGCCGGGCCCGTTTTTCCTAAAGCGGTTTCTCCATTACGGCGGAGAAAAAATTTGCCTTTCCAGCGATGCCCATTTTTCCAAAAACCTGAACCTTTGCTTTGGCGAAGCCGCCGAGCAGTTGGTGGATCTTGGCTTTAAGGCGCTTTATTATCCCTGGGATCCGGATACTGCCGTGCCGCTGGTGTAAAACTCTTCCGCAAAACAACCCGTCCCTTTGCTGTTTGGGGCGGGTTTTCATATGCCTTTCCCATTGGCCGTTGCCCGATCCCGGCCAAAACAATCTATGTTCTTTAAGCCGGCTGTTTTAGCAAATGCTTAAAGTGTGCTAAATATATCTTTAGCAACCGTATAAAATTATTTTATGTAAATAAAAAACAGAGGATGCTGCCCCTGTTTTCCTTGTTATTCTTTGCCAAAAATCTGACATCGGATTTTTTGTCCTGTTTTTGTGGCGGCAAGCCCTCCCTGGGCGCTTTCTTTTAGCGAGAAGGGAAGAGAATCGCCTACCTCCTTGGCGGCCTGCACCGTTTCATCAAACGGGATGACGCATTCTGCGCCGCAAAGCGCTAAATCCGCGCTCAGCTGGGCGTTGGCAGCGCCTATTGCGTTGCGTTTTATACAGGGCACTTCCACCAGCCCCGCCACCGGATCGCAAACCAGGCCCATCACGTTTTGTAGTGCCATCGCCGCAGCGGACAGGCACTGCGCCGGTGTTCCGCCCGCCAATTCCACAAGCGCTGCCGCCGCCATGGCCGCCGCACTGCCGGTTTCCGCCTGGCAGCCGCCCTGCGCCCCGGAAATGGAGGCGTTGGCTGCGATCAGCGCGCCCCCCGCCGCCGCACAAAACAGCGCCATTACCAATTGTCTATCCTCATAGCCATGCGTTTGCTGCGCCGCCAGCAGCACACCGGGCAAAATCCCGCTGGCCCCTGCCGTGGGTGCTGCTACGATGCGGCCCATGCAGGCGTTCACTTCCACCGTTGCCATCGCCATGGCCGCCCCCAGCAGCATGTTTTTCCCGGAAAAAGAAGGCGTTTGCGCCGCGGAATACAGTCGTGACGCCTCTCCGCCGATCAAGCCCCCCAGCGACTTTTGCGGATGATCCAGCCCGCGTTTTACCGCCAGCCGCATGGTCGTCAATTGCTGCTGCATTTCCTCCATCAGGCTCTGTTTGCTTTTGCCCTGCAATTCCGTTTCGCGCGCCAGCATGATCTGCCCGATGGTTTGTTTTTCCTTAGCGCATGCCTCTATCAGTTCGCTGCCGGACAGCAATTCCAACATTGTTTTCTCTCCTTTACAGTAAGGTCACCTGTTCAATGGCCCTGTGCGCCGCTTTCACATTGCTCATCACCGCAACGTTTACCACGTCGTCCGTTTCAATCACCATGTAGGCTTTCCCGTTTCGTTCCTTTCGAAACACGCGCATAAACGCAATATTGATGCTACATTCCCCCAGCACCCTTGTTACGCTGGCCACCACGCCCGGCTCGTCTTTATGATCCACAATCAACGCCGGGTATTCCCCTGTAATTTCCACATCCACGCCGTTGATATTGGTAATCACCAAATTTCCACCGCCAATGGATTGCCCTGTAACGCTGGCTTTTCTGCCTTTTTTGTTCACCGTATCAATCAAAACGGTATTGGGATGCGGCTTTGTTTCCTCGGAAATCTGCCAGGTTACTTCCAGCCCCTGTTCCTTTGCCAGGGCAAGGGAATCCGGCAGCCGCTCGTCCTCGGGCTCCATGCCCAAAATGCCGGCCACCAGCGCTTTATCCGTGCCGTGGCCTTTATAGGTCTTGGCAAACGACCCATACAAAGTAAAACACACCTTTATAATTTCCGGTCCGCCGATGCGCCCCGCCATTTTTGCCAACCGCGCGGCCCCTGCCGTATGTGAACTGCTGGGGCCCATCATCCTGGGCCCGATAATATCAAAAGCACTCAGCGTTTTCATCGTTTGCCCCATCCCCTTTCCTTTTCTCTAGCATATCCAATTTCCTCTGTTTTCACAAGCGGCGCAAAAGAAAAAGCCCGGGATAACCCCGAGCTTTTTTATCCGCTTATTCGTGAATCAACACAGCCTTAATCCGGCGCACCCCGGAAGAAGAGCTCTCTTCCTTTTTGATTTTGAACCGCCCCAATTCGCCGGTTCTGTGGGCGTGCGGGCCGCCGCAAATCTCTTTGCTGACATCGCCGATGGTGTATACCTTTACCCTGTCGCCGTATTTATCGTTGAAAATGCCCAGCGCGCCGGCATCTCTTGCTTCGTCCACCGTCATCTCTTCGCACTGCACTTCCAAATCGCGCCGGATGGCATCGTTTACCATCGTTTCGATTTGATCCAGCTCCTCGCGCGTCACTTTCCGGCCGAAGTTAAAGTCAAAGCGCAAACGCTCCGCCGTGATATTGCTGCCACGCTGGAAGATATCGTCTCCCAGCAATTTGCGCAGGGAAGCTAAAAGCAAATGCGTGGCGGTATGCAGCTGCGCGGAAGCCTCCGTGGTATCTGCCAAGCCGCCTTTGAAGCGCTGCGTGGAGCCCGCCTGGGATTTTTTCTTGTGCTCGGCAAAGCATTGTTCAAAGCCTTTTTCATCCACTGTGAGTCCTTGCTCGGCTGCCATTTCACAGGTCAGCTCGATGGGGAAGCCAAACGTATCATACAAGTGGAATGCCTGCGCCCCGTCGATCTGCTGCGTTTTGCCGTCCAGCTGGCGCACCAGCTTTTCAAATTCTTTGGTACCCTGCTTTAAGGTCTTGGCAAATTTTGCTTCTTCTTTATTCAGTTCCGTCAAAACAAAATTCTGGTTGCGCACCAGTTCCGGGTAGGCATCTTTATATTTTTCAATGACTGCTTTGGCCACTTCTTCCAGCGCATGCTCCGGCATTTGAATCTGCATGCCGAAACGCACGGCTCTGCGGATCAGCCGACGCAATACATAGCCCTGGTCCACATTGCTGGGGGCCATGCCTTTATCGTCGCCCATGATAAACGTAGCGCAGCGGATATGGTCTGCAATAATGCGAATGGCACGCTGCACTTCGCCGCCTTCGGCATAGGTATGGCCGGAAAGGCGTTCGATGCTGGCAATGATGGGGGCAAACACGTCGGATTCATACACGCACGGTGCGCCCTGCAATACGGCGATTGTGCGGTCCAACCCCATGCCGGTATCCACGTTTTTCTGTTCCAGCGGCACAAAGCTGCCGTCTGCCTGCTTGTTGTATTGCATGAATACATCGTTCCAGATTTCCAGATACCGTCCGCAATCACACGCCGGCGAACAATCCGGGCCGCACGGCTCTTTATCGGTAATCAAAAACATTTCGGTGTCCGGGCCGCACGGGCCGGTGATGCCGGCAGGGCCCCACCAGTTGTTTTCCTTCGGCAGGAAAAAGATTCTCTCTTCCGGCAAGCCCATCCGGCGCCAATGTTCAAACGATTCCGTATCGCGCGGCGCGTTTTCATCGCCGGCAAACACGGAAACTGCCAGATGTTCCGGATCCAAGCCCAGGTAATCCGGGCTGGTTAAAAATTCCCAGGACCATTCGATGGCCTCTTTTTTAAAGTAATCGCCCAACGACCAGTTGCCCAGCATTTCAAAAAACGTACAATGCGAATTGTCGCCTACCTCGTCTATATCGCCGGTACGCACACATTTTTGCACGTCTGTCAGCCGCGTGCCCATGGGGTGTTTGGCTCCCAAAAGATACGGCACCAGCGGATGCATCCCCGCCGTGGTAAACAACACCGTTGGGTCGTTTTCCGGAATCAGGCTGGCACCGGAGATGACGGCATGTCCCTTTTTTGCAAAAAAATCCAAATACATGGTGCGCAATTGTTCACTTGTCAGCTGTTTCATTGCAATTCTCCTCTATTCCCACTGAAAATACAGTCCTTTACATTACTCATGATTATACCCAGCAGCCAGCAAACCTGTCAATGCGTGAAAACTGGTATCCCCCTGCCATTCATGGTATAATAGTACGGTTTTTCTCCGGAAGATCCTATTCTTTATATAATAAAGCGAAAGGGGGATAGCAAGATGGCACAGGAATTTATCATCCGCCCGGTGGAAATGCAGGATTATCAGCCGCTATCGGAATTGTACGGCTATTATTCGCTGAACACGGTTTATACCTATTACAGCCATTGCCCCACGGCGGAATATATGCAGCAGCTGTTTTCCGGAAAAGGACACCTTTCCGCCGTCGGCACGCTGGGGCCCTATGTCATCGGCTATGTGCACCTTTCCCCCGCGTATTCGCTTTTGAGAAAGTTTTGCACCATCGCGGTATATCTTTTGCCTCAATATACCGGCAAAGGCTATGGCCGCCGGCTGATTTTACACGGCGAAGAGATGGCCAAAGCATATGGCTATCCCAAAATCCGCGCCACTATCTGTACGGAAAACAAGCCTTCCCAGGCCGCATTTACCGCGCTCGGATACGAATATGTCGGGATAAAAACCTTTGACGCCACAAAATTCGGCCGGGATTTGGACACCTATTATTTTGATAAACGCCTATAAGGCTGAATTTTGGCTAAAATATGGACAAAACGTTTGATTTATCCTTGTAAATTATGTATTATATACAAATCCAGATCTATTATGTTTCTTGCGGCATAGCCGTAAAATTTTACGTGAGGTGAGTTGTTTTGACAGATTACGTAATTGTAATCGGTTGCGCGGTACTGGCGCTGATTTTGGCGCTCGGTTTGTACATGCGTAACGCATCCATCAAAGTCACCAACCCGCGGATGGAAGAAATCGCTGGCTACATCAGCGAAGGCGCCATGGCGTATCTGCGTCGGCAGTACAGCATTTTGGCGATCTTCATTGTCGTGATGTTCGGCGTGCTTCTCCTCGCAGGGCTTGGCTGGCAGACGGCCGTCTGTTTCCTGATCGGCGCGATTTTCTCCATTGCAGCAGGGTTCTTCGGCATGAAGAGCGCCACCAAGAGCAACGTGCGCACCGCGCAAAACGCTTCCAAGGGCTTGAAACCGGCTTTGGACGTGGCCTTCTCCGGCGGCGCCGTATTGGGCCTGTGTGTTGTGGGCCTGGGCGCTTTGGGCTTGACGGCGTTGTATATGATCTTCCAGGATACCGACATCATCATGGGCTTCTCCCTGGGCGCAAGCTCCATCGCTTTGTTCTGCCGTGTAGGCGGCGGTATTTACACCAAAGCGGCTGACGTGGGCGCGGACCTGGTTGGTAAAGTAGAAGCCGGCATTCCGGAAGACGACCCGCGTAACCCCGCCGTTATCGCAGACAACGTGGGCGACAACGTAGGCGACGTGGCCGGCATGGGCGCAGACTTGTTCGAAAGCTATGTAGGCGCTATCCTGTCCGCTATGATGCTGGGCTATCTGGCACTTAAGACCACCGGCATTTCCTTAACGCTGTTGTTGGTGGCAGCCGGTATCTTCAGCTCCATCGTGGGTATCTTGTTTGTGAAGTTTGTAGGCGGCAACAACCCGCAGCGCACCTTGAACCTGGGCACTTATCTTTCCAGTGCGCTGATGATCGTAGCGGCCTTCTTCCTCTGCCAGAATGTAGATATGAATCTGTTCTATGCCATCATCTCCGGTATCGTATCCGGCCTTGTTATCGGCGTAGCTACCGAATATTACACCTCGGCAGACTATAAACCGGTAAAACGCATCGGCGAACAGAGCGAAACCGGCGCAGCCACGACCATCCTGTCCGGCTATGCCATCGGCTTGAAATCCACTGTGATCCCGATTTTGATCGTCGCCGCTGCTGTTTATATCTCCAGCGAATTTGCCGGCCTGTACGGCGTAGCGCTTTCCGCTGTGGGTATGCTTTCCACCGTGGGTATCACGATTGCGGTTGACGCTTACGGCCCGGTGGCCGACAACGCAGGCGGTATTGCCGAAATGGCGGAATTGCCGGATGAAATCCGTGAAATTACCGACCATCTGGATTCCGTGGGTAACACCACCGCTGCCATCGGCAAAGGCTTCTCCATCGGCTCCGCTGCTTTGACGGCTTTGGCCCTGTTTAGCAGCTATGCCTCCGCTACCAATCTTACCATTGTAAACTTCCTTGATCCTACCGTAATCGTGGGTCTGTTTGTGGGCGGTATGCTGAGCTTCCTGTTCGCTGCGCTGACGATTGATTCCGTTAGCAAAGCGGCCAACAAGATGATCGAAGAAGTTCGTCGTCAGTTCCGTGAAAAACCCGGCATTATGCAGGGCACCGATAAGCCGGATTACAGCGCTTGTGTAGATATCTCCACCCGCGCTGCGCTGCGCGAAATGATCATGCCCGGCGCCATTGCCATTGCCGCGCCGATCATCCTGGGCTTCTTGCTCGGGCCTGCTTCTCTGGCCGGTTTGCTGGTAGGCGCTACGCTGACCGGTGTATTGGTTGCCATTCAGATGGCCAACGCCGGCGGTGCTTGGGATAATGCGAAGAAATACATCGAATCCGGTGCCCATGGCGGCAAAGGATCCGAAGCGCACAAAGCCGCCGTTATCGGCGACACCGTGGGTGACCCGTTCAAAGATACGTCCGGCCCTGCGATGAACATCCTCATCAAACTGATGAGCATTGTGGCGCTTGTGTTTGCTCCGCTGTTCATGTAAAAAAACAACAAAAAGGAGAGGAAATCCTCTCCTTTTTTTGTACGCCCGTTTCGATTTATGCTACAATACTTATCACTTGCTATTGTGAAAGGAAGAAAGCTGCATGGATCAAATGTTTGGTCAGCCGTTGGATATGCGCGGCTTAAAGATTGTCTATTATGGCATGTTGGCCGGCCTGTTTGCATTTTTGTTTCAGGGGATTCCCAATTTAATCATCTCTTTTGGCAAATTTATCCTGATGGCCTACGGCCTGTTTCAGCTCTGTAAAACAGATATGCGCTATCGCACCTCCTGGAACTTTTGCTGGGCCTGCTTAAGCTTTTCCGTGATTGATTTGGGGATCACGCTTTGGTTTGTCTTTACGCAAACCCCCTATCCGTGGTGGCTACTTGTGATTATGGGCATTGCCAGCACGGGGTTGTATGTATTGTATATCCGCTCCCTTTGCAAAGCCACCGCTCTTTTGGCGCGCGAAACCGTGATGGGGCCGCAGCTGGAGCCCATCATCTGGTCCCGTTGGAAATGGCTTTGGATCAGCCAGGTTGTGTACATTGTTGTGTATATTCTCTATGCGCTCGGTATCCGGTATCAATTTGCCAACCTTGCCGTTGCGGTTCAATTTCTCAGCGTGGCAACGCTGTTGGTGATGACCTGGGTCATCGCCATGTTTAACGCCTGCTATATGGCGTTACACGGACAGCAGCGCATTCTTTCCAGCAGCGATTATACCATTGAAAGCGGAGAGCATAAATCATGAAAGTGTTAAAATCCATTGCGCTTTTGTTCTTCCTCTGTTGGGTGGGCGATATTGTCTCTGCCTATTTGCCTTTTCCCATTCCGGGCAGCATCATCAGCATGGCGCTGTTGTTTATCCTGCTACTTACCGGCGTCATCAAGCAGCATCATGTGCAGCCTACCGGGGATTATTTGCTGGAAAATATGGGCATTTTGTTCCTGCCCAGCCTTGTGGCTGTAATGGCCATTTGGCCGTTGCTGCGCACGCATTTTTTCAAGATTTTTTTCATCGGCATTTTCGCCACGATTGTCACCTTTTCCGTTACCGCACTCAGCTTAAAGGCCTATTTTGCTTTGCTGGCCAAACGGAGGGGCAGCCATGATTGAATTTTTCAATACGCCGCTGTTTGGCATTTTTGTTTCGCTGTCCGCCTATGCATTCGGCGTATATGTGCATAAGAAAACCGGCTGGCTGCTTTTGCATCCGCTGTTGGTTGCGCTGGCGTGTGTGGTTGGGTTTTTGCTGATTTCCGGCATTCCTCTTTCGTATTATGAGCAGGGTGGCACCATCATCTCCATGTTTTTGCCCGCCGCCACCGCCTCGCTGGCGCTTTCCATTTACCGCCAGCTGGATGTTTTGAAAAAGAATTGGATTCCCATTCTGCTGGGCACCGGCATCGGCGCTGTTACCAGCCTGTTGACCACCTTGCTTTTGTGTAAGCTGTTTGGATTGGATCAGCAAATGACCGTCTCTCTTTTGCCGAAATCCGTTACCACCCCTATCGCCGTGGCCCTGTCCGAACAGGCGGGCGGCATTGCCGCCATCACCGTTGTCATCGTCATGCTCACCGGCGTGCCCGGCGCGATCATGGCCCCGTATCTTATCAAACTGCTTAAGATTGAAAACCCCGTGATTCAGGGCATTTGCATCGGCACGGCCAGCCATGCCGTCGGCACCTCCAAAGCGCTGGAAATGGGAGAAATCCAAGGCGCTATGAGCGGGCTTTCCATCGGCATTACCGGCGCCTGGACGGTTCTTTTCGCCCTGTTTCTTATGTGATTTCGGCCTACATAAAAAGAGCGCAAAACGCGCTCTTTTTGTTTGCCTTGCTATGGTTTGCGCCCAAGCTTTCAGTCTCTGTTTCTGGTAAGCAAGAACAGACGCAAAAACTGTAACAACGCCATAAACGTGGAAGCCAGATAGGTCATGGCCGCGGCGCTCAGCACCGCGCTCACGCCGCGCTGTTCTTCTTCGGTATAGCCACCGCTTTGCGCAATCAGCGCTTTGGCCCGGTTGGATGCATTAAATTCCACCGGCAGGGTAATGAGCTGAAACACGACCACGGAAGCATATAAAATCAGCGCCGCCGTAACTAGGCCACCCCTTTCCAGCAAAAAGCCTACAAACAGCAGTGGAATCGCCAGCTGAGACGCCACATTGACCACCGGCACAATGGCGTCGCGCACCGTCAGCGGCGCATAACCGTTGGCGTGTTGAATGGCATGGCCCACCTCGTGCGCGGCAATGCCGACAGACGCCACCGTCGCTCTGCCGGCCACCTCCGCAGATAGCCGCAGCACATGTTTTCTGGGATCGTAATGATCCGACATCTTGCCGCCCACCACTTCGATGGGGATTGATTGCAGGCCGGCCTGATCCAGCAAACGCCGCGCGATCTGGCTGCCGGTTTCACCCCTGTGCGTTTGGATTTGCTGATTTTTCTTATAGGCATGATTCACCCGCCATTGTGCAAAGCCTACAACGACCATGCCGATGAGCACCAAAATCATCGTTCGATCAAAATAATAGGGATAAAACATCGTTGTTACCTCCTTGGTTGCACAGTATTGTAGCACAGCCTTTTCCCATAGGCAACCTGGTTACTCCGTTTCGATATTTGAAATGCGCCCCTGCTCAAAGCTGCAGCGGAAATCATGCAATACATATGCGTTTTCAAATAGTTTTACCGCCAGCAGCAAAAGTATTTGTCCCTCTTTCCCTTTTTCCGCCGCGTATACATAGTCAAACGGCCCTAAAAATTCGGTTGCCTGTTCCAAGGATAAATCCCAGCTTTGTTCCAGACAACCTTGCATTTCTTTTTCATGCCGGTATAAAACCGCCTCGGCAAACACCCGAGCCGTCTGTTCTTCCGTCATCAGCGGAAAACGATCCGCCTCTATTTCTTCCACAGTCTTTTTCTGTATTTGCCAAGCAGCATCCCGATAGGCATAATACACCGTCTGGCGGTGGCCAAGTGCATCCTGCAAATTGCAAGAAATCGCCAACTGCCCGTTTTCTACCGCGGCATTGGCGTTTTCATCCAGCATCACGCGGTAATGCGCTTGTTCCGGCGCGCAATGGATGCACCGCATTCCGTTTGCGCCTGTGCCGTTGATTAAAATATCCTCCTGTGTGATCAGCGACACTTTTTCTATCTTTGCCTGCTGCAAATCCTCCACCTGATAGATCAGCCGCAGGGTGCCCGTTTCCGCTTCTTCTATGGCCAGATACACCTGCTGTTCTTCAAAGAGCGTGATCTGATGCATCTTTTCAAAGAGAAGCAGGGTTTCTCTGGCGATGGTATGCGGGTATTTATTGATCTTTGGCGCAGGTATGCGTTCGGTTTGCCATTGAAGATGGATTGTTTCTCCCTCTAAAAAGCACCGGCCGCTCAGCGGCGCTTCGATCAATTGCCCTTGCAGCAATTGCAATTTCATCGCCTGCGGCAAATAGCCCTGTTCCAACGGAACGGTGGTGAGATAGATCGTCCCGTCCGGAGATACGGGGCGCACAAGATCGCAGGAGGTGTCTCCTATCATTTGTCCGTTTAAAAAAACAATCTGGGGCACCGGTTGTCTCGGAAGATGAAGGATGGGCAATCGCAAAGCCGGCCAACTCCTTTCTTTTCTTGCCCATTGTATGTGTGTGTTTGATAAAAATAGTACAAAACCGTCACAGCTCTCCTCATAATTTTTAAAAGCGATTGTTTTCTTTATGATTCAACAATTTTATACATAGACAATTTTGATCATGCATAAGGTATATTGCACAAAAGTGAAAAGAATTTGTTTTGATTTTCTTTTTCTCATCGCCGCGGCATAAATTTCCATTTTTTGGCCATACTAAATTCATCAATGAACAGGGGGCGTCGCTATGACAGCAAAGCCGTCCGGCAAAGCAGGCTGGACACAAAAAGAACAGGATCTTTTATTTGAACAGGCACAAAAGGCCCGGGCGCTGGGCCATCCGCTCAAGGAAGCGTTTGACAAAACCGCAAAATTGACCGGCCGCCAGCCAAACAGCATCCGCAATTTTTATTATGCAAAAATCAAAGAAGCCGGCGCATTCGCGCCCATGGGAGCCAGCGCCTTTGTTCCCTTTTCCGAAGAAGAAATTCATACGCTGCTTAAAACCGTGTTAACCTTGCAGGCCCAGGGGCTGAGCGTGCGCAGCATCACTTTGCAGCTGGGGCAGGGAGACCGCAAAGCCATGCTGCGGTATCAAAACAAATATCGAAGCTTATTGAAAAACAATCGGCCGCTGGTGGAAAAGGTGATTTCGGATTTGCGCGCAGCCGGCAAACCGGCCTACGACCCCTACCGCGAACCGCGCATCAGCAAGGCCGGGCGAAAGCCGCAAAACCAACGCGCGCAGGAGCTGGATCAGGCCCTGGTTGCGCTGGGCGCCAGTTTGCAAAAGGTATCCGGTTTGGATGCTTCTCAGTTTTTACAGCAGCTAACCGCGCTGGCCGTTCGTGCCGCCAAATAAAAAAAGGGTGCTTAAAGCACCTTTTTTCATGCGTCAATCTTCTATTTTATGGAAAATCGGCTTCATTTTATCAAACGTGCAGACATAATCAAACCCGGCCGCCTTTAGCATCTGCATCGCAGGCTGAAAATTGGCGGCAATGCGCACGGCATTATGCGAATCCGACCCGGTGGTGATAATTTCTCCGCCCAGCTCTTTATAGCGGCGGACAATATCCAGATCCGGCAAAAAGAAACCAAAGGTATCGTACACCGAAGTGTTGACCTCTATGCCGTGGCCCGTTTGAATCAACAATTTAAACAGATCATCAATTTCATCCGGCGCATCGCGATAGGTCATCATCCGATCCTTTTGCGGCGTATAGCGGGAATAATAGGTCAAATGCCCGATGCAGCTGTAACGATCCAACCGCGTAATGCCGTATTTTATCAAAGCGATATAGGTTTTCAAAACGTCCTGTTTGGTAACGCCTTTCCAGGAGGCAGCGTAATGATAATCGTTCGGTTGGTTACAATGTACGGAGGCGATCATATAGTCAAAATCCCAACCGGCCAGGCGGCGGTTTGTCTCTGCCAAGATGCGGTCGTCCTGCTGCATCCCTACTTCAATGCCCCATTTTACGGCCAGCTTATCCGCAAATTGTTCCTGCACAAAGTGTACGTCCTCTCTATATGTGGGGATGTCCACTTCAAAATCCAGGTTATGGGCATTGGGAAAATCCACATCAAAATGATCCGTAAAGCAAATTTCTTTTACCCCGCGCTCAATGGCGGCCATGGCCTGCACAATATCCGGCACTTTTCCGTCGCCGGAATGGGTGGAATGCAGGTGATAGTCATACATCTCATACATGTGAAAGGCCTCCTGTTATCCGCTTGCTTACAACACAGCTGGTATGATTATAACACCGACCGCATTTTCATTCCAGATTTTGACCATAAAACACACAAGCCCCAACAATACGGTTTTTTTCCGCTTTGGGGACAAAACAGCTTGATAGCAAAAACATCCGCAGGATTCAGCCCCTGCGGATGTTTTGTTTTTTATTTGGCTACGATGTTTACCAGCCTGCCGGGAATAACGATTACTTTTTTCACTTCCTGCGCGCCGATGGCGGCCTTCACCTTTTCATCCGCCAGGGCCAACGCCTGAATCTCCTCTTTCGGCATAGACTGCGAAATTTCCAACCGCGCACGCACTTTTCCGTTTACCTGCACAGCCACTTCCACAATGTCTTTTTTCATATCCTCGGCGTTAAACTGCGGCCAGGGTTCCTGGATCACAAAATCCGTTTTGCCGCCCAGCCTTACATGCATTTCCTCTGCAAAATGCGGCGCAAACGGCGCCATCAACAGATCCAGCACCTCCGCTGCATACACCAGCAGCGGCACATTTTCTTCCGACACCGTATCTATATAGCGATACATGGCGTTTACCAGTTCCATCAAACGGGCAATGGCGGTGTTAAAGTTCATGCGTTCCAAATCGTCCGTCACCTTTTGAATGGTGTTGGCCAATACAAAACGCATTTCCTGCTCGTCTTTGCCGTCTTTACTCCGCAGCGGTTCCTCTCCAAAGGCTCTGTCGTCTTTTCCGGCGCTTTGCTTTTTCTCCGCCACGCGCTGCACCAACCGATCCACACGATCCAAAAAGCGTGCCATGGCCTTGATGCCTTCATCGTTCCAGGCGCCGCCTTCGATGTAGTTAAACCCGAATTCCAGATACATTCGGAACACATCCGAACCGTATACTTCGATATAATCATCCGGCGCAACCACGTTGCCGCGGGATTTGCTCATCTTTTCTCCGTCCGAACCCAAGATCAGCCCCTGGTTTACCAGGCGCTGGAACGGTTCGTCAAAATCTACCAGCCCCATATCGCGCAACGCCTTGGTGAAAAAACGTGCGTACAATAAGTGCATACAGGCATGCTCTGCGCCGCCGATATAGGCATCCACCGGCAGCAGCTCATCCACAATGTCTTTATCAAAGGCTTTTTCTGCATTGTTGCAATCCGGATAGCGTAAATAATACCAGGAGGAGCAAACAAAGGTATCCATCGTATCGGCATCGCGTTTGGCCGGCGCGCCGCAGACGGGGCAGGTGGTATTCATAAAGCCTTCATGCTTTAACAGCGGGCTGGTGCCGTCCGGCGTAAAGTCTACATCATAGGGCAAAAGCACCGGCAATTGATCCTCCGGCACGGGCACGGTGCCGCAATGCGGGCAGTGAATCATCGGAATAGGCGCGCCCCAATAGCGCTGGCGGGAAATCAGCCAGTCGCGCATGCGGTAGTTTACCTTCAGCGCGCCGTGCTGCGTTTTGGCCAATTCATCCACAATGGCCCGTTTCGCCTTTTCGTTTTCCATGCCGTCAAACGAACCGGAATTGATCAACACGCCCGGGCCGGTATACGGCAGCGCGGTCTCTTCGTCTTTGGCTTTGATTACTTCTATAATCGGCAAATCGTATTTGGTGGCAAATACATAGTCGCGTTCATCATGCGCAGGCACCGCCATCACGCAGCCCGTGCCGTAGGAATACAACACATAATCCGCAATCCAAATCGGCACCTGGCGGCCGTTGATCGGGTTGATGGCATAAGCGCCGGTAAATACCCCTGTTTTTTCACGCACGGAGGACAGACGATCAATATCCGTGGCTTTGTTGGCCTCTTCGCGATAGGCTTCCACGGCCTGTTTATGTTCCGGCGTGGTAATTTCATCCACCATCGGATGCTCCGGCGCGATTACACAATAGGTATTGCCAAACAGCGTGTCCGGCCGGGTGGTAAACACGGTAAACGAACCGCCGCCCACGATATCAAACGTGATCTCCGCACCTTCAGAGCGGCCGATCCAGTTTGTCTGCATCGCTTTGATGCGTTCCGGCCAATCCAGGTCTTTCAACCCTTCCAACAATTCATCGGCATAGTCCGTAATTTTAAAGAACCATTGCGTTAAGTTTCTGCGCGTTACCTGCGTGCCGCAGCGTTCGCATACGCCTTCGTTTACCTGCTCGTTGGCCAGCACCGTGTTGCAGGAGGGGCACCAGTTTACCGGCGCCTCTTTGCGGTAGGCCAGGCCTTTTTTGTACAGCTGCAAAAACAGCCACTGCGTCCATTTATAATATTCCGGCACACAGGTTTTCACCGTATGCGTCCAGTCAAACGAAGCGCCGATGGCGCGAAGCTGATCTTCCATGATCGCCATATTGGAAAACGTGGAATCCTTGGGATGCACACCGGTTTTGATGGCAAAGTTTTCTGCCGGAAGGCCGAAAGCATCAAACCCCATGGGATGAAATACATTATAGCCCTGTTGGCGTTTGAATCTGGCATAGGTGTCCGCCGGCCCATAATTGTACCAGTGCCCAACATGGAGCTTTGCCGCGGAAGGATAGGAAAACATTTCCAATACATACCATTTTTTGCCCGGGGCAGAAGAATCATACTGGAATAATTTTGCCTCTTCCCATTTCTTTTGCCACTTTTTCTCGTTTGCACGATAGTCCATGCCGCAGATACACTCCTTACACACAAGACGGTCTTTCAACCGTGTCTATAAAAATTAATGTTGTTTTTCATTATATCATAGTTTTTTATTCATATCATAGTTTTTTCCTTGTCTGTCAAATGACGGGCGTGGTATATTGATATGAACGAAAAATAAAGGGACTGATGACAAATGCTGCATAGTTTTGAAACTTTGGGCTTGAAAATTCCGCAAATCTATCTCCCTAAAGATACCGACGCGTTGGATACCTGGTGTGTAATTGCCTGCGATCAATACACCAGCGACCCCGCCTATTGGCAACAGGTTGAGCAATACGTCGGCACTGCGCCCTCCACTTTGAAAATGGTGCTGCCGGAAGTATATCTCGGCACGGAAGAGCAGCCCAAACGGGTGGAAAGCACCTACCGCACCATGCAGTCTTATCTGGAGCAAGGCATTTTGCAGCAGCTGCCCGGCGGCTGTATTTTAACCCGGCGTACGCTTCCGGACGGCCGGCGGATTCGCACCGGGCTTGTCATCTCTATGGATTTGGAGCGCTATTCGTATGAATCCGACGCCAAAACGCTGATCCGTGTAACAGAAGGCACCATTCCTTCCCGCATACCGCCCCGGCTGGCCATTCGGGAAAAGGCAAGTTTGGAGCTGCCGCATATCATGGTGCTGTTTGATGATCCGTCCCATACCGTGTTAAAGCCGCTGGTGGATAAAATGGATGCTTTCAAAACTGTTTACGATGCGCCGCTTGGGTTCCATATGGGGCATATTCAGGGCAAATTCATTCCGGAAAGCGAAATGGGCGGCGTTCAGCAGGCGTTTAGTGCCTTATATGATGCGCTGTCCGCCGACGGGGCAGGGGATCCCATGTTGTTTGCCATGGGCGACGGCAACCATTCTTTTGCCACTGCCAAAGCGCATTGGGAAAATGTGAAAAAGACATTGACCCCGGAACAACAGAAAACGCACCCTGCGCGCTTTGCGCTGTGCGAACTGGTAAACATTCACGATGAATCGCTTTTGTTTGAGCCCATCCACCGCGTGTTGTTTCATGTGCCGGAAGACGCCGTGG
>ENA-ORSA01000593-ORSA01000593.1-human-gut-metagenome-genome-assembly--contig:-NODE-593-length-38401-cov-5.789209_pt1 | contig 38401 bp, 50 predicted proteins | sample MGYA00242179_ERZ509142 | MGnify/ENA primary metagenome ERZ509142 (study PRJEB26280, sample SAMEA2338659) | human gut metagenome | biome: human gut; feature: human-associated habitat; material: faeces... | reverse complement strand
GACGTACCACGGGTAACTGTTGGCGCTGACCGCGCGCGAACCGCCGTGAACGCCGTTGTACCAATTGCCGCCGCCAATGAGCGCGTGAAGTGCGGTATTTGACGGAATATAGGCGTCACCATAGCCCGCGCCCAGTACGTCGTACCAGTTCCACGTTGAAGCCGTAGGATCCAGACAAAATTCATCAAGCCACTTCCAGACGTTACCTACCAGATCGCGGATATTAAGCGCGGAAATAGCGTTCGCAACATATCCCGTTTTCTGGCGTCCGGTGTTTCCGGTTGCGCTCCATGCGTAGGTGTTGTTTGCGTCCTGACCTTCCGGGGATCCTGCTGCCGCCTGACAAAATTCTGCATAGGTCGGAAGTCTCTTTCCTACGCGGCGGGCCTTCTCGTTTGCAATATACCAGTTCAGGCCTTCCGTTCCGGTTATCGGGTTCGCGTTATACTTCGACTGCAGGCCCTGACTTCCATTATCAGAAGAAAGGTAAATATCGCCCCACAATCCATTCCCAAGGTAAACCATGCCGGAAGGATCGTCGCACTTCGGGCGGTGCTTTGTGGTCCATACGCTGTTCGGAATAATGCCGTTGTATACGTTACCCTGCCAACCGCTGCCGTTTTCTGCTCCGCTGCTGTTGATCGGGTTTCCAAGTGCGTTCACATAGCGACACTTTCCATAATGGAAACCACCGATCTTTCTGCTGTTGTCTGCTGTGTACCCGGAAGGGTAAGTGGAATTTTTAGAAATTACAAAAACTTCGTCGCGGTCCACGGTGTCGGATCCGTTGGTCGGATCACAACAATAAATATAATAGTCCGTTCCCATTTCAAACCCGGAACCAGTGTCAAGGTTTGCCGTTGTAAGGTTCGTTAATACGGTTTTGAATACAGAAGAACCGACGGCGATCAGGACGCCGGCCGCGATCGTGATCTGGTTCGGTGTAGCTGCTCCCGCTGCCGTGATATACTGCGCCTTCTGTGATACAATGTCGCTCATGGCTGACAGTTTTTCCGTGGTGATCTTTGCCTTCGTGTTCATCATTGTTTCATCATAAAGAAAAAATTTCATGTGTTTTTCTCCTTTCTTACTGCTGCAGGTCTGCTTTGATTGCTTCCAGTTCTTCTTCCGTCATTCCTAACGTTTCATAAACGGAAGGCGTGTTCGCGATCTTGATCGTTTCGGAACCGGCCGCGATCGCTCTTGAAAGTGTGATCTTTGTCTTTTCCTTCTCTGCCTTTCCGGATCCGTCCGGTTCTCCGTCGATATGTTCCACACTCTGAACGGTTGCAGTCACACCGCCGGCCGTAACCTTTGCGCCTGCTGCCGCTTCGTTGCAATATGTAACCGTCACCGTCTTTTTATCTTCTGACAGTTCGCGGATCGGGCAAATAATAAAATTCTGGTTTTCGATCGCTTCGATTGCTTCCAGAAGGTCGGCCGCCTGCAACTGTCCGGCGTCCACCATGTCTTTACAGTTCTTCACGTCCTGCGCTGTTTTTAATACTTTCGGAAATCCTTTCATAGTGTCTTTTTCTCCTTTTCTTAATTTTTAGATACATACGCGCCAACATAGCCGCCAACGGCTGCGAAAGCGTTTTTGTCATAAATTGTGAAGTTCAACGTTTCCGTTGTCTGTGTGTGGTCCAGAACGAAGGTTTTCGGGATAATTAACAGGTTGTCGGCCTGCGGCTCTACTTTGTAGGTTCCCGGCTCTGTCAGGTAGGTTTTGCCGCCTGCTGCATACGTCGCCGTTGTAACCGTTCCGGAATTTTCGTTCGTAATGTCGATCAGGATCGCCGCCGTTTCCTTCGACTGGTTTTCAAACATGATCTTCGTTGCCAGATTTTCAAAGTTTGCCTGCAGCGCATTTACTGAAAACCACAACGCGGCCGCCGCGTCTTTCGATAACTGATCCTTGATCCGGTTGTAAAGATCCGTGAAAAGTTCTTCCTGCTGCCCCGCGTAGGTTTCAAACTGGTTTTCCATGTTATGAAGGGCTGCTGTTCCCTGATCCTCTAAGTTCGTGATCGTGGACTGGTAGGCGTTGAACTCTTCCGTGATCTGTGCCTGATACTTCTGGAAGAACGCCTGAAACTGTGCTGTGATCTGCGAAAAATCAATTTCTTTTACGGTTGCCATTACCCACCCGCAAACGTCGGCGTTCATTCGTGTATCTGTTATATTGTCCTGTGTGATCTTGATCGCTCCGACTTCCACCCTGATTTCTGCCAGTTTCAGATCGTGGATCGCTTCGGTTCTTGTGATCTCCGGTGCTACCGGGTTTTTGCTGAAACCGCCGGTTTCGATCAGAATATAAAAGTCGCGTTCCGTGTCGTCCCTTCGCAAGATCACGTTGTCGATACGGGCCAACGTTCCGGACGCTTTTTCAAGGGTGAAGATCTGCGCCTGTTCAAAATGCTTTGTCTTTCCCTTGATATTTACATAGCCACCGCCGACGCTTATATTCATACCGTCGCCCGTGGCCGTCACGGCGAAGCAATTATTAAAAACGCCGGTTGTGAAGAATGGTAAAAGCCATTCGCTCATGCTGTCGGCATTATAAACACGGTCGCCGTTTCTGGAATTATAGAAATTCGCATACTGTCCCATTTATTTATCGCTCCAATCTATTTTTTCGGGTAATGCGTCGCCCATGGTCGGTACTACATACATTCCCCCGTACTCATACACTTCTTGAAGTTCTGTGATCCTCTGGTTTAATACGATCCCCCATTTCTTTTTCTTTACTGTCACAATGTCCCCCAAGTCGTAATGTGTTTTATATTTGAAATTTATGTCCGCTTCGGTTTCGCACTCCACACTTTCAGAAACAACATTCGCCGCCAATGTTTCCCGGCCGCGTTGTGCCAGTGCTGCTTTGTATGCTGCGTCTGTCAATCCTTCGCTTTGAATGTCCTTCGCGTCCACAAAAATTTCCCGAAGATCTAACCCGGTGCCGCCGCCGACTTCCACGTATACGCGGGCGGCTCCTTCGCCTTCCCCGCCGACGATCGCTTTTGTCCTGTACTGTTGATCGTTATATTTATAAATAACGTTGTTTAGGTTGTTGTAACTCTCCGAAAAGATAACGCGGGAATTGATACCCTGCGCCGTGGTCCTGTCGGTTCCTTTGTAGGTTTCAAATATAATTTTCCTGTTCCGGAAGTCTGGCCGGAAGCGATAACCGATCGTTCCGGCCTTTGCCAGTTTTGTTTCGTAGGTCATAAGGTTTTTCATAGTCGCTTGAAACTCTACTGTTTCCGTGAAACCATTTAAGGTTCCCAACTCCACAAGTGGGATCGCCGTCACTCCTGAAAGAAGGTTCCTCATGGCAACTTCTATTTTCCCGGAAAAATTCACGGTTGATTTTATCAGGCGTCGATCCATGTAGGACGAAAGGAAGCGGCCTTTTGCTGTGATCTCATTTTTCAGATCGCTTTCTTCGTTCTCTATATCCTCAATCACTCCCGCTTCGCTGCTGCCACGTTTGGAAAGAATGTTTCCTTTTGCCAGTAAACGAAGGTTTTGTTCTGTGATCGGGGCGTGGATCTCGAAATTTCCCGGTTCGTAATATTTCCGTGTCCAGATCAAAGAAGTGTGGTTTTCGATCACTCCCTTGAAATTCAGATCGCGATCGTAAATTCTTACTTCCATATCACACCCCCAGATAACGGAACCTGTAAGAAACGGTAACGTTCAGGTAATCTTCGCCGGCGTCTGCCGTATATCGGATCGTGTTTGTTCCATGCTGCAGCTGTATAAAGTCGCTGTCTTCGTCCAGATACTCGTTGATCTCCTGTTTTACGCCGTCCCTTACAAGGTACACCGCTTTGTTATTTGTTTCTGTGGTAATAATCACCACGTCGCCGGCATTGATAGAAAAGGATCTGACTTCGTTTCCGATCTTGATAAATTCGCCGCTTTCCGCATGATATACGGCCGGGTTTATTACCGGTCCTTCCGCTTCCAGTGTGACGGTTATTCCGATATTGTCCGCGGCGCTGTCGTTCTCGATCTCTTTCAATACTTCGGCCGTTCTTTCCGCGAACGGCTCTTTCTCTTCCAGAAATTCGTGTGGCCATTCAAAAAGGCCCGTCCAACTTGCCATAGATACGGAAATATCTTCAAGATCTCGGAAGAACGGATCCGGGCAAAGAAGGGAAATACTGAAATTTCTAACCACTCCCGCTTCGTCAATGTCGATCCCTTCCACTTTGTAGTCAATCACGCGGGTTTCGCTGCCTTCTATGTAGGTGAAAAGGCCGGTTGACTTCGGTTTGAAGCATTTGTAAAGTAGATCCCTGTTTGCCTGATAGTCCCGTTCCATTTGTGCCGTTATTACAATGTTTCTTTGTTTGGTGGTGCTTCCCTGATATGTGGAACCGTCCACCATGGTATTTTCTGACGTGACAACGTTGTTCGACACCGTGTAAATACCGTCTACCGATACAAGGAAGAACGGTTCAAAGGAATAGTTAAATTCCACTTGAACCCCGTCTTCATTCTTGCAAATAATTCTTTTCGCCATTTATCAACCCCCCTGTAACTGTAAAACCATGTTTCGGGTTGCGTTTCGTGTCTGGCGGGCTGTTTCATACGGCGAAAGGGCCTTCGGGCTTGTAATGTTGACATTCTGAACAAAACTTTTCCCGCCGCCTTCTGCTGTTTCAAGTGCCGTATTCCTTGCCGAAGCCGTAAGCGGTGTTACAACTGCTTCACCGTTCACCATCTGGATCAACTCCGGGCCTGCTTCTGCCATAATGGCTTGACCGTTTTTCAGAACGCCGCCCTTTGCCAGACGCGGAAGTGATACTTCGCCAACGTGTCCGATACTTACGCCCGGAATATCGTTGATAACGTCGATCGCGCCGTTAATGAAGCTGATCGCCTTATTCACCGCACGTTCTACGGTTGCAAGGGCGTTGTTCATGGCCGACTTGAATGCGCCGCCGATTGCTTCACCGATATTTGTTCCGACATTTGTAAAAATGCCCTTGATCGTGTTCCAGATCCCCGAAAAGAAGGATCCAATATTGCTAAACACGTTTTTAATATTCGTGTATGCTTCCGTGAATTTTGTGTAAAACCATGATCCAACCGTTGAAAATACGGACTTAATATCTGTGTATCTATCGTTGAACCACTGGCCGATCGCGGAAAATACATTTTTCACGTTCGTATAGGCATTTTGAAACATGGTTTGAAACCACGTCGCCACGGTTGACAGGGCGTTTTTAATGTCCGTCCACCGGGCCGCGAACCACTGGCCGATCCCTGAAAAAATCGTTGTTATTGCCGTGTAAGCTGCGCGGAACTTGTCCGCAAACCACGCGCCGACGCCTGAAAAGATCGAAACAATCCCGAACCATATATCAGAGAAAATTTTCTTCACATTGACGCCGAACGTCTGAAAGAATGTGATTATATAATTCACTACCGCCGTTATAAGATTTTTCACAATCTCGATCAGGTTTTTCAGTGCTGCTTCTATGTACTGGCTGAACCCGTCCAGATCGCCCCTGAATAGTGCCATAAATGCGCTAATAATGTTACTTACAAAGTCGATCGCATTTTTCACCGCTGAAATGATCGGCGCTACTGCTGAAAGTGCGCCCTGTATCACCGCCATAACGTAGGTCGTGAAAAACTGGAATACAGGCTTCAATTTTTCCATTAAATTTTTGAAACTTTCGCCCAACTGCTGCAAGATCGGCTTTATTTTCTCGATTGTTTCCGAAACGCTCTTTTTAATCTCTGCGAAGGCTTTATTTACCATTTCGCGGAACCAGTCGCACTTCTTATACATCAATACGAAGCCCGCCACAAGCGCCACCACGGCCGCGACAACGGCCCCGATCGGGTTTGCTGATAAAATAGCCCACAAGCCTTTCCCGGCCGTTCCTGCCGCCTTGAATACGCCCGATATTTTAGAAAACGCCCCGATCGCCTTCGATACTCCCGAAGAAAGTTTCCCGAAAATAATTAAAGCCGGTCCGATCGCCGCCACTACCGCGCCAATCTTTACGATCGTTTCTTTCTGCGTGTCGTTCAGGTTCTTAAACCACTGTGAAAAAGCCTTTACTTTTTCCACTACGCGTTCCAGAACTGGCGCTACTGTCTGCATTAAGGTATTTCCAAGATCTGCGCCTGCTACTTTCAAATTGTTAAGCGCGACTTTTGCCTGATCTGGCGGATCCAGTGTCGCGTTGAATGTGTCTTCGACTACGTTTCCGTAATCTGATAAGGCACCGGAAAGATCGTCAATAGAAAGGCGGCCTTCTCTGATCGCCTGCGTCATTTCGGCGGCGCCCTTCTTTCCGAATAACTCCGTCGCTGCCTGCAGTGCGTCTGTTTCGCTGCTTGCGTTTTTGATCTTCTCGATCGTTTCGCCCAGTGCGTCTTTTAGGTCCTTTCCGTCCGCTGTCGCGTTCTGCTGCGCCTTCTTCAATCCTGCAAGCGCTGTTGTGGCGTCCACGCCGTTCGCTTCAAACTGTGCAAGTAAATTTACCGAAGATGTGAGATCAAGGCCCATTTCCTTTAATGTGGCGCCGTTGGTCTGTAATGTATTCTGCAGCGTGTCCATGGAAATTCCCGTGTCTTGCCCTGCTTTTGTAAGAAGGCCCAACACTTCGCCGGTGTGGCTGCTGTCAACGCCGAATTTCGTCATTATGGCGTCTACGCTGTCGATCGCGCCGTTTAAGTCCGTTCCGTTGATCTCTGAAAACTGAATAAATTTTGAAGAAAGGTCTTCAAGTTCTTTTCCGGTAGAACCGAAGCGGGTGTTTACCTCTCCGATCGCAATTCCGGCCGTTTCCGCTTCTGTTGGAAGCGAAGTAAAAACGGCGTCCATACTGTCTTGTAAGCCGTCCAACGCTTCCCCAGAAGCGCCCGTTTTTGTTATGATCGTATCGTAACCGGCGTCTAATTCATTAAATGCCGCGATCGAAGCGGTCCCGATCCCTGCGATCGCTCCTGTCACTGGAAGAAGTTTCTTTCCCAGTGCTTCGGACTTTTCGCCAATCTTTCCGGCGATCTCTCCCACCTTTTCAAGTGTTGAATTGCTGTCCTCTGCTGCCGTTTTCAGGTTTTTCAGGTCTGCTTCTGTCTTTACGATCTCTCTTTGCAAAGCCCGGTACTGTTCTTCCGACACTTCGCCGTTTTCAAACTGCTTCTGAACCTGTGCTTCTGCTGACTTCAAAACGTCCAGTTTTTCAGAAGTAGCGGCCACGGCTTCTTTTAGAAGCGTCTGTTTCTGTGCCAGAAGTTCCGTATTTTTCGGATCCAGTTTCAGGCCCTTTTCGACTTCTTTTAATTCCTTCTGCAGATCGCGCGACTGTTTATTGACGCCCGAAAGGGCTTTATCTAACTTTGTAGTGTCGCCGCCGATCTCAATGGTAATTCCTTTTATTGTGCTTGCTGCCACCTGCTATTCACCACCCCTTCGTTTGAACTTCTCGCGAATGGCCTTTCGGTCCGGTTCTGTTTGTGAAATTCGCCAACAATTTTCAAGGTATTTTCTGCCTTCCTTTGTCTGGTTCATTTCGTGAATAAACGCTTCGCGCATGAAGAAAAGGTATAGATCAAGGTCCAGTTCTTGCACCTGCCATATATTCAAACCGGTGTAGTCAATCACCAGTTTTTCGCCGCGTGTGAGTGTTTTATAATACACCCCTTCGTTATCCCCGCCGGGATAGAAGGGGATCTTTAGTTTGGGTTATTCTTTACGCCGCCCGCGAACTCCATGTAAGCGTCGATCAGTGCTTCCATTTCCTCGGTGTCGTAATCGTCCGTGATCTCTTTCGCCGTCACCTGCTCCCCGGTCATATTGTGGGAAAGAATTTCGGCGCAAAGGCCGCCCAGTGTGTCCATGGCGTCTTCTGCCGTCATGCTGTCCGTGTCCATTTCCTGCAGTGCTGACAGTTTTTCAAACGTCTTCTTCATAGGCATTTTCACGATCAGTTTTCTATTATCTTTCAGTGTTACGGTCATGAAGGAACGCTTCACCTTGTTAAAATCAAAACTTAAATTCGCCACGCTAATTTCTCCTTTCTACTAAATAACGGCAAGGCGTACCCGCCGCCCTGCCGTTATGGTTTTGCTTTTATACTGCTGCTGCTTCGCTCTCTGTCATTTCCTCTTCGTACATAAGAAGGGTTCCTTCTTCGTCCATAGGAAGGGCCGTGATCTCTTCGTCCACAACGGTTTCTTTGTCTTTCTCGAAAGAAATTGTGAAGCCTGCCTGATTGTTTCCGACGATCATTACCCAAATATCGCCGTCCACTGCGTCTTTGTGGTGAAGGCAAATAACATAGCGCGCGCCCTGTCTGTTGTCGATACCACCGATCTTTACAGTGCGGCGTTTCTTTGCCTTATCTTCTGTAACTCTGGCGGTGTCGCAAAGGTATTTGAACTTGTTCCCGTCAAAGGTCATAATTCCCGTTTTCAGGGTTACTTCCTCTTCTGTTACGATCGTTTTGCTCTTCTTTCCAGTGTCGTCCTTTGCTGTGTAGAAAGAAGGTTTGTATTCCACGGACGCGCCGCCGGAAATATAGGCCATTAAATTTTCAGGCTTGCAAATATCTGCAGTCACCGGAACGGTTGAACCGTCGAAGGCCTGAATATACACATCAGCGCTTCCAAGAATTATTCTTTCCATGCTTTGTTCTCCTTTCATTTTTTCTGTGTGATCGTGAAGTCGTAGGCCGTCTGTGTTGTGTCTTCCTGTGGTATCTGTGCTTGATACTTCCGAAACTCAACGTCGAACAAAACCTTTTCTTCGATCTGCTTTTCCAGATCCGGATCTGCTTTTCTCTCTGTGTAAAGTTCCAGTGATCCTTCAATCTCCCGGATCCGGTTTTTGGTATCGTCGCCCCGCTGCCTTTCCGTGGAAAGGTACACAAGAAACGGGGGATCCGGTACCGGTTTTTTATTTGTTGCTGTGAACTGATTTCGCGCAATCGGAAGGCCTAACCCTTCGGCGCGTTTTATGATCTCTTCAAACGTCGTCACCTTCCGACCGCTCCTTTCACTTTGTCTTCAAATTCTGCCGCGGCTTTTTCCTCTACCGGGCGAATATGTTCGATCGCTTTTACTCTGCGTCCGTCGCGGCCGACGTGTCCTTTTTCAAGAAGGTGCGTCAACTGATAATCGGTCTTGTTGTAAACCGTGTTTCGTTTGGAACTCTTGCTTTCGTAAGTGTTCTTTTTGGCCCACCCCTTCGCATAAGATCCAGTTAAAACCGGGCTTGTGCTTTTCAACTCTTGAACGGCTTCTTCGGCCACTTCGTCGGTTGCTTTTTTGATCGCGTCCGCTACTTCCTGCGAATACTCGCTAAGCCCCTGCGCCAATTCCTGCGCAAGTTCACTAACCTTTATACCCACTATCTGTTCCCTACTCTCTGCCCTGCGTACACTTCGATCTTGTCGTTTGTTTTCGGGCCATACGTCCGGTATACCGTCAAGCGCTCCGAACCGTACAGAACGACGTCTTGACCTGTGTATTCGTTCGCGAAAACCTCAAACATATAGCGGGCCTTCATTCCCTTTTCACCTGCTGCCGCGTATTCATCACGGCCGATCGGGTTCACCGTTGCGAAAACCTTCGCTTTCACGTCTTCTTCGCGGGTTTCTCCCTGATCTATCAATGTTATTACTGCGTCGATCTGTACTCACCGCCTTTTATTTTGGTTAAGATCATGTTGTAACTGTTCATTAACCGTTCGTGGTTTGCGTCCATGCTATAATTTGCCTTGACATAAGTTAGAACGGCTTCAATTATCAACGGATCTTCCGGGGCTTTCAGGTATTCTTCCGCGACACCTATTCTTTTCAGGTCTGCCAGTGCAAAGTCAACGTAACGGAAAACGTCTTCGTCCAGTTCGTCCGTTGACATTTTCCGCGTTCGTAACTTTGCGGCCGCCTTTAACTCGTCAATCGTCATAAGAAGCCGCCTTTCCTGTTATTGCTTACGCTGACGCCGGGCGTTTTACTCTGATGAAGCCATTGTGGGCCGCTACGGCACCGCCCGCGAAAATGTCCGCGCGGTATGCGATCTGCCCCTGCTTGAACTTATAATCAAGGGACTTTCTGGCGTCAATGTCAGAAAAGATCGCCATTTCGTAGTTGCTTAACGGTCCGTATGCCATGCAGTAAACGATCGCCTTTGTCTGTGTGTCTGTGACTGCTCCACAAGCGGAATTGATAACATACGGTACACCGTCGATCGTGCCGGTGTTTCCATGGTTCACAATGGTATAAACCTTTCTTCCCTGCTTGTCGCGAAGTTTCGCGAAGGCTTTCAGGTCCTTTTTGTTCAGAACCAGAACTGCAGCGTCTTCCACGTCCTCGTCGCCGCCGAAAGAATAAATAATTTCGTCCAGTGTTCCGTCGTCAACTGCGGTCATAGAAAGATCGGTTGCCGGATCGATAACCTGATCTTTTGTCTCTGTCGGGTTGTGGAAAATTCCCTTGAACTTTCCGGAAGTTCCGTCGCCGATCAAGATCTGGCGGCTCATGTATCTACGGATCGCCTTTGTTACGGATCCTTCCACTACGCCGTCATAGTCTGCGTTCGGAAGTTTAATCATTTCTTCTGGTTCCTCGGTGTATGCGGTGATCTTCTGTTTCTCGATCGTTACATAGCCGAAAACGGGTTCTGTTGCGTTGTAGTCGCCGCCTTCTGCGGTGCCGCCTGCTCCGTCGCCGTAGGACTTAATATAGCCCCTCTGGTATGTCTCGCCGCCGTTTAACGGGATAGACGTTACGCGATCCACAAGGGAAGAAACGTCGTTAAAGGTTTCTTTCACATCTGCCGCGCTGTGTGTCGGTGTTACGGTCTGGCTGACAGAAAGGGCGTTCTTTACGCCGAAGGTTTTCTTTGCGGAAAACTTAACCGCCTTTCCGTCTTTGATGTTCTTGCCGCGTTCCTCTCTGGCCTTGTCCTTCACTTCCTCGCCTTTTTCGCCGCCGGTCGGCTCTGCGCCGCCTTCTGCGTCTTTTGCGATACCGGCCAACTTCTCGCGGTTCTTTACGTCGTCCAGAATACCGGTGATCGTGGTTGCTTCTTCCAGAAGCGCGTCAAGGTCTTTTCCTGCTGCCGCCTGCGCCTGTGTGTTCAGGTCTTTCAGGCGATCTTTTAATTCTTTGACGCTCATTTTTACAAGATCTTCATACTTCATGCTTTATTCTCCTTCCATAATTGCTTTGACAGTAAGATCGCTATTTAACTGAGTAAGTGATTTCTCCGCTGCCGTCAATCTCTCATCCAGCAGTTTCCCCACGATCGCATCCAATGCCGCTTTTCCGGATTCCGTAGCAAGATAATTTGCTATCAGTGGCGGAAGCGGTCCTTGAATGCCCTGCGGTCCCTGTGGGCCAGTGTCTCCTTTTTCGCCCTGGATGCCTTGCGGTCCCTGTGGGCCAGTCTCTCCCTGGATTCCCTGTAAGCCCTGCGGACCAGTCTCTCCCTGGATTCCCTGTGGTCCCTGCGGTCCTTTGATATTTCCAATTAAAATCCTAGCCATCGTTTACCACATCCTCTCCTGTAAGATAATAGAGATTCCCTGTTTCCGAATCATAATGGAATGCTGGCGGCTTCTCTCCATCCGGATAATCTGCATAGAGATTTCCTGTTTCCGGGTCCAGATAGAGCGAAAACATCCCCGATGCCGGAACCATGACACCGCTTTCCCCCTTCACTCCTTGGATTCCCTGCGGTCCTTGCGGACCGGTATCTCCTTTTTCACCCTGGATGCCTTGCGGTCCTTGCAGACCGGTATCTCCTTTTTCGCCTTTATCTCCCTTATCTCCTTTTAACTCCCCACGCTCTAGCTTTCCTACAACATCCTCTCGGATCTTCTCCGCTTCCTCTGCTGCCGTCGTCGCCCTGGTCGCTGCCGAATTTGCCAACCCTGCCGCGGTATCCGCCTTGTTCGTGGCTTCCTCCGCTTTTCCAAGGCCGGCATTCAGTTCCTTTTCCAGGCGTTCAAATTCACTCAGTCCCGGCTTTCCTTCCGGGGTGTTGATTGCATCCTCTACGTATACCGGCGTCTTGTATGATGTGTATCGCATCGTCCCGGTATCGTCATATCCTCGAATCGCAATAAAAACCGCCCCAGGAACGCGCAGCTGTGTATTCCGGATCTGCCACAGGAGCAGGATGCGAGCATCCTCATATGTCGCTTGCAAAGAATCCGTGTCCTTGGTTCCATCGGCATATTCCAAATCGAGGAAGAATTTCAGAGCGGACAAATCTAAAAGGGTGGCAGATATGCGCGGGAGTGAGAATGTTCTGGTGTCACACAGATTGTCCGCGCTGGTTCCGATTATCTCTTCTCCGCGCGGAATCAGCATCTGTCTATTCTCAATCGTTATCATCTCTTCCTCCTTTTTCAAAACAGGATGCGTGTTTGCGCACGCATCCCGTCCGGTTTAGATCAGCATCTTCAAACCATTTTCGAATTTTTCCGTTTCCTGGTCGATGAGCTCCGCTGTTCTGGAGTCCTGTTCCTGGGAGTTCTGCAGCACCTCAGCAACCGCTTTCGGAACTTTTACATTCTTTCCGCGCTGGATGATGTATCCCACACCATTCACCTGCACAAAGACATCCCCCTTGTACTTGTCAGAGTCTCGCATCAGGTAGATGTTTACACGCTCATCCGGATTCTCCTCCGGTTTTGCTTCGGCTTTTACCTCTTCGGTTGTCTCCCCAACCTTTACTTCTTCGGTCATTTCTTCCGTTTTCTTCGCTGCCATTTAGTTCCCCTTTCCTTCCGAGAATGTGCTTCCTGTCTCAATACGCACCATGTACTGTTCTACCAGACGTTCCGCCGTCTTGGTGGCTTTCCATCCGGCTGTTGCTCTCTGGTTCAGCGGATCGGCTGTACCACCGGAACCAAGCTGTTTTACAATCGTTTCAAGACCGCCGCCCTCAACATCCGTGATTCCATATGCGTTCGCACCGAGGATCAGCGTTGAGTATACGTCGATCTTATCGCTTCCTGTTCCCGTAGCTCCTGCCTTTGCAAAGATCTTCGCTTCGGTGGACTCTACAAAACGGACGCCGCCAATCTCTCCGATCTCGTTCTGGTAAGCGTTTTCCGGCTTGGTGTATCTGTGCCAATCTTTCCACTCCTCATCCTCCATGAGGTCATAGGCGATATCCGGGTGGATGATTCCGACATACCAGCCGTCAATCTTCGGAGCATTCTGTTTTTTCAGCGCTCTGACTGCCATCTTAACCGCCTTGACGGTCAGTTTCATGTTCTGGGTTAAAGTGGCTCTCGATGCGGTCTGTCCCTCTGCATACTGTACATTCGTTCCGCCATTGAGGACTTCTCTGGTTACAGTGTCCAGAGTGGCACCAGCCTGATCGCCCAAGAGTTTCATGGCTTCCACCAGGTTGTTATCGATCGCTGTCATAAGCAGCATATCAGACAGTCTGATATAATCACCGTACTGTTTGACGGTCGCCGTCACGATGCTGACATCCAGCTTGTTGCCTTCCGGGGTTACGCCCTCAGTCAGCGGGGTTAGTGCCTTGCTGAGCGGGGTGTACTTTCTAAACTCGATTGTTTTACCGCCGTTTTTCGGGATCGGTCGTTTCTGGCCGAACTGATCGTGTACCAGACGCGGACCCGCAATGTCAATCAAGGTCTTGTCATAGTACGTCTTCATCTCATGACTGAGTTCGTTTCCTGTACCGGTCGAACCAGTGGTGTTTGTTACATCATCAAATAATCTTAAATCTAAGTAAATCATTCCATCCTCCTACTCTCTGAATGTAATGATCTCCCCTCTTGCTGCTCTTCTGGCGTATTCCTGGCGCTCTTCCTTGGTCATCTTTGCAGGATCCTTTACGATCTGCGCTGCCGGATGGCTTGACATGCCATTCTCCGCCGGTCTCATCTGACCGCTCTGCACGGCTGCCGCCTGCTGTTTGGCGGTTGCCTTGGCTGTCTGCTGCATCAGTGCCGGAATTATTTCATCATGATGAAGAGTCTCATAGATTGTACGCATATTGATGCCTGCGCCCATCAGGTCAAGGAATCTCTGATCTTGGATTTCCGTCTGCAAATCAAACTGCGGGTAGAATCGTTTCAGTTCTTCCGCTTCCCGGTCCCATTTCTGAAATACTGCATCCCGCTGGTTTTTACGCTCTGCCTCTTCCTTGGCTTTCCGGAATGATTCGTTTTCCACTTCCAGCTTCATCATCTTCTTATAGCTGTCTACCGCCATGCCCTGGTCGGCTGCTGCCTCTTCCCAAAACATATCATCATTTTCCAGTGCTGTGCGAATATCTGCCATGTTATCGGACGCAAGACCGTACTTCTTTGCCATCAGACCGATGATGTCCGACTGCTCCTGCATCTGCTTCTGCATCTGCTTCATGTCGCCCACACGGCTCTTGATTACCTTCTGCACGTCTGCGTCGTACATATCACGGAATTTGCCTTTAATCAGGTCGTTATAGGACTTCGCGCGTTCTTCCGGGGTCTCCTCTACGGTTTCGGCTGGCTTTTCACCTTCTGCCTGTATTCCGCTTGCTCCTGATGTCTGCGTTCCATTTTCTGCCGGTGCGGCTCCTGTAGTCGCTCCCGCTGCGCCTCCTTCTCCACCTTCGAACATTCTGAGGTTCAATCTAATCATCTTTTTTCCCTTTCTGCCGTCTTTCCGGCGTGCCTATCTGTCGTCTCTCCGGCGTGTCGGCTGTCTTTCCAGCTTGTCCTCTGCCGTCTTTCCGGCGTGTCCGTCTGTCTCTCCAGCTGTCTCCTGCCGTCTCTCCGGCGTGCCTATGCTTATATTTTTACATAATCAAAACTCAAAATCTCCCACTAGGTCAAACTGCTCCGGATACCTTGATTTTAAAAGGCAAAAGCCGGTTTTTGTGAATTTCAAAAGATTCTCAATTTCTTCCGAATTTTCATCATCTGGATAAAACCTGACTGCTATATGTCCGTCCCGGCTTTCCGTCCGCACATTGGCATCCATCCGCCACAAACACTCGAGTAAGGTCTGCCCCAGCATCGACACCGCTGCACAAAGGATATTCCCCTCATCCGGGTTCACTTTCTCCGCGTGTCCGTCGATAATGAAATCAATCACTTCATTTTCCCGTCGTTCAATTACTTTCGTCATTATTCTGCCCCCTTTGGCGTTGCCGCCTTCGCTGCGCGTTCCCGTGCTTTCCCAGCGGTCGAACTGGCTGCTTCCCTGGTTGCATTCCCCATCGCATCAAGCTGGGCTGATTTGCCGTTGCCACCGGACACGATCGGCTGCTCCCCCGGTCCCATTGATCCCACTGCATCTAACAGGCGCGTATCTCCGGTACTCTGGGCGATCACTGCTGCCATCTGGCTCATAGTCTGCTGCATCTGCTGCATCTGCTGATACATGGTTCCATTCTGTGCAATCTTCCGTATAACTTCCTCTTTGCCGTCAAACATCATCATTTCGAGGCAAGCCAGTGCCTGATCAGCTAACTGCGGATTAAAGAAGCCTAGATTGTACATTTCTTTAGCCAGTTCGTTCTGGGAAATCTTTGTAAACGGGCTTGCTTTCTGTGCCTGTACTTTGATGTCATATACAGGTTTACGCTCCGCAATCATGCCTGTAAATCCCACTTCCATCTCCTGGGCTTGCATACCGGAGTTATCGAATGATACGAAATTCTCCCCCGTGTCATTCGTGATACGGAAGACACGAGGCGCGGTGTAAAACTGCCTGATGAGTTCCAGAACAATATTTACAACACTCTGAAAAGCCTGATAAGAGCCGTTTATCATATCCCTTGACAGCTTACTGCCTGCCTCCTGCAGTGCCGCAATCGCGGAAGCTGCCGTTACTCCGGAAGCTGTCGCGCCCTGTGAAAAATCACGGTTTCCGGAAGTCTCTTTTAATTCCTCGATTTTCCCCTGGTAAACCTGATAATAGATGCCTGGAAGAGGTGCCACTGTAAGAGGCAACATGTCATCTCTGGATCCGTTGTAATGCACAATATCCCTCGACAGGTCCGAAAACTCTTCCTCATTGAATCCGGAGCTGTCTTTGCACGCATACCGCGGCCTGGAACCTGCGATCGAATTCTGTAAAATTGACTGGCTCAATTTGTCAATATACTCCTGGCAGTCTTTCATTATATCCAGATATCCAAAGCCGAAAGGACTGTGCTCAATCGGGAACATGAGATCGAACACAAACGGATACTGTCCATGTTTATACCAACCGTCAGCCATTTTTGGATCGTTCTCCGATGCATAGAGTACGGTTCCATTACAGATTTTACAATAATGCAGCACTGTTTTCATAACCGGCACATCTCCGGACATACCGGAAACTGTTTTCTTGTAATACCAATCAATGATTAATGATTTCCCGGTTGTATCGACATAATCATCATTCAGGTACTCCTGGACACTAATCAAAGTATCATTCAGTTTTCCCTGCATCTGTGGATATTCCTGTTCAATCAGGTCGTTATCCATAACATTCAGATAAAACAGGTTCCTGGATTCCTGGATTTTATCAATTCCCGGCTCCCAATACATTTTGAGCGGGTCACATTTTTTAATTGAGATATCGCCCAGACCGTTCTCCTTGTGAGCATCCCAGAACACTCCATAAATGCTCGTTCCCATTTTGATTTTCTGCCAGGTCGCTTCTGAATAGACTGCAGTGTACTCGTTCCGGTCCATGATAAACGGAATAACATCTGATAAAATCTTGGCTGTTTCTTTGTCTGACTCCTCACGCGGCAATATATTCGCTTCTGGATAATTATCCATAAAATCAGCGTGCTTATTGATGAGCGAGTTGATCAACCATGCACTGGCCGGTTCGATTGCATTCCCGTTCTTATTTTTCTTTTTAAACCGATCCCAGTGGCGCATCTTCCACCACTGTTCATTATCAATCAATCTTTCATCCAGGGATTTCTTTCCCTGTTTGTACTTTTCCAGAATAGCAAGTGCTTTTCTTGCTTCTTCCTCTCCTATTTTGGTCTGTATCACTTTTTCTTCCATGATTTCCTCCTATACTCTCAATACAAGACGTTTCTGTTTGTACAAATCCAGCGGATCCTCCTGCGGTATCTCCTGGACAATACTCTGACGCGGGGCAATCGGATGCTCCATGAGGACATAACGACACTCATCATAGATGTGATCCTCCTGGGTCGTGTCTATATCCTCTACGTTATGCTCGTCATATACCAATGCCGGAATCGTGCGGATGAAGTCCTTGCAGGTATCAAACACGTAAAACATCGCCCGACCATTTGAGTCGAACGCAAGTCGATAGTGATACTGCATTTTACCGGCGAGGCGGGTGTTGTCGCCCGGGGACCAGTAAATTCCTTCACGTTCCATCATTTCCGCGATCGATTCGCCGCGTGACCTATCATAGATAGACGGATCCGCTATCCCGATGATTTTGCGCCCTTTTAACATCGGATCCGCCTGCTCCACCTCGCGGATCTGTCTGGCTATCTCGTTCGGCGCTATCTTGACACCTACATTCGGCTCTCCTGTGCAGCCGTACATTTCTTTGATTCGGTAGATGCATCCATCATGATCCACGGCATGCCAGCCGACTGAATACGGTTTTGCATAACCAAAGTCAAAGCCCCGGTATATCGCCCAATCTGCGGGAATCCGGAACGGTTTAATGACGTGTGTGTATTGCTGGGTTTCATACCCCATCGGATTATCCCGGAACTCCTCAAATACCTGTCCCGAAAAGCTGTCCCAATCGCCATATAGCAAGGCCTCACGCTCTGCCTTCGGAAGTGATGCAAGCGCCGCCAGATAGTTCGGGTTATTTGCCAGAAGCTCCTGATTGTCAAATACCGTTGACGGAACGAAGCAGGAAGTTCTATACAGTCTTTTCTTCCTGCCGTCCACGTTCAATATCTCATACTCATGCACAACCGTCTTATATGGCGCTGCTGCCTTCACAAAATGCTGTTTTACCCATCCATGGCCAATACCTCCGGGGTTAGCCGTACAGCGCATATATACGCGCGTTCCAGAGCCTGACGGGCGGTTACGAGATACCATGTAGGAGTATTCATCCCATGTAAAGTGTGTCAGCTCATCAAATCCAATGAAATCATATTGTTTACCCTGGTAATTTTTCCTATCCTTTACGTGCTGCATCGAACCAAAATATATTTTTGCTCCGCTTTGAAACTTCCAGACGTGCCCCGTCTCGTTATACCTGGCTTTTCTGTATGCCGGTTGATAAACATCGCGTGAGCGGTCTATCAGTGCCGTGAGCTGCGGATAGGTCTTTCTGAATATGATCGCCCGATAATGGGGGATGTGTACCTGGCGCAGAGCTTCCGCCAGAAGAAAATCAGACTTCCCGCCGCCTGCTGCCCCGCCGTATAGAGCTTCATCCTCCCCTCTGCTCATCATCAGCGCCTGTTTCGGCTGCGGCTGCCAGATCACTCTTCTGCTTTTTGTATCGTTCAATTTCCTCTTGCACTCCTTCCACATCCGCCGGCGCCAGCATGATCACGCCGCTTTCCTCGGTCTCTTCTTGCTCCTCCTGGATATTCTGGCGTTCTTTCCAGTCTTCCCTAGCGCGGTTCGTCAGCCAGAAGATGATCGCCTTGGTATCTGGGGGGATATAGACCTCATCCTCTCCCACTTCCAGATGCTCCTCTTCTTTGATTTTCCGACCGGCATCGTTATATTCAATCTTCCGGACCTTGAAAGTTTTCTTTAGCTGGACTTTGTGGCCGATGCATTTCAAATACAGGGCATTTTCCACCTCTGTGTCTGCGATTTCCTTGCTTTTTTTTAATGTGTCCGCAATGACCGGATATTTTTTTCTCCACTCATTCAGCGTGGACCTTGAAATCCCTATATTTTTCGCGATCTGCTGGTCGCTCAGTCCCTTCCGGGCCCATCCGGACAGCAGAGTCCTCTTGTCCGGATCTTCAATCCATTCCTGATATTTCGCTCTCGCCATCCGTTTCGACCTCCTTCCGCTTCTATTTTGCCAGTTTTTTATTCATTTTTCTCCCACGTAAAAAGACCCGCCATCAACAGCGGGTCTTTTCTTCGTATTCTTCATATATTTTATTTTCAAGCTCTTCCAGCTCCTCCCAGGATAAACCATATTTATCATGCAGCTCATCCGCCTGCTCCTGACAGGCAAGCCCTAATTCTATGGTTACGACAACATGGAGCCAGGCACCGCAGCCTATTTCGCACAATTGAAAAACTGCTATGTAATCATTGAAAATGTGCCTTGCTTGAAATGCCCGCAGTGTGGCGAAGTCTTCTATACCACTTCTGTTGTCGAGAAAATCGAAGAAATTTTGGAAAGCGTGGAAAAGATTTCAAGTAAAATCTTTATTATGGACTATTCTACCGCTGCATAATTTCAAAAAGCGCCAGGCATCCCCCGGCGCTTTTTCTTTATTCCGTTTTTTCAACAACCTCAATGATCCACTTCTCGGTTTCTGGCTCAAATTTTGCCTGTACATCTCTGCCGTCAGCTGTTGCCAGCGTCGCATCCAATTCGACCCTGCCATACTGTTTAACGATAGCTTCCAGGACCACGCGCGCTCCTTTTGCCTGTGCCTCCCAGAGCGCTATCGCCCGATCCCTTCCAGCGATGCTTTGTTTCAGCATTTTTATCTGCATTTCTTTTCTTTCAATCTCTCTTTTCTGTTTCTGGACAATTCCCACGCTTCTGCCTCCTCATATTTTTTATAGATTTTTTTATAATAAGGGCAATTCTGGTATTCATCTTCACAGAACAGCCCCATCCAGTCTGTTCGCTCTCTGATAGATTTGAACGACAGCATATTTTTGACATCAAAGCCTAGATTATTCTCTATGTTTTCACAGGTGATCGTGATTGCCTGCCTGAGCTTTTCCCGCTTTTTTGATAAATAAAACGGGCACTGAATCTTTGCCTCGTCGTTCAATTTTCCTATCCTCCTGCTGCCACGGCCGGTTCCTGCCAAACCAACAAGACCCAGCCGAGTATGTTTTATATATTTCCTCTTATGCTGCTCCATAGCGCCGGTCTGCATCTCTCACAGCTTCTGTGCCGATCTGGGCGTAGCACTGCAGTGTGGTGTCCACCTTGGCATGACCCAGCTTTTCCTTGACCATCTCGACCGGCGCCCCTCGATTAATCATGTCAGTTCCGCAAGTACGGCGAAATGTATGCGGCGATATCTTGAGGCCATGAAGGCGCTCATCGCGGCTCTGAATATCTTTCAGGATGTACTGAATCCCTGCTATGCTCAAACGCTCATAGGGTGCTTTAACTCCCACCAGCAATGCCGGATTGCTGTCTTTGCGCTCATTTAGATAGTCCCGGATATGGAGAGAAGCCTGGGGAGAAAAATATATTTCCCGCTCTTTCCGTCCTTTTCCGTAGATTCTGGCACGGCGATTGACAAAATCCATATCCTCAATATTGAGCTGCACTATCTCCGACACGCGACCACCGGAGGAATAAAGCAGATCCAGAACCGCAAGTTCCCGCTCTGTCCGGCAGGCGCAGCGCATGATCTCCCTCTGCTCCGCTGTGAGGATCGGCTGCATCCGGTACTCCTCTTTTGTTGTTTTGATGTTTTTCAATGGATTTTCTCGCATTTCTTTATTCTCATACGCCCAGGCGAAGAACGATTTCAGTGAGCGAATCTTGCTGTTATAGGTCTTGTCTTTCCATTTCCTCCGGATTTTTCCGAATGCAAGATAGTTCTTGATATGGTATTCGCCCATCTCAAGCGGGCTTACACCTGCGTAGATGATGAGCTGCTTGAGTTCATGTCCATACTGTCGGATTGTTCCAGATGTCAGTCCCCTAAGAATCATATCCTGCTGCCAGAGCTGCATCACTTCATACATTCGATCCGATTCTTCGCTAACTGCTGTAGTATCTTCGTTCCTCGAAAAGCTATAATCTGCCAGATTCATGTAGAGGATCAGCTGCACATCTTTCAGGGCTCCCTCTTTGACATATTCCTGCATCTGTGTCAATATCGTGTTAATTAGAGCACTTGCCGATACCATAAGATTCCCCCTCTCTTGCTTTTTCTGGCTTGATTGGGTATAATTGCGTTATCTCAATCAACTTAGGTTGTACATACCTTCTTTTTTTAGAGGAGCGTGCTATTATTGTCGCTCCTTATTTTTTTCTCTCATATCTGCATTCCAGTTTTCTGCCGCCCGGAGTAAGGCGCCGGATCTTATTTCGATCCTTGTGTATTCCAGCAATATAGTAACCGCCAATCAAACACATATAATCAACGTCTCCGTACCGGTTATTTTTCGGATATGCTACGCAGTGTTTACAGTTCGCGCAGCACTCAATCCCTTCCATCGCCTTCCCCCTCTATCCGGTACCGAATGCCATATTTTCGATATACCTCTTCACCGTATGCCCGGATGTCTATGTTTTTGTCTGAAAAGACTTCGTTCGTTTCCCGGATGACTGCCTCCGAGAACTTTAAGATCCTGGAGTTTTTATTTTCTTCCTGGTTGAGCGGGTATGGCTTCCACTTAAATTTTTCACAAAGAACTTTGACCGGGACTGCCAGGAGCAAGCAGAGGACATTCTGAACGATTTCGCCATCATCCTTCCCGCTCAGCATTTCCTCTCTTCTTTCCCATTCCTCCCTTACCTCTTTCATGATGCTGTCTCGAATCTGTTCTTTTTTTGATTCGACTGCTTTCTTCTCTATCTGTCTGATTTCTTCCGCTGTCAGCTGGTAGCGGACTTTATCCTTCTCCTGCTGCCGGGCGGCTCTTCTCTTTTCTGCCCTTGTCATTCTACCCCTCTTTTCCAGTCTCTCCGGAGATCGGACATGGTCGGATATCCGTATGCCCGGTCATTCTCCGTTTCGACTATGTAACCATAGATATCGTCTTTCTGGATGCTTATTTGCTGCGCTTCTTTTTTAATTTCTTTCCGGTTTCCCACATAGACCGCGCACAGGTAAATGCGTCCTCGTTCAGTTTCTTTCATTCCCACAGCCTCTCGGAATCATTTTCCAGGCAAGAACCTCCACCCGCGGACAGCTTAAATCTTCTTCCCCTTCATAGTCTTCTGGGTTTAGGTCGTAATTCAAGCTGTCGCATTCCATGTCGATGTACCACCAGCCCTCAGTATTTCGCTTTGCCAGGGTAACATAGACTGCTTCCGGATGATCTGTTTTTTCATCATCTGGAACATATTCCTCTTTGTAGTCGCTGATCCAGCGGTGACGTTTTACTGTTGCCAGAACCCACGTTTCCAGCTCCGGCAGTTTTTCACATACAGGAATCCATTCATCCTTGCTTTGTTCAGCTTTCAATTCTCGATGCAAAGAGATCGTTCTCTCCACCATTTTCCGGGCAGTCTCTTCAAATCCCCGGATCTCTTCCGGAGTCTTTCCGGTATCCTCGTATTCTGCCAGTCTGGCGATCAGCTCGTCCTTTTTGGCTGCAGACCAATAGCCGGACTTGATGCCGTTTACTCGTTAATCGTTCCATTTTTCACCCTTCTTTCATGCAGGTACCCTTTACATTTTCGATATACTTCCGGATCAAACTTTTTCCGTTCATGCTCATATGCGCTGTACTCCGCCGGGCTGCATCCGGCCATTTGCGACATCTGCATTATCGTGAGCCCTACATCTTTCCGCAGCGCTGCTATCTCTCCCGCATACATTCCAAGCCGACCGTTATCTTCCTGGATCTGCATCATCTTCTGAGCTTCTTTAGACTCCGCACACCGAAGTATCTGATTCACCGCGCAAGCTTCGTTTTCACAATCATAAAAGCATCCGTGCTTTCCCCTCGGGCCGTCATAAAACCCTGCTACAAATTTTGTCGGTTCTTTACAGCCAACACACCTCGCATTTACAGACATTTTAAGCAGCTCCTCCTCCATCATCTTCTCCTTTTTCCAAGCTTCTTCTATTGTCCAGATATTTACTGACTGATACCTCATACGCTACGCGCTTCTCGCATTCCGTTTCGCTCAGTTTTTTCATATACTCGCGGCTCTGTATACGCCCCTCAACACACACATGGCTTCCTACATCAAAACCGGATGCATAGCGGGCATTTCTGCCCCATACGATACACGGTATATAATCTGTTTTTCTGCATAATCGATTGACCGCCAGAAGCATATCTGCGATTTCTCTTCCCAGCGGTGTCTGGCGATAGATAGGTTTCTTACAGATGTATCCGTCCAGGAAGATCTGATTCGTTCCAGTGTATCCAGCAGGCTCTTCCAGGAGTCGAACTTCCTGCGCGAACACGAACAGTATCAAATGGCTTTTTTCTCCGTCGTGGCGGTTGTAGGAACGAAACTGTCCAAGCACCTCCATCGTCGTGCCGCGATAATCTTTAGATATATCCATAAGTCTCTCTGAGATTGAGATTGGGATCACATCCACCTGTCCGCTCAAACGAGTGACAGACAAACTTACGAAATAGAATTTCTCTCCAAACACTTCATGGTTGAATGTAAATTCTGATATCACCTCGCCAATCAGGCGCACTTTGTTAGTTTCATTTTTTTCTGGCATAGTGTTTTATCTCCTTTTCCTAGTATGTTTTTAAAAATTTATCGTACAGTTTACCATATGCCTCCCGGTACCTGTTTCCATCCTTTTCTTCTGCTGCCTTCCTCTCCTCCCATCTCTTCCGGAAGCGTTCTGATTTCTCATCGTATTCCTCTATCAAATTCTTAATTTCAGTTTTCCATATCAAACTCTTCACAAATTTCCTCGTAATACCTCTTTTCATCCGCAAAATGATCGTACACCATTTCCTCTACCATCATTTTGGCATCATGTTCACACACTTCCTTGCCGGTCAGCAAGTCCCAGTATGTATCGAGTACATTCGATGTTGTAAACCAATCTCCCTCTGAATCTCTAAACAACGCCACTATGGCTTCGGGATCCTCTCCATGATGCCCGAACACAAGCGTGTGAAACACTGCGCCGTATAGTTCTTTGTTCTCTACCCACTTTTTCATAGTATCCTCCAAATTTTAAGTTTGCTCTGGAGAAAGCCCCGTTTCTTCGTAGGCATATAATCTCTTTTATTCTCCTTTTGGATTTAAAATTCAAACCTATATTTCTGCTTTATGCCAGGGTATTTCTGATGATCTACCTCGCTAAAAAACATATCATACGGTCGTGCAAATATGTCCCCCTTTTTCACAGGTAACCCTATTGACTCGCCATCGTACAAAGCCTTGTATAACACCAGTTTTTCTTTTGTTTCCGTATGCTCTGCGACTCCCAAAAACTCATATGTAAACAAAGCTCCATTTTCTTCGATCTGCTCTTTTGTAAGCATCTCTCTTTTAAAATGTCTTATGACATCGCCTTTCTTAAATCTCATCTTCCACTCCTCAACATACAAAACAATAATTCGACCATCGACCGTTTCCGGCGACCGTCAAATCATTTAATGCATCTGTTCCTGCTGCCATCCCGGAAATACTGCGCCAACTTCACAAGCGTGGTACTCCCCCCTTCCTTGAACGTAACAACATGGCGATAGATCTTGTCTATGTGCTTCATCCGGATCACGCCAGCCGTTTCCTCTCCCTTCTTCGGGACGCAGTCATAAACGCGGATTCGAAAATTCGGTCTGATATAGTGGCTGATTCTTCTTAATTCTCCGAATGTAATCGGTCCTTTATCCTCTTTAACCTGTACAACATGATCCCACTGTTTTTTGTCGTACCACATAAATTCTTTGTCTATCACAGCACTTTCCACCATTCCCTCGACTTTTGCCCGGCGCATCCGCTCCCGGATCTGTTCGGGGCTGAATCCCGTCATTTCAACAAGTTCGGGGGTTGTCTTGGGTCCATCTTTTAATTTACTGATGATAATATCTCTCATTTCTGCAGCTCTCACAGCCGCCTCCTTTCCGGCTCCGGTGGAGTTCCGGAGCCTCGCTCTATAGACCAATGGCATATTCGGTAATATATAACTGCCACATAGAGGTTTATTTCTGTATATCTTTCAAAAACTCTACCAGCTCGCTTTCGCTGTCCGGATATTTAGTATAGTTTTCGTGACGGCTCCATTTCGGACTCCCGTCCGTCCTTCTGACCGGCTCCGGACCGCCCACCAGATGATAATACCGGCTGATACACTTTTCTGTCTTTCTGAGGGTTGTAAGTGTGTCCTCGTATTCCTCGACAATCAATTTCGCGCCGTTATCAAACTCGTACTTGTAGTAAACCGCGCCGATATGCTTGTCCGCGTACCAGACTCCCCAGGAGCGATAGCCTGCCAGCCATTCCTTCCGCTGGGTGTTATTCTTCATGGGCGGTAGTGGGATCTGTTCCTTCGGCTCTTCTGCTGCCCTCTCCCCCGTCAGCGCCCGGATCGCCTGTTCAAATGCCTGCACTTTCAGCGCCCTCGCTCTCACATCATTCACATTGCTACCGCTCGCTTTCCGGAACATTTCCAGGAAGTACTTTTCTTTCTTACAACATGCCTGAAGCAGTTCCAAATCGCTTTTTACTTCCTCCTGCTGCCCGCTTCTCTCACAAGCAGGCGGAACCTCTTCCTTTCCCGGTCTCGCCTTTTCCCCGCAGGCTCTTTTTCTCACATATTCCGCAACCGAAGTGCGTTTTCCTTCTGTTTTCTTCATTTTTTTCCCCTTTATATGTAAATTGTGTAATATAGTGTGCTCTGCAGATCCGCATACGCATAGGTCGGTATCGCGTCCGGAAGAAGAGGGGCATCCAGTCCCTTTTCTCTCCAATTCCTATGACGAATTTCCGGAATACACCGGAATGAATGTACTTCCTGCTTCATAATTTTTGATAAATCCCCTTTGTGATACTGCATCGTACCGAGATATCCGACATAAACATCACTGCCATCATTGATGATCCGGATCATATCCGGATTACTTAATACCTTTAACAAATCATCCACCGTCATATCCACTGTACCCCCAAAAGATCTAATGTTTTATTCGTGTTTTCGGCATTTTCCTCTGTGTAAAACCTGCCAAATTCCTGTCTAAACAGCTCCCGGCTGTATTTTGATTCAAAAAGCCGTTCCGCTTCCTGCTTCAAGCGAATATCTAATTCATGATTTCCGCCATGCACCCCCGTCTTCGCCCATCGATGGCAGCCAGGGCAGAGATGCACTTTCAAACCGTAGTGTTCTGACTTTTTTCTGGCACGGATTCCATAAAAAATATGGTGCACTTCCAGGTTCCGCGTATCGCCGCAATTCCAACATTCGCACGCTCCTACTGGTTCCATTATGCTTTTTGACATACAAACCGCCTCCCGTGTGGTGTCATGAGCTCATAGAGCTGCTGCCACTGCTCTGCATTCCGTATCGTATTCCCCTTAGCGTTTTTCCAGCTATGCTGTTGCCAGGTATTGACCCATCCGTTCGACCAGGCTGCTGCCAGGGCATCGTCTTCGGTATAGATTGTTAAAACGCATGGGTTCCGAAGAATGCCGAGGGCGTCAATCAGCGCCTGCAGCGTATTGCTTGATTTCGTGGCGCTGCGCTCCCTGGCAATCTCTTTTCGATGAGTCTTCCCCTTGGCATCGTCAAATTCCAGTGACGCCCAGTATTTACTGGCATTTCCGCCAATTTTTACGGTTACCTCATACATCTTATCCCTCCGCTGCGTCCTGGATCGTCTTGCTGCGCTGGATCTTGATACTGCCTTTTTTTTGTCAACGCGATGGTTCCCACGGTTCCATCATTCATTTTTACCGTTACCTTATCCAGTTCTCCGGACAAGATCATATTCGCCGACATCAGCATAAAATTCAGACACTTATCATTAGCAAAGATTCTTTCCGTTTTCTTGCGTACCTTCTTCGCCCGATTCCGCTGCACCTGCCAGTTCTTTGCTTCCTCGCAGGTGCATCTCTCCGTCGCTGCTTCGTTTAACTGTTCCGTACTAAGTCCGACATTCGCAAACATGTACGTCTGACCGCAAAAGATACATGCGCCCATTTCTTCTTTAATACCCTCCGGCAGTTCCCGTTTTTCTTCCATGCTCTTTTTCCTCCATTGCTTTTTTATATTTTTTCCGGATCTCTGCTTTCCGCATCGGTCCTAATCCTTTGATATCAATTGCCTTTTCCAGTGATTCCCTTGCATCCAGCAGTGCCTCTTTGCGGATCGCCTCTTTCTCCAGCTCTCCGGAAACCTCTTCCAGGTAGTCCTGCAATTCCCCGCGGCTCATCCGCTTAATCAGGCGGTACTCCTCTCGATTCAGGTGCATATTTCCTTGGCTTTATCCAGCCCTCTCCTTTCCCGGCAGTGATGCGGACCATCGTATAATACCGGTACGGATAGCCCAGGACATTAATTCCGGTCACGATATCGCCGCGCCGGATCATATACCCAGCAGGCGGCACCGGTTCTTTCTTCCAGGTGTTCGCCTTGATAACCTTGGTTTTAACTACCGGCTTTTTCAGGTTCCGGCTGCACGAATACGCCAGCTTGTTGGGGTTGTCCTTTTTCCGGAAGCTCTTCTGAGTTTCTTTGATGAGATACGCCGCCAGTTCCTTCACTTCTCCTGCCTCATAGATGGGCGTGAAATGTGTTCCCCCATACGGCCACAGCTTTTTGAGAATCTTGATCGTGTCTCCAATCTCATTGATTATCAAATGATGATGGATGGCAGCCCGCTCATATTCGGTTACTATGATGTAATGGAGCGGTTCCCCTCTTTTCTGGTACGCTTTTCTCAGGTTCTGGAGAAGTGTTCGAAGAATCTTCTTTGCCTGTTCCGGTGTCGGTCTCTCATCCTTCCGGTAAGTCAGGACTGCGTGATAATCTCCGAAATCAAAATTCGTGGCTATGATTCGGTAGAGCTTCTTAATGCGGCGGCGCTCATTCGCCTCTGCTATCTCTTCCCTGGTCGGCTCCTTCCTCGGTGCCCTCTTATATCCTCTCTTCCCATACCTATTCGAATGTACTTCTTCTACTTCGATGCAATACGGAAGATAACAACTGTTTCTTAAATACGACATAACACCCTGCCTAAGTATAATGACTGTAACGAGTGACTAAACGGCGGCTAAACCCTTGTAAAACTTGACTTTCTCCGCCGTATGCCGTATACTGATCTTGTCACAGATTCGTATACGGTTTAGGGTCAGGCTTTTATGCCTGGCCCTTTTCCTTTTCCGGAATAATTCCCTGGCGATGCTCCTCTTCCGACAGAAGGAACTCAACCAGTTCGTTTGCATGGATGTTTACCAGGCATTCCAGCATATCGCTTTTGTTCCAGTTGCTATGCGGATAGCTTCCATCCTCTTCCACGTGTTTCTGGTGCCAAGGAAGAAGTCTTTCAAGGCGTTCCTCCTGTTCATCTGTCGTTTTTACTACGATTGCAAACTCTTGCATTTTTCTCCCCCCTACTCTGTATATCCCAGCGGATCCGGTTTCTGGCATTTTCTTTTCTCGATATTGTGAACATATGTTTCAATTACCAGATATGTTTCGATTGCCAGAAGTGCGATATGCTCCACAGTCATACTTCTCTGACCGATCAGTTCCTGTTTTCCGGTTCTGTTTAGGATAATCGTCTCTGCTTTATTCAGGTCATCCGCCAGCTGCTCCAGCGCCGCATACACCTCATCGCTGACTTCAATCTGGATTTCCTTGTACTTTCCCATGAGTCCTCCTATAAAAATCTGTTTGATGTAACGACAAGCAGCGCGAAGACCGTCGCAATCAGCAACACCGCCAGAACGAAGATCGTCTCATACAGCAATCCCTGAAATCTGAGATTCTCGTTCAGCTCCTCCGTTCTCCTTCTCAACTGCATTTCCAGGCGCGCTTCCCTTTTGGGGTTGTATACCTCGATTTCCCTTCTCATCCCGTTCTCCTTTCATTCTCTGGTATCCTGCTGCCGCCATGAAACGGTCAGACAGCAGAGCAGCTATTTCTTCTCGTTCTTCTTTTGTGAGGGTTTCAAAATCGCGGACAGTTCCATTGATTTCGATGTAATTCGTGATTGTCACTCTTACTTCACCCCTTCACATACAGCTCTGAGCAGTTCTGCGACTTCTTTCCCGGTGTAAAGCGGTTCATCGCATCCGGAGTCACCGCCACTGAGGTAGCCCATGAGGTAATAAAGGCATCTCTGGATCCGGAATGTGTCCTTGCAGATATCTTCCTTCACACCCAGATGGCCGCTTTCCGACATTTCGGTAATGATTTCTTCGATTTTCTTCGACATATCCTTATCCTCTCTTTCTGAATTGAATTTTTATCCCCATTCCTTTATACTGACTATATAAGGAGGGGTGTACTATGCCAGATTTCTATTACAAACTTTTACTTGATATTTACAAAAAGCCTTATATTGGCTATGCCGTCTTACGTTCTAAGTATCCGCACAAGCAGGATTTTGAGTTTCAGCAGGCATTTGAGTTCTTTCAGTTTAACGATTACATCGTCATAAATCCTTTTAAATCTGCCGATACAGACACTGGCGAAGTTTTTTCATTTCATAAACCAAACGGTGTTATTAAACCTGTTTCTTTATGTCCGTATATGCATCTGATTCTGTCTGTGAGCGGCACCGCTTATGTAGATGAGAGACGGCGCAGGTTCTGGGGTTTTGTTCTTCCATATGCCATCACCACTGCGATCTCCCTCGCTTCCATCTTCCTGCAGTTTTACAACACCTTTTTCGCTTAACGTGTCATGTTAAACATCATCAGAACGAAGGACAGGAAGAACAAGAGCGCAGGGAGTGCGTACAGCGCATAACCATAATGAAATACCATATGTTCAATCCAGTCTCCTATCCGTTCTCTCCGGCTGCAGACTCTGAATCTCTTTAATTCATTGCAGAGTCTGCGGATTCTTTTACGATCCCCTGCGTTGGTCTCCTGGAGATCTTTCATGATCTCGTCATATCTTCTCTGTTTTCTCAAATTCGACCGCCTCCTCTCTATAATTTATGAAGCCTCTAGGTTGTCAGCTTCCTTTTTATTTCCCAGTGCTGCACGGGACCAGAGGGCTGATGCGTAAATCATGACTACTCTCTTGTCCTCATCGCTCATTTCCTTCAGCATCTCAGCTAATTTCTCAGCGTCATTTGTGTGACTGGATGTTTTTTTCATGGCATTGTCTCCTTTCTTTCAAATCCCTTTGTTGTTATATTACAATTATATGTTGGCTAATTTCTTTTGTCAAGCTGTTTTTTGTAATTTCCCAACATTTTTGTTGACATCCAACATTTCAGAATGTATAATCAGCACATAAGGAGGTGTTAATTGTTGAAAGAACGACTTAAAGCGCTTCGCAAGGAGCTACGTTTGACTCAGCAAGAATTTGCTGACCGCGTCGGTATATCGCGCGGTAATATTGGTGCCTATGAAGTTGGGAAAAACGCGCCTAGCGATGCCGTCATATCTTTGATATGTAGAGAATTTCATGTAAACGAAGAGTGGCTTCGGACCGGAAACGGGGAAATGTTCGTGGAAGAAACTCCAGATGAGGAATTTATGAGAATGGCGAAAGCTGTTGCTTCTGGAGATACCGAAGCTGACCGAATGATCCGCAGAACATTGATGTATTTCTATGAAATGGATGATCTGGGTAGAAAAACCCTGATGAATTTCGTCAAATATATTAGTGGAAATGATGAACCATCTGGCGGCACCGAACATTTTCCGGCAACCCCGGAAGAGCTCGAAGAGAAATATCCACCAATTGAAGAAGAAGGCAAGAAGAAACGCAGCTCTTAAAAGCGCCCAGCCTTCCGGCTGGGTTTAAAGAATGTAGTAGACTTTTGTCTTAGATTTGAAACTCAGGTTATAATAAAGTGTTTTATTCGCGCGGTAATATAGCGCATACACATTGGTATTATCGTATCTTATGTATTTAACAGACAGCATAAGCTCTCACACCTTTCTATTTCCGAAAGGCTGGGCGCATTCGTCCATTATATCGGATAATGATGCTTTATTTACTTGAGAATTTATCTATCTGATTAAAGTGCTTCGGCATTTCAAAATAAACATATACAATATCGTGAAAAATCAATAACAGATAGGAGGATTTTTTTGAAATGTTATACCCTTTTATGACATTAAATGACAATACGGAAATTGTTCATTCTGAAGTAATTGAAACTTCAGGAAAAGAAGAAGTAGAAGTCCGAATTGAAAAACCCGTTGAGGGTGGTTTCTATTCTGCCACCTGCTGGCTTCCGGAATACCGCTGGGAAAGCATTCAGGGATTCTCCCAGGAAGATATTCATTATTTCCAGGATCTTATAGAATCTGTTGCCCATATTATTCTGCAGTTAGCAAGAGAAGGTGGAATTGAAGGAGGGCTCGATCATGCCGCAGGTTTTTAAAATCGCCGGATATACCGTTTATTTCTGGGTCAACGAAAACGATCCCCTTGAACCTGTCCATGTTCACATAGCCAAAGGAGTTCCTTCTCCCAACGCTACTAAGATATGGATCACAAAATCCGGAAAGTGCCTTTTGTGCCATAATAATTCAAAGATTCCGGATAAACAGCTCCGGATTATCATACAGGTCATCGAAGCCCGGAATAAATCCGTTATAGATTTATGGTATTCAACCTTTAGAGAAATTCGTTTCTACTGTTAAAGAGGATTTTGACCCCTTTAAATAGCAAAACCGCCCGGTATTGGCGTACCGAACGGCTTCACATAGATTTCTCTTACCGGATGCCCGGAAAGATATATTCAAACCTGAACACTTTGAATTATATCATTCTTTTGGGCACCTCGCAAGAGGTGTATTTTTTATACCCTTTTTTAATATTTTTATACGAAAGGATGATCGAAATGAGAATAGGTGCAGCTTATATCCGTGTCAGCACGGACGACCAGCTGGATATCAGCCCGGAATCTCAGCTGGATGAGATCCAGCGATATGCAAAATCGCATGATATTTTGATTCCAGAAGAATATATTTTCATGAAACGAACCGGACGAAGCGGCAAACGTGCCGATAACCGACCGGAATTTCAGCGGATGATCGCAACCGCTAAAGAAAAGCCACAGCCTTTTGAGGTAATCCTTGTCTGGAAATTTTCACGTTTTGCCCGGAATCAGGACGAAAGCACATTTTACAAAGGAATGCTCCGAAAGAAATTGAAGATTGATATTGAAAGCGTCTCGGAGCCCATCATGGAAGGAATGTATGGGCGGCTTATCGAAATGATTATCGAGTGGCAGGATGAGTTTTATTCTTATAACCTTGGGGTCGAAGTAAAACGCGGAATGGCAAAGAAAGCCGAACTGAAAGGATACCAGCTCGTTCCTCCGCTTGGCTATGCCGCGGTCGGGAACGGAAAGCCTTATGTGATCCGCGAGGATGAATACAAGATTGTGGAGATGATTTTCCATATGTACGCGGTTGACCGCCTGGATATGACTGCGATCGCCCGTCAGCTGAACGCTTCCGGATATCTTACGCGCCGGGGAAATCCGTTCGAGAAGCGATCAATCGACCGAATCATACAGAATCGTTTTTATGTCGGAACGGTAGAATGGAATGGTTTTTCTTTTGAAGGGACGCACAAAACAAGGGCATCCGTGACAGAATTATTTGAACAGTGCCAGGAACGCCGGAAAGCTGAATTTCGCCCCATGAGGCACCGGAACGTGTCAACATGTAAACACTGGCTCTCCGGGCTGATGAGGTGTTCTGTGTGCGGGGCAACCTTATCTTACACCGGCAGTGGAGCCGTTCCATATTTCACCTGCTGGAAATATTCCAAGGGTTTGCACCCTGAATCCTGTTCGATCAGCGTCAAGAAAATGGAGCGGATTGTTCTTAGGTCCCTGGATGGCATCCTGGAAAGCGGACATTTTGAGTATACACCTGCTGCCAGCGCGTCCGGTTCCCCCGCAGATCCATCCAACGAAATCCAGTCCATACATACCCAGCTCGACCGGCTCAGGCACCAGGAAGAACGTGCCCGGATTGCCTACGAAAACGAAGTTTACACTCTGGACGAATACAAAGAAAGCAAAGCCCGCCTGCGATCAGAGATTCAGCGGCTGTCCGATGAGCTGCAGCGTCTCCTTGAACAGCCCGCCGAATCTGCGCCGCCGCAAAAGGAGCTTCTTGACCGCGTCCGGAACGTCCGCGATCTCCTGGCATCTCCTTCTGTGGGCTTCGAAACCAAAGGGAACGCGCTGCGGAGCATCTTGAAATGCATCATTTTCGATCGGAAGACCGAGCATTTTGATTTTCAATATTATGCATGAAATAGCGGAGAACCTTGAAAAATAAGGCTCTCCGCTTATTATAGGTTACTGCACTTTAGACCGCCGCAGTTCAGTAACCTATGATATCATTTTTTCTTCGCATTCTTTCTCCATCTGGCAAAATCTTCGCTTGAGAAAATCCTGCTTCCGCCTACCCTGAGACGTTCCAGCTCAATCTCGATCTTCGCCCGTTCATCCGCTCCGGCGGCGATGTACCGCTTTTTGTATTTGCTACTGAACGAGCTCTTTACTGAGGAAATCGCTTCCTTTTTCTTTTTCCCCTCTGCCATCTTTGATTCTACCACCTTATCGAGAATCTTGTTGGCCTTGTCATATTCGCCGGCATTCAGGGCGTCATTTGCGTCTGATGCCTCATAAAGCGGCGTTTCTTTTTTCTCCTCCTTTTCTTCTGGCTCCGAGGCATCCTTTTCTGTACTCTCTTCCTCCTCTCCTGCATCTTTCTTTTTCTTATTAATGACCATATCAACCGCTTTTACAATCAGTTCCTTGTCGATTCCTCTGTCCGCTACTTCCTCGACCTTTTCTTCGTATGTTTCAAGATCCCAGTTCATCATCGCCTCGGCCGCCTCCCGAATTACTGGATCGTTTTTCAGCCCTCGTTTGACGCCAGAATTTACTGTCTTATCACTCTGTCCTGCCTCGAGCAGGTCAGACAAGATTCTGTCTCCTAGTTCTTTTTTACCTTCTCGATATGCTTTCAATGCCTTTTTAGTATACATTGTTACGTTGTCCGAACTGGACATATCATAGATTCTCTTAGTCTTCCAGTAATCTCCTGCATTTACACCCGTAATATCCAAGGCAGTATCAACTACGCTGCCCGCGTCTCGAAGAAGATTGGCGACCGGAATGCCCGTCATTCTTGCAAGCGGGCTAATCCATTTATACATGATTCCGGTTGTTGTGTATTTACTATCGCCTTCCACGAACTTTTTCATTTCATTGCAGGCGTAGACAAGGTACTGGAGTCCCTGCATATCCATACGCGCCGCAGAATTTCCACCAAACATCGATACGACATCTTTTGCTATCGGAATGAGATTCACGATGTTGAGGTTATCCGCGATATTGGCGCCAAGTGCTGACAGGTACTTTTCCTTGATCCCCTTATCATCGTCATCATCACGGACTGCATCCATGACCGACGCTGCTAACGCCGTGATCACTCCTGTAACCGCATATGATGCCGCGACTCTGGCAAACTTTGTTTTCTCTGCCTTTCCGGCTTTTCCATTGATTTCCTTTGAGTCTGCAATGTCCATCGCCGCTCGGTAAAGCATGTTGTAGCTCTTGATAGGCTCTGACATGAATGCCGTATAGAATTTCGTCCACTGCTCACGCATCGCCCAGCTTCTATGAAACACACTGTCTACTACCTGGGTTTTGTCAATAATCTCCGAGAATCGCGCTCCACTCTTCTGCAGAAATTCTTCTGATCCGACTGTCAGTTCCGGATGCAGCGCCGCCGTCTCTGCTTTGGTTGCCATCCATAGGCGTTTCCATGCCAGTTCATCACCTTTTCCTGCCAAATCCATTGATTTATTTATCATTTTTTCTCTGGTCGTGTCCGCCCCGATGAGCATACTCTTCATGCTGCGGCCGGTATTGATGTCGAAAAATCCCTGGTCTTTCCACCAGGCGATCGGGGAATAGTCTTTTACCTGATCCCACTCTGCATCTGAAACCATCAGTTTCAATCCCTGTGCCAGATACTTCGGATCAATCTCCGCAGCAGCTCTGAAATATGCCGTCGGCTGCTGAATCGCCGTTCTCAGGTTCCATCCGACTGCCGCCGACTTTGCATTTCTCAGTAAATTAGAGGTCAATTCCCGTTCGCCGCTGCCGACACCATTCAGATCTTTCAAGAACGCATCTACCCAAGCGCCCATTTCCTTGCCGTAAACACGTTCCATCTGCTCCCGGAGATTTCCTTTTTCAACGTCATTGAAATTGTAATACTTTTGAAAATCTGACAGCGGCACCACAAAGGAATGATAGCTTCCCATCTGATCCGCCTGGCGGGTATATACATCAAAGATATCCTCGATAATCAAACCGTTCTTGGCGTGTTTGGTCGTATTCTTGGTAATTCCGAGATTCTTCAACGTCTGGATATCACGGCTGACGTCTGCATTCGTTTTTGCTATCTCGTTTTTATCGACCACGATCGGAAAATAATTCGGAGCATTAAACTTTTTATAGCCATACAAAGTCATGCTGACCTCATTGCCCCAGGCTGCCGTCTGATCTGTGAAGAAACTTACCACCCCGTCCGCAAGCGCCTTCTGTTTGGGTGTGAGAGTGTCTGTGATGGCTTTTACATCACTCGGAGTGACCGCTACCGGTACATTTGCCTCCACAACTTTAAAAAGTTTCTTACCTTTTACCGTGACCTCCCTCTCAACTCCCTGTGTGCGGATTCCCCGCAGCTGATTATACAGATGTTCCCTAGCTTGCGGACGTTTATTTAATTCATAAAGGCTCATGACCTGCGCCGGGGTCAGAGAGATTTCCCCGCCGGATACCTGGAAAGTCTGTCGCTTTGCTTTATTGCCGGTCCATTCCTGAATTTCTTTTTCACCGATTTCCAGCTTTCCTTTCAGTTCTTCCATATATTCCTGTGCCAGGCGTGTATCCCTCATTTTAGTATCAAAGCCATCGCGGAGCCCCTGATAAACAGTCGTGGCTGCTTTTCCAAGACGATCGAACGCCGTGAAACTGTCCAGCATATGCACCTGCAGGAATTTATCCGCCGCGCTCAACGCTTTAATGGTTTTCTTATTCTTCCGCCCCTGCCACTCTCTCAGTGTGCTTTCTGCTGCCTCGGACGCCTTTTCGTAACGTTTATTCGTATACATCTTATTGGCATCTTCAATACTGTGTTTCATTGCAGACACAGTCTCTCTCAATGTCCGAAGTTCTCTCGGCGTAAAGTCTTCAATCTTCTTTCCCTCTGCCATGCTCTGGAGCTCGTCCAGTTTAGTCACAAGATCCGGATCGACCTCAACATATATATCGCTCGTTTCTCCTTTCAGGACACCATTGTTTTTCAGAATAGCATCATATACCTTCTTTGCCTCATTCCATTCTCTGGTGCGCTGTGTTTCGTTTCCATCCGCATTTAAACGAGAGGAACTGTAGTCAACACAAGACAGGAATTTAGCAACGGCCGTTCTCATGCTTTCCGGAACATGATCGCGATCCGTCGGAGACAGCAGCCACTTCTGCATTTTCGTGACGTCACGAATGATCTGTTTCTTATCCTGACGCCCCTGTTCGCGCTCCCTCACGTTCCCGCGGTATTCTCTCAGCTTCTGTTCGTATTCTTTTCTCTTAGCGATATATTCCTGCTCCGTTCGATTCGCCTTCGCAAAAATCTTATCTGCTAATGTCGGAGGTATGTTTCTGATATTTGCTTTATTATCCAGAATCTCCTGTCCAAGAAAAACGGACAATTCATTCATATCTGCCTTGAACGGATTCTCTACCTTTGGCTGATAATCATCCAGAACATCTGCAATTTGCAGAAGCTGGTCAGTCGGATTTACAATATCAAGAGGAAAGAGTTCCGGATGCATTCCAGCTAACTCATTATAAGCCACATCCACGCTCACACCGTTGTTACGGAAATTTAGTTTTCCGAAATATCTCTTACGGAAATTATTATAACCTCCCTCTGAATCTAAGTTTCTTCTGACTTCTTCCGGAACATAAATCGGCGTGCCCTTGATATCTTGCAGGATGTTTTTATAGACCTTTACCTGCTCCTGATCCGTCTGCTGTGATTTTTCCAGAATCGCACGGCCTATCTGCGTCGCTACGTTTGCCAACTCCTGGGCGTCCATACGTTCCGCTTTCTGGATATACTCATAAAACCGGCTCAGGTTGCTTTCAAGTTTTTCCTGTGAGTAAGTAGAATTATATTCTCTTAACAGGCGTTTGGCATACTTACGGATATCTTCTTTTCTCGGTGTGTAATCTTTTGTGAGGACAAGCTGATTTTTCAATTCTTCGTTGATCTTCCGCAGCTCACCGTTTTCTCGAACTACCTCGTCATAATCAATGTCCATATCGGAATCATCAATCTGGAAACGAACATCCTTCAATTCACTGATCGCCTTCTTTCTGGCATCCGGAAGATTGGGATCATAAAGAATCGTATTGATTCCTTCCTGGTTTAAGCGGGCCTTTAGATTATCACTGGCATCCGTCGGCAGAATTACGGCAGCAATCTCGTCCAACGTCACTCCTCGCATCGGCTTGGCTTCAAAATATTTCACGGGGATTCCTGCCAGTTCCCGACGCAGCTCCATGACATCTGACATTGTAGCATCTGAAACATCATAATAAGTCCTCAATTTAGAGCGAATACCTCTTTCAGTTTTTCTGTCTCTAAACGCCTCTACGAGATTTGTGAGCACATTATCTCTGGCTGAAAATTCATTTTCTCCTTTCGCCAGGGCATTTGTTATTTTAGATATCAGTTCTTCCGATTTCTGAAACGTTTGTTTAATCTCCACTTCCGAAAGATCTTGAATTCGCCCGCTATCTTTCCTAATTGCATCGATGCTCGTATATTCCTGCGAAATAGCCGCTCGAAGCTCACCAAGTCCACCTGTAAGCCCCATGAATCCACCTTCTGCATTTTTAATTCCTGCTTCCTTCATCGTTTCTGTAATGTTATTCAATGTATATGGACGATGTGTTTCTGAAAAACTCTTCCTGCTGCCATCTGACCTATAATTATCCGTATTTCTTCGAATGAATTTATCGCCCAGAAGAGGTGATAGCATCTTTTCTGCATAAGAATCAAATTCTCTCGAATGCTCCCCAGCCGTTCTCACTACGCTTTTCTCGTAGCTTTCCTTTTCAATCTCCGGTTCCGCTTTTCCCCTGGCTACCAGCTGATCCTTTTCAAATTCTGCTTTCTTCTTCACATACTTCTCCGGATCTGCTTTCCATTCATCCAACCACATATTTACTTTTTCTTTTCTTTTGGCAGCTATACTTTTTAGTTTCGTACCGCTTACCGCATCAAGATACTGTTCACGGTAATATGAATCATTTAATACCTTATCGAAAGTTACATCTTCCCGTTTCAAAAATGCTTTTACCGCTGCCGTTTCATGGCGG
>ENA-ORSA01000586-ORSA01000586.1-human-gut-metagenome-genome-assembly--contig:-NODE-586-length-38619-cov-4.071492_pt1 | contig 38619 bp, 24 predicted proteins | sample MGYA00242179_ERZ509142 | MGnify/ENA primary metagenome ERZ509142 (study PRJEB26280, sample SAMEA2338659) | human gut metagenome | biome: human gut; feature: human-associated habitat; material: faeces... | reverse complement strand
ACGCGGAATCCAGTGTATCCAGCCAATATTGTTGGGAGTCCTGGATGTTTTCTGGATTCCGCGTCGGAGCGCGGAATGACGGATACCGACTGCCTGGATTAAAGTAGGATGTGTCTGTTAATGGTAGAGACAAAATAACGTATAGATACTTTTACGCTATCCAAACAAACTGCGGATGAGCCTGAAAGGTGGTCTTTTAGAGGACGAAAGGCCGTCTTTTACACGGCAAAAGGCCGCCTTTTAGAAGCTAAAAGACGGCCTTTTGTAAAGTACTTGATTGTCAGGCGGTTACAGACTGGTGTCAGAACACCGGCAAGACGGACAGCTGGCGGACGAGCGTCTGCGCCAGGCGTTGCTGTCCGAGGCAGGAAGGGTGGAGCAGGTCGGTGGCCTTGTCGTGAAAGTAATGCTGCTGGGCGGCCACCATTGGGTTGAGTCCGCTCACGGAGTTGAGGTCGATTACGGGCACTGCCCATACGTTGCCGGCCTCCTTTATGGCCTCTACATAGGCGCTGAAATACTCCCCGCAGAGGTTCTGCCAGCTCTCGTCGGGCTGTATGTTGGTGTCACCGAAGGCCGCGGCGGCGCGGTGTATGGGCGTAAGCAGCACGATTTGCTTGTCGGGGAAGAGCGTCTTGAGCTTCATCAGGGCTATGTTTATGCGCCCTTTCAACGTGGCTTGGTCTATTGAAGGTATGCGCCGTTTGCGCATGTACACCTTCTTCTCGCCATGCACGGCGGCCGTTACGGTATCTTCCAGCTCGTCGTACCACCGGCCTATGGGCACTCCCACGTTGAAGTCGTTGGTGCCAATGAACACTATTACGGCGTCAAGGCTGTCGCCGTGCTCGGCCTTCAGAAGCCCGGCTTGCCGCGGCACGTCGTTCCATTGGCGGCCGCTCTTGCCGTAGACGTAAGGCTCAATGCCGAGCATCTGCCGCAGGTAGTGCCAGTATTTGTAGGGAATGTCGTGCCGGTTGTTGTTCGGGTCGGTCATGGAGTCGCCTATGAAGCCTACGCGCTTGCCGCTCCACGGGTGGCAGGCGGACTGCATTTCGACGCAGGCAAGGCCCTTGCACTGTTGTGGCAGAGACTGTTGCGCGGCGGCACTGATGCCTGCCGCTACGGCAAGCATCAGCAAAGAAAGTCGGATTTGCATTGTAAATAGTTTGTGATTAGTTTTATTTGAACAGTTGTGTAGACAGGTATCGTTCGCCCGTATCGGGCAGCAGGGTCACTATGCGCTTGCCCTTGTTGCCGTCGCGCATGGCCGCCTTCACCGCCGCGGCCACCGCCGCGCCCGACGAAATGCCGACCAGCAGGCCCTCGGTTGATGCCAAGAGGCGTGCCGTCTGCATGGCCTCGTCGTCGGTTACGGTAATGATTTCGTCCACAACGGCGGCGTCATACGTGTCAGGAATAAAGTTTGCGCCGATGCCTTGGATGGCGTGCGGCCCGGCGACGCCCGTTGACAGCAGCGGCGACGATGCCGGTTCGACGGCCACGATGGTCGTGGCGGGGTTGTATTCCTTGAGCCTGCGCCCAACGCCCGACACCGTTCCGCCCGTGCCTACGCACGCTACGAACATGTCGATGCGCCCGTCCGCCTGTTCAAGTATTTCACGGCCGGTGGTAAGGTAGTGGCAGCGTGGGTTGGCGGGGTTGCTGAATTGGCCGAGAATCACCGAGCCTGCTATTTCCGTGCGCAGCCTTTCGGCCTCGCTTACGGCCGCCGCCATGCCTCCGGCCGAAGGCGTAAGGCGCACCTCCGCGCCGTATGCCGCCACGAGCTTGCGCCTCTCCAGGCTCATTGTCTCGGGCATGGTGAGGATGAGGTGGTAGCCTTTCACGGCGCAGACCATGGCAAGGCCGATGCCAGTGTTGCCGCTTGTAGGCTCTATTATGGTGGCTCCGGGCTTGAGGATGCCGCCCTGTTCGGCGTCTTCTATCATCGCAAGGGCTACACGGTCCTTGACGCTTCCGCCGGGATTGGTCATTTCCACTTTCGCCATGAGCGGCGTTTCAAGTGCGTAGTGGGTGGATATTCGCTTCAAAGATACGAGCGGCGTGTTGCCGATTAGTTGTAATACATTGTCTTGGAACATGGATTTTAAAGGTAAAAAGGTGAAAAAACAAAATGGTGAGAAATGTTGGTTAAGGGTGAAAAGTTGAAAAGGTGAAAAAGTGAAAGATGCAAGGTGTGGCGTTTCACCTTTTCACTTTTTCAACTTTTCACCCTTGATTATCTCGTCGCGGCATTGCTCCATGAGCCATTTCGGCGTGCTCGTGGCTCCACAGATGCCGATGGTCTCCACACCGGCGAGCCATGCCGGGTCGATTTCTTCAGGTCCTTCTATGAGGTGGCTGTTGCCGTTTACGCGCTGGCATTCGGCGAATAGCACGCGCCCGTTGCTGCTCTTGCGGCCGCATACGAAGAGGATGAGGTCGTGGCGCATGGCGAACGAGCTGATGGCTGGCATACGGTTGGCTACCTGGCGGCAGATGGTGTCGAAGCTGCGGAACGTTGCTCCCGGCGCGATGTGCGCCGAGATGTAGTCTGTTATGCGGTGAAATTCGTCGAGAGACTTTGTCGTCTGCGAATAAAGGAATATGTCCCGCGTGAAGTCGAGCCGCTTTACGCCGTCAAGGTCGGCCACGACGACGGCCCGTCCTTCCGTCTGTCCCACCAGTCCTAACACCTCAGCGTGCCCCGGTTTGCCGAAAATCACAATCTGTGCGGCCTTGTTCTCGTCGTATTTCCGCTTAATCCTGCGTTGCAGTTGCAGTACAACGGGGCATGTGGCGTCTATTATTTCAATGTCGTTACGCCGTGCCAAGGCGTATGTTTCGGGCGGTTCGCCGTGGGCGCGGAGCAGTACCTTCACGCCATGCAGCCGCTCCATCTCGTCGTGGTTGATGGTTACCAGCCCCAAGCGGCGCAGCCTTTCGCACTCCATGCCGTTGTGCACGATGTCGCCGAGACAGTAAAGCGTCTTGCCGGCGGCCAGCTCTTCCTCGGCCTTGCGTATGGCCGTGGTTACTCCGAAGCAAAATCCGCTGCCGCTGTCAATCTCTATTTGCATTGTTGTTGGGAAGTTAAGAAAGTAAAAGAAGTTATGGAAGCCGGGGCGTCGCCACGTGATTTACGTTTGACTTGGGCTTCCATAACTTCTTTATGTCCTATGAATTTATGTTGTTAAAATACTCTTCAAGAAGCCCGTTGGCCGCCGCGAAACTTGTGCGTCGCCCCTCGAGCACCGACAGTTCGGCGTCTTTCAGCCGTTGCTGGATGGCCGGATTGTTGTAGAAATGGTCGCGCAGGTGCTCATTTATGGTCTCGTACATCCAATATTTGCTTTGCTCGTTGCGCCTGTAAGAGAAGTAACCGTTGCCCTTTACGTAGTCAAAATACTCGTAAATCATGTCCCATACCTCTTTTATTCCCGTGCCGTAGAAGCCGCTGTAACACAAAACCTTCGGCTGCCAGCCGCTCTCCGATGCCGGGAAGAAGTGCAGGGCGTTGCGGAAGTTGCGTGCCGCCAGGTGGCAACGGTCAACGTTCTCGCCGTCACATTTGTTGATTACGATGCCGTCGGATATTTCCATGATGCCTCGCTTGATGCCTTGCAGCTCGTCTCCGGTGCCCGCAAGTTGGATTAGGAGGAAGAAGTCAACCATAGAGTGACAGGCTGTCTCGCTCTGTCCTACGCCCACCGTCTCGACAAAAATCTTGTCGAAACCTGCCGCTTCGCAAAGTATTATGGTCTCGCGGGTCTTCCGCGCCACGCCGCCAAGCGACCCCGCAGTGGGGCTGGGACGGATGAACGCGTCCTGGCGCACCGACAGTTTTTCCATGCGTGTCTTGTCTCCGAGGATGCTACCCTTGGAGCGTTCCGAGCTTGGGTCTATGGCAAGGACGGCGAGTTTGCCGCCAGTACGGTCGAGAACGTGCAGGCCGAACTGGTCGATTGACGTGCTCTTGCCTGCTCCCGGCACGCCGCTTATGCCGATGCGGATGGACTGTCCGCTGTGCGGAAGGCATTTCTCTATTACCTCCTGCGCCTTGGCGTAATGGTCGGGGTTGACGCTTTCTATCAGTGTTACGGCCTGGCTAAGCACTGTGATGTTGCCTTTTAGTATGCCTTCGACCATCTCTCCTACCGACATCTCGTGCCGTTTGAAGCGTCCGCGCTTCAAATATGGGTTGACAATCGACGGCTGCAGCACTCCGGCGTTTACCGTAAGACCTTTGTATTCGTTGCTGTTTTCAGGGTGTTCCATGACTAAACTGCTTTGTTCATTTGACGTTTACGTGTATGACTACTTTCGACTTGTTGGGGTCGTTGGTTATCATCAGCACGCGCGGTTTGCTCCTTGCGTTCTTGAGTTGCTTGCGGTAAGCCGTTATTTTGAGCTTTGCCGACTCGCCGGGGTCAAGCCTTGACTTGTTGAGGCGCACCTTAAGGCCGGTTGTGAACATCTGCATCGAACTGATGGTGAGCCTGCTGCGGCCTTGGTTTTCTATTATTATTGTGCCGCTCTTGTCGTCCTTGTCTTCAAAAGAGCCAAGGTCGAGCGTCTCGGTTGACAGTTTCATAACCGGCGCGTTGCGCCTTTGCGTCTCCGACATGTTCCTGAATTCGGGCAGGAGAACGGCCGAAACGGATATTTCCTTGTCGTCGCTTACCTTGTCGCCGGGGAACATTCCGAGGTAGACCGACGACTGCGTAAGGCCGTAGCTGCGCAGCTTCGTAGAGTTGAGCGTGAACGTTGCTACGCCCGTACGTCCTGGGGCGATGGTCTCGGGCGACACCGTTGCGCTGATGTAATTAGGCAGGTGCATCACCACGGGGGTGACACTCTCGCTGCCGCTGTTGATGATATGGATTTTCTCTACGGGCGTTTCGCCGAGGTTCACGTCGTCAAACTCTATGTTGTTCTTGTCTGTGCGCACGCTGCCGAGCGTATAGTCGTAAACTCCCGAGTAGTCGGTAAGTTTGTCAACTACGACACCTTTCATCGTGAGATAGAACGGTTTGTCTGACGCGTTGCTGTAAATAGCCGCCTCTTTATAGAAATGTCCCATCTGGCGGGCGTCAAACGTCACTTCCACCGTGAAGTTGTCGCCCTTCGCAATGGTGCCTTTCGGGTATTCGGCCACGACACAATCGCAGCTTGTACGCACGGTGTCGATTGTCAGTTCGCTGCCTTTGTTGCGCAGTTCGAACTTCGCCGTGACGGGAGTCTCGTACATTACGCTGCCGCAATCAATTACTTCCTGCTTGACCGAGATGCGCTGCGCCGCCATGTCGAGCGACACTGCGGCCAGCACTGCGGCCAGTATTGTTTTTTTATTCATTGTACTTTTGGTGTTGTTTTACTTTATTTCAAGCGACAAGGAAGCCGCCCTTGCCGAATATTCAGGCGCATATGCGCATTGGGCGGTGCACGTTCCGGTTTCGTAGCGGCCTGCGCGGTCGATGTAATATTCAGTTTCTATGATGTGCTTGCCCTTGCTAAGGCGGTCGAAGTAATAATTCGTTGCGTTGTCTTTCGGTGCGCAGTAGTAGCCCGAATGGTAGCCGCTAAGCTGGCTTACAGGCTCCATGCAGGCCGCGCGCTTGTCTTTCACTTGCACATAGTCATAGTCGCGGTCGGCCTGGATGGTGATGCGCACGGTCACGCGGTCGCCCACTTTCAGGGCCGTTGCAGGCTTGCCGTCAGCGTCGATGATTTCCCTCGTAATGCGAAAGGCCGTAGATTGGCTTTCAATTGACGGTGTTTTGCACAGCGATTGGCCGTATATTGCGCCCCAAGAGGTGCCCTTTGACAACTTGTTGACTGTCAACTCGTTACCACCTTCGTATTCTGCCGTCGTCTTGACATAGCCAAGTCCGGCCGTGGCCTGCGGCGTTTCGAGCGGTTTGCCGTCGATGGCGAACGTGGTTTCAGCCTTACTTTCAAGTGCCGACATGTTGCCGTCGAGGAACGCGTAGACGGCGTTGACATTGTTGAACGGCGTACCCCATTCCTGCACGCGCTTCTGCATGAGCAGCCAACGCTTCATGCCTTCGATGCTCTTGGCGTAGCCCTGCGGGTCTATAAGCTTCATGGCTTCAATCGCTCTTACCTGTGTCGGTATGCCGTAGTCAAGCCAGCTGTAATAAGTGCGCGGCGAGTCGTAGTAACGGCCCGTCTCTTCCGTTTCCACGGCGTATTCGTCAAGGCTCTTCAAGTAGTCCCCTGCAAGCGCCGTCTCGCCGTTCTTCGCCAGCACGACGGCCATTATTGCTTTATTGTACAGGCTCAAGCCGGTGTTGTTCTTCTTTACATCGGCCAGTACGTAGTCAGTGGCGGCAGACTCTTCGGCGGTCTGCTTCCATCCGCCGAGTGCGCAGATGTACAGGTAATGTACGGCGTTGTCCCAATGGGTTGTGTACGGTTTGCCTTCCTTGCGCCACTTCTTTACCTCTTCCACGTTCTTTACAATCATCTTGCCGAGGAACTTCATCGCGCTGTTTATCATGCCTTCGGTCTCCGTGTGCTTGCCGGTCATGTTGTCAAGGCGCATCAGCATCTCCGTTACCGACGCGGTAAGCACGAACGACCCGTAACGCATTCCCGGCCACCAGCACCACGACCCGTCCTCCGTGCTTTGCAGTTTGCGCAGCTTTTCAAGCGTTGTCGAGAGGTTGTTTGCCAGCGTTGAACTGTCGAAATAGTTTGCAAGCATCTGCTTTTGGTCGCTTTCGCGGTCGGCGTCGGCTACCCACGGAGTCTCGTCGAGCACAATGTTCTTCAGCTCCTGGTTCTTTTCAAGGCTGCTCTTCAGGCTTTCCTGCCCTGCTTCGCGCTTCCACTGCTCGAAGACGGAGCGTATGCGCGGCGACTGTTGCATAAGGTATGCGCTTATGCTGTTGGCGTAATAAGCCGTGGCAAGGCTTATGGCGTTGTCCTCGCGCGCGTTGTTTATATAAGGTAAGGCCTGAATTGTGAGCCATGCCGGGTTGTTGGTGTACTCTATGGTCAGCTTTTCGTCGCGTCCGCCGTCGGGGAACAGCTGCTTCAGGTCTATGGTCTTTACGCCCGGCTCATGCTGAGTGAAGGGCACGGTGTTGGTTACAAGCTCTGCGTCGGGCAGGATTGGCAGGTAATGTTGCTCTCCGTCGCTGAAGTCGTTGCCCTCGGCGAAGATGCGGCAGACGAGTAACGGGCGGCTGGCATCAGGCCGGTAGTTGAATGATATGCTGCAAGTAGAGTCTGCGCTAACCTCGAACTTCTGCTTAACTTCCAGCACAACCTTTTCCGTTTCGGGGTCAACCATCTGCATTATGGCCGTTCCCTTGACGGCGTTCTCTGACGTGTTGGATATTCGTGCGGCGATTGTCGCCTGGTCGCCGACGCGCACAAAGCGCGGCATGTTCGGCTGTACCATCACCTTCTTGCTGGCAACGGCCTTGCCGTAGAGCATTCCGTTGTTCATGTCCTTGTCGTGTGCAAGTCCCATGAAACGCCATGTCGTCACGCTTTCGGGCAGGGTGAACTTCACCGAAACATTGCCCGTGCTGTCAGTCTGGAGGGCAGGATAGAAGAAAGCGGTCTCGTTCAGGTTCTCGCGCAGCTGCACTCCGGCATCCTCTGCGGCGTCACTTACAACCACATCTTCGCTCAACTTCAACATCTCTCCTCCAATTTCATCATTTGATGAGACATTGGATGCCCCGATGGTAGTCTTTTTCCTTACCTCGGCATCTCTCTTGATTACGGGTGCTGTGTTCTTTATTGCTACTCCCTTTACCGCCCCTGTCAACGTCCTTGTTGATGTAGAGGCGTATGACACTTCTTCACGAGCGGTCAATACTTCACCTACTGCGCCATAGAAACGCGGCTCGATGGCTATATGGCCGAAGTCAAGCGAGGGCACGTTGGCAAGCTTTAGCCCCATGCTTCTGTGCAAAACAGTCTGGTAATAATTGGGAACTGACCAATGAGCGTAAGGCAACGAGATTGACATATACGACGGGAATGACCACGAAAGGCGTGCAAACTGGTCAAGCGAATAGTCGTACATCGTGGCGAGGAGCTGCGCGTCGGCCGGTGTTCCGTCAGGTTTTGTTATGTTGAGCGTCCACTCTTCCTGTTGTCCCGGTGTCAAACGGTCGCGGAAAGTGCCCCATTTCACGATAAGACGCTTGTCGGGCAGCGGCTTGCGTATGCCTACATTGTGGCTGTAAGCTTCGCCGTCTTTCACCCAAATCAAGTTTATTCGCAGGCCGTCGCCATACTCTTCCTTGTACGCCAACTTGCGTGTAGTCACCTCGCCGTCAAGCTCCAGCGTGCCACTCTTCAGCAGTTTGTCGCCCGAAATGACGGTGTAGAGCACGTGGACGTCGGCGTCCGACGAGCCGAACTGCATGTAAACGGGACTTCCGTCACGCGGGAACTCGTTGCCGGAGATATAGAACCAGTCGGGAGTCTCGATGCACGGCACGGTGTCTTCATAGCTGAACACCGTGAAGTCGCGGCGTATGGTGTCGTTGCCGCATATAGCCGTGAGCGTATGTTTGCCCGACTTGAGCTGCGCAGCTGTGTTCCACGTGATGTCGGTGGCGGTGTTCGCCTTGGCGGTGAACGTTCCGTCAACGCCGCTTACGGTATAAGTAACGTCGCCGGGGATGTCGTTTCCGGCAGAGTTGCGCAGCGTGAAGGTCACCGTTTTCAGGCTGTCGCACAGCGTCTGTTCGGGGATATCGCAGCCAAAGGCCGTAGGCTTGCTGCCCAAAGGCAACGACAGCTCTCCGTTGTGGCTCTCGCCGGCAACGTCGGTGACGTCGGCCTCGGTTATGATGTTGTAGAAACGGGCCATGCGCTTGTACACGTCGAGGGTGACGCCGCAGCCTTCTTCCCATACGGGCAGCAGCATAGGCATCTTTATTTTGAACTCTCCGTTGCCGTCGGTAACGGCCTCTCCTTCGGCCAAGACGGTGTTGTCGGCCTCGTTAAGGTATATTCCAAGATAATTGAAACGCCACCACATGGCCTGCTTGCGGCGCACGGTGTACTTCACTTTCGCGCCCTGTACGGCCACGCCCGAATATGCCTTTGCGCGACCGGTAACGGTCACTGTGTCGCCGTCGGCATACGCCTTGTCCACCTTGTCGAACTCAACCTCGAACGTAGGACGCTTGTATTCCTCCACGCGGAACGTCGCAACGCCGCCCAGCTCAGTGTCGGTGCGGACGGTGAAGCTGCCCGTAAGTCCGCCTTGCGGCAGTGCGAAGTCGGTAGAAGCAGTGCCGTAAGCATCAGTGGTGACGGTCTTTTCTGAAACGACCTTGTAGTTGGCGTCACGCAAAGTCAGCTTGATGGATTTGCCGCTGACGGCCTTTTCCGTCAGTCCTTTCACCTTGCGGACAATCGCCGCCACATGTACGGTCTGCCCGGGGCGGTATATTTTGCGGTCGGCAAAGAGCGAAGTAGTGGTGCGGTCGTTGTCGGCGTCATAAATACTGAAGTAGTTGTACGCGCTTGTGTACGGCATTGCGTTGTCCGTATCGGTGCAGACACGCATTTTAGAGTAATCCATATTAATGTAGTCGAGCACCGCTTCGCCGTCGGCACCGCACGTTACGGTGCGTTCATTGCCGCTGCGAGACTTTATGTAGAGCTTCGCTCCGGGCACGGGCTGACCCGTAGTGCTGCTCAATGCGGCCACGCGCAGCTTGTTGCCGGGCAGTTTCTGGTGGGCTATGTACATGTCGGTGACGTATAGCAGACGGTAGTCGGGCTTCATGCTCTTGTTGTCCGCCAGCACTTTTAGCAGGTAAACGCCTACGGGAAGGCCGTCAACCACGATGGAGTCAGTTACGTTTTCATAAGCCTCATGCGCCGTATAGTTGCGCGTAATGGCCTTTTCCGTACCGCTTACGGCCAACGCCTTCAAGGCTTTCAGGTCTTTGCTGTTCTGCGGCGTGCGCTTTTCACTGCCGTCGGTGTTGAGCCGCGTCAGTACGACGGCAAGCCTGTTGATGTTGCGCACGTCAAGTTTCACGGTGAAAGGCTTTGACGGCAGCACCACGTTGCGCTCCAAAGTGGCGCGGAACATGGGGTTAGTCAGCACCTTCATGGCGTTGCGCAGCCTGTCCATGCGCGGCCATCCGCCCCAACGCGTGAGGCTCTCGTTGATGAAGTTGACGCGCTGTTCCACCGTCACATCCTGGCAACCTTCATAAAAGACGTACTTCTCCATGGCAACCTCCGCACACGCGTCAAGGTCGCCGTAAAGACTGACGAGCGAGTCGAGCGAGGCCGCGTAGCGTGAGCCTTCCAGCCTGCGCACATATATGTCGCCGCTTTGCCCGGCCTGTTGCCTTACCATGTCGAGGGCGGTAAGCAGCGTGGCGGTGCGGTTAGGGGTAGTGGCGTAATAGTCGTGCATGGCCTTGTATGCCTCGGCTGTGTAGCCAATGAGGCTCAGCAGGTCGCCTCCAAAGAGGGCTGCGTCGCGCCCTTCCACGGTGAACGGGCTGTAGTCGCCGGCCTTCTTGATGGCGAGCATGGCTGGGTCGGCCATCGCCTTGTCATAATATGTAAGCGCGAGGGTGTCCGTTTCACCCTCGACCTTATCCCGTCCGATGCACGTCTTACCGAGCGCGGCGTAGCATACGGCGGCCAGTGCGGGGTCAGTCTGCTTGAAGGCGGCGGCCTTCCGCTCCAGCCTCTTCATCTGCGGAGCGAGCGAGTCGGGCGATATTGTGCCCCAGGTGTACATCTCCTGCCACTCGGCCTTAAGCATCTGGCCGTAGTTCTTCTCCTTTTCGGCCTTGGCCGAAATCGTTTGCAGGTGCTCGATTTGTGTCCGCGGCAAGTCCTTCTTCGCCGCTTCTTCAACCTTTTTCCACAGTTCTGTATATCCGTCGGCCATCATAGTTACGGGCATAAGCAGCGCAGCTGCGAGTAAAAAGAATACCGTTTTCTTCATGTCGTCAAGTATTTTAATGTGCAAACGGTATGCGCGCGGCCTGCGTAAGGTGCGTGCATACCGTTTTACAAAGGTAGGCAAATAACCCAAAAGGGCAAAAGGATTTAATCTTTTTTAGTTACTTCTTCACCCTAAGCGTGTCAAATCCCTCGCCGAAGACGCCGTGGCAGAACGTCTGTGAGACGATGGCTTCGGGGTCGATGATTTTGATTGTCGAGAGTATTCCGTGCGACTCATACTTGCGCGCCAGCACGATGAGTATGTCAACGTCGCGTTTCGAATACCAGCCTTTGCCCGGAATGACGGTTACGCCGCGGTGGATTTTGTTGTTAATCATGTCGGCTATTTGCTCGTATTTCTTCGAAATGATGATGAACTGCATAGTCTGGCGCGAGCCGTTGACCACGTAGTCGCACACGTAACTATATATTAAGGTGAAGGCGATGCCGTAGACAATCGGCTCCATGGCCTTGAAGATGAGGTAAGACGAGGCTATGATGCAGGTGTCGATGAGCTGGATGGCGCGCCCGAAGTTCATGTGGAAGTATTTGTTGAACATCGCAATGATGATGTCGGTGCCGCCGGTGGAGCCGTTGTGCGAAAAGACTATGCCGAGGCCCGCGCCGCTCAGTACGCTACCTATGAGCAGGTGCATGAACTTGTCTTCGCCAGCCGTAACCAGGGGGAAAGCCTCGAACACGGGCTGCAGCGCGCCAATCATGGCCGAGAGGATGGTTACGCCGATGATGGTGCGTACGGTGAACTGCTTGCTAAGCGTGCGGTAGGCTATGATTATCATTATGATGTTGATGCCCCAGATTGACAGCGCGGGCGGGATTTTGAAGCCGTAAAACAGCAATGCGGCTATACCCGACGCGCCGCCCATGACGATTTGGTCGGGCAGGATGAACGCCGTGTAGCCGAACGAATACATCAATATGCCGACACAGAGGAAGAACATGTCCTTCAGGGCCTGTTTCTTCAGTTTCAGGTGGATGTGAGTGATGTCAGAAATTTTGTTCATAGCATTCTGGTTTGATAATGCAAAGATAATGCAAAATTTCGGTTAAGCGAAACGAAAGCAATATTGTTTTTGTTTTAGTGAGCGTGAGAAATTTATCCAAACCGGGTGAAACGCAAAATAAAATGGAGTGCGACAGGCTTTTATTTTCATTTTACCGATGCGGCTTGTCAAGCCGCATTGCGCATGGTTGGAGTGGGGTAGGCGTGCGATTGACGGCCTTTCGCATTGCAAAAGGCCGTCAATCGCACGCTAAAAGGCCGTCTTTTGCAGGCTAAAAGACGGCATATTGGAAACCGCCTGACAGTCAGACGGTTAGCGACAGGCCGCCGAAGGCCGCCCAACCGCTCATTTTTGAGGCGGAGCGAGGCGGCCGTCCCGTCAGCTCCACACTGCGAGACAGGCGCAAACATATGCCGCATTCCATACGCATACGGCCTGCGCCACAGACAAATAGCATGAAACGCTTATGCCCGAAAAGTAAAAGCTGTTTCCCCTTTGCTCCTCCTGACAGTATTTTTACATTACCTTTGAATAAGGCTAGCCGCGTCTCGGAAGTGAAAATAAAAACTCGTTTCTCTCGCTTTTATTTTGCACTTCACTCAACTTGCATTACCTTTGCATTTATATTTAAATATGTAATGGAAGCAGCTAAAAGTGAATTTAATATCCTGAACAGCATAAATTATCCTGCCGACCTTAGAAAACTGGACGTGGTACAGCTGCCCGAGCTGTGCCGGGAGCTGCGAGACGACATACTGAAAGAGCTGTCTGTCAACCCCGGGCACATGGCCTCGAGCATGGGAACGATTGAGCTTACCGTGGCGTTGCACTACGTCTACAACACGCCTGACGACCGCCTGGTGTGGGATGTGGGTCATCAGGCTTACGGACACAAGATACTCACGGGGCGCAAAGACCGCTTCTGCACCAACCGCAAGCTACACGGGCTGATGCCGTTTCCCTCGCCGCTTGAGAGCGAGTATGACTCGTTCGTATGCGGACACGCGTCAAACTCCATATCGGCGGCGCTCGGCATGGCCGTGGCCGACAAGCGCACGGGGCACACCGAGCGGCACGTCGTGGCCATAATAGGCGACGGTGCGATGAGCGGCGGACTGGCCTTCGAGGGTTTGAACAACGTTTCGACTACGCCTAACGATATGCTCATAGTGCTCAACGACAACAACATGAGCATTGACCGCAGCGTGGGCGGGATGAAGCAGGCACTGCTGCGCCTCAACACCAACGAGACGTACAACCGCCTGAGGTTCAAGGCGTCGCGCTGGCTCAACTCGAAAGGCTACCTCAACGACGACCGCCGCAAGGGCATAATACGCCTGAACAACGCGCTGAAGTCGGCCATCAGCCACCAGCAAAACATATTCGAGGGGCTTAACATAAGGTATTTCGGCCCGTTCGACGGGCATAACGTCATCGAGCTTGTGCGCGTGCTGCGCCAGCTGAAAGACATGAAAGGGCCAAAACTGCTCCACCTGCACACCGTAAAAGGGCACGGCTACACACCTGCCGAGAAAGACCCTACCACATGGCACGCGCCCGGACGCTTCGACATCGATACCGAAAAGCGCATCGTTACCGACGAGACGGGCACGCCGCCGAAATTCCAGGACGTGTTCGGCGAGACCCTGCTGGAGCTTGCCAAGGCCAACGGGCGCATCGTAGGAGTGACCCCGGCCATGCCAACGGGATGCTCGATGAACATCATGATGAAGGCCATGCCCGACCGCACGTTCGACGTAGGCATAGCCGAAGGGCACGCCGTGACCTTCTCGGCAGGCATGGCTAAGGACGGCCTGCTGCCCTTCTGCAACATATACAGCTCGTTCGCGCAGCGCGCCTACGATAATATCATACACGACGTAGCCATACTGCGCCTGCCCGTAGTGCTCTGCCTCGACCGCGCCGGGCTTGTGGGCGAGGACGGGGCGACCCACCACGGCGCGTTCGACATTGCCGCCCTGCGCCCCATACCCAACCTTACCATAGCCTCGCCCATGGACGAGCACGAGCTGCGCAACCTGATGTACACCGCCCAACTGGACGGCATGGGGCCGTTCGTAATCCGCTATCCGCGCGGACACGGCGTGCTGACAGACTGGCGCAACGAGTTCGAGGAAATAAAGGTGGGCACTGGCCGCCGCCTGAAACAGGGCAAGCAGGTGGCCGTGCTGACCGTAGGCCCCATCGGCAACACCGCCGCCGAGGCAATAAAGAAAGCCGAAGCGGCCGTAAGCGGCCTCGAAGTGGCTCATTACGACATGCGTTTCATCAAGCCGCTGGACGAGAGCCTGCTCGAGGAGATAGGTGGACAATACGGGAAAATAGTAACCGTGGAAGACGGGGTGCGCTCTGGCGGCTTCGGTTCGGCCGTGCTCGAATGGATGTCCGACCACGGATTTTCGCCTAAAATCACACGTATCGGCCTGCCAGACACGTTCGTCGAGCACGGCACCGTAGAGCAGCTGCGGCACATCACGGGCATGGACGCCGACGCGATAGCTGCCGCCATAATCAAGGCCGCAGGCCTCTGAAAAGCATAAGGACTACAAGCAACGTAAGAAAACACGACATGAAAATAATCATTGCAGGAGCTTACGCCATAGGAACACACCTGGCCAAGCTCCTATCACGCAACGACCAGGACATCGTCCTGATAGACGAAGACGAGGAAAGGCTGGCCGGCATCAGCAGCGATTACGACCTGATGACCGTACACGCGTCGCCGTCGAGCATACATGCGCTGAAAGACGCCGGCACGGGCAACGCCGACCTGTACATCGGTGTGACGCCAGACGAGAACATGAACATGAACAGCTGCATCCTTGCAAAGGGCCTCGGAGCCAAACGGACGGTGGCAAAGGTGAACAACTACGAGTTCACCAGCCCGGAGCTGAAAGACTTTTTCACTAAAATAGGCATCGACTCGATAATATATCCGGAGAACCTCGCCGCACAGGACATAGTCAACGGCCTGAAGATGAGCTGGGTGCGCCAGCGCTGGGACGTGCACGGCGGCGCGCTAATCATGCTCGGCATCAAGCTGAGGGAGACGTGCGAGATACTGAACGAGCCTCTGAAAGACCTCTGCAAGCCGGAATCGCCGTACCACATCGTAGCCGTAAAGCGCGGCGACGACACCATAATACCGCGCGGCGACGACGTACTGAAAATGTATGACATGGCCTACTTCATGACAACACGCAACTACATACCTTATATAAGAAAGATAGTTGGCAAGGAACACTACGTTGACGTGAAGAACGTAATGGTGATGGGTGGCGGCAACACGGCCATAAGGGCGGCCAAGATGATACCCGAATACATGGGTGTGAAAATCATCGAGGCCGACGAACGCCGCTGCGAGCAAATCAACGAACTGGTGGATACTGACCAAGTGATGGTTATCAACGGAGACGGACGCGACATTCCGCTGCTCATAGAGGAGGGCGTCAAGAACACGCAGGCCTTCGTCGCGCTGACTGGCAACGCCGAAACGAACATCCTGGCGTGCCTTACGGCAAAGCGTCTCGGCGTGCGCAAGACCATCGCCATGGTCGAAAACATGGACTATGTGAAAATGGCCGAGAGTCTTGACATAGGCACAATCATCAACAAAAAGGCCATAGCGGCCAGCCATATATACCAGATGATGCTCGATTCTGACGTGAAAAACACCCGTTTCCTTATGACCGCAAACGCCGATGTGGCGGAGTTTACCGCACAGGAGGGCTCCAAGGTCACCAAGAAAAAGGTGTTCGAGCTTGGCCTTCCGCACGGAGTCACCATCGGCGGGCTTGTCCGCGGCGGCGAGGGGCATCTTGTATCAGGAGGCTCGCAGATTGAAGCCGGCGACATAGTGGTGGTGTTCTGCCACAACGTCAACATGTCGAAGATTGAAAAATACTTCATTTAAGCCACGGCAATGGTAAATTTCAAAATCATATACAAGGTCATCGGCTCGCTGCTTTTCATCGAGGCTATCATGATGTTGGCCTGCCTTGCCGTGTCAATCTATTACCGCGACGACGACATTCCGGCGTTTCTCATCACCATAGCGGTGACTCTTCTGGCCGCAATCGGACTGAAATACAAGGGCTACGGGGCAGAAAACAGCTTGGGACGAAGGGAAGCTTACCTGCTGGTAACGCTCATTTGGCTCATCTTCAGTGCGCTCGGCGCGCTGCCGTTCGTCATCAGCGGCTACCTTACAAGCTACACAGACGCTTTCTTCGAGACTATGTCGGGCTTCACAACGACGGGCGCAACCATCATCGACGACGTGGAGGCGTTGCCCCACGGACTGCTGTTCTGGCGGTCGCTGACCCACTGGATAGGCGGTTTGGGCATCATGTTCTTCACCATAGCCATACTACCCTCGCTCGTGGGAGGTAGCGTCAAGGTGTTCTCTGCTGAGGCAACAGGCCCCATAAAGAGCAAGATGCACCCACGGCTTAGCACCACGGCGAAGTGGATTTGGGGCATATACCTGCTTATCACGGCATCGTGCGCAGCGTGCTTCTGGCTCTTCGGCATGGGATTTTTTGACAGTATAAACTACTCCATGTCGATAGCCGCGACGGGAGGGTTCTCCACACATAACGCCAGCATGGCCTTCTTCGACTCTGCGGCGATAGATTATACTGCCGCGATATTCATGATTTTGTCGGGCGTTAACTTCTCCTTGCTTTACCTGTTGATACTGAAAGGAAAGGTAAAGGACTTCGCCAAGGACTCTGAACTGCGTTTCTACATTGGCGTAATATCGATTTCCACGCTATTCATAACGTACATGCTGGTGACGAGGAACGGCATATCAGTGGCCGACTCGTTCCGTTACGCACTGTTCCAGGTAAGCTCTTTCATATCGACTACCGGCCTTTTCAACACCGACGCGGGGCTGTGGCCGCACCTGACGTGGGTTGTCCTGACGGTGTGCATGGTGTTCGGCTCATGCGCCGGAAGCACAAGCGGCGGTATAAAGTGCATCCGCGGCGCGATGCTTGTACGTGTAATACGCAACGAGTTCAAGCGTCTGCTGCACCCGAGGGCGGTAATCCCAGTAAAGCTCAACGGTACAATCATACCCCACCAGGCGCAGGCCACGCTGCTGGTGTTCCTCTCCATGTACGGAATATCATGCTTTGCGGCGTTCTTCTGCTTTCAACTTATGGGAATAGAGAGCACCAACGCCATAACGATAGCCATAAGCAGCGCCAGCAACGTAGGCCCCGCTCTTGGCGCGGACATAGGCCCTACGATGTCGTGGAGCACGCTGCCGATGGCCGCCAAATGGATATGTTCGGCACTGATGTTGATGGGGCGTCTCGAGTTTTTCAGCGTCCTGGTGCTCTTCATGCCGTCGTTCTGGAAGGAGAACTGACGCTTACGCACATTTACCAATAACCTTATAATAACCAAAAACTTAACAACATGGAGCCAATCAAGTTCAAGCCAATACTCAAACAGACGCTTTGGGGAGGTGGAAAGATTGTAAAATTCAAAGGTATTGACGGCCACGACGGCGAACAGATAGGCGAAAGCTGGGAGCTGTCTGGCGTTCCCGGCAACGAGAGCGTGGCCGCAAACGGCGAGTATGAGGGGCGCACGCTGACCGAAATCGTGGCCGCAGAGAAGGAGAGGCTTGTCGGAACGGACAACTACAAGCGGTTCGGCGACGAGTTTCCGTTGCTCATCAAGTTCATTGACGCCAAGCAGGACTTGTCCATACAGGTGCATCCCGACGACGAGAAGGCACAGAAATACGGACTAAGGAACGGCAAGACGGAGATGTGGTACATAATGAACTCCGATGCGGACGCCAGCCTGCGCTGCGGAATGAAGGCCAAGATAACTCCCGAGCAGTACAAGGCGATGGTGGCTGACGGCACCATCTGCGACGCGATAGCTGAATATCCGGTAAAAGAGGACGACTGCTTCTTCATACCGGCGGGGCGCATACACAGCATAGGCAAGGGCTGCTTCCTTGCCGAAATACAGCAGACGTCAGACGCTACGTACCGCATTTACGACTTCAACCGCCGCGACAAGGACGGCAACCTGCGCGAACTGCACACGGAGAAGGCCGCCGAGTGCATTGACTACACCGTACTGAACGATTACAGGACGGAGTTCACCGCCGAGAAAAACCGCGGCGTGCAGATAGTTAGCTGCCCGTTCTTCAACACCGCCGTGTACGACCTTGACGAGCCTATGACGCTCGATTACAGCGAACTTGACAGCTTCGTGGTGCTCATCGGCCTCAAAGGCGAAGCCCGGCTGACCGACAACGAGGGCAACACAACCACCCTGCGCGGCGGCGAAACGCTGCTTGTACCGGCCTCGACGGCGACTATTAAAGTAGACGGAAGCATCAAGTTCCTTGAAACTTACGCGTGAAATAATTAAGAGTTAAGAGCCGGAAAATTAAGAGTTAAGAGTTAAGAATTAAGAAAATATGCTTTTGCCAATAGACAATGGTAATTTTCTTAATTCTTAACTCTTAACTCTTAATTTTCCGGCTCTTAATTCTTAATTCCCCTATTCTTAATTCTTAATTCCCAAAATCCTTTCCACATCGCGGCGCATCTGCATGAACTGGGGCGACGCGAGATAACCGGTGTTCTTCTTCAGCATCTGCACAATGTCCTGTACGGAGTGCGAGTAGCACGACAGCTCGTTGCGCATCTGCGTCTGGTGCACGGCCTGCCGGCGTATTTCAGCCTCTCGCTCGCGTATCAGTATGCCGCAAACCTTGTTAAGGAGCGGCGTCACAATCTTGTCGAATAGGTGGTGCCCCTGTATGTACAGGTAAGTCTGCTCGGGCTTCACCCCGAGCTGCACAAGCTCGTATGACAGCTTCTGGTAGCTCTGCTTCGCCTCCGGATGCTGGCGGCGCAGGTAGTTTACCTTGCGCATCACCTTGTTCCTAAGGTTGTCGAGGGCGTCCTCCGGGCGGTTGATGTTGAAGCCGCCAAGCTCTATCGTGCGGTTAAACTCGGTTATGGTGAACTGTCCGTAGACGCCGTTGCGGTAGTGCCAGATGGACCATACGAACAAAGGGAAGATGGCCGCGCTGAACTGCGAGAGGAAGCGTTGCATGTCGAATACGTTGTGGTCGTTGAGAGTCACCATCACGCATACGTTGTGCAGCGACGGCGCATAGCACTGCATGTTCTCTATCGAGTAAGCATACGTATGGAGCACATAGCTGTTTTGCAGTATTTGGCGCGACGTTTCGGTGGCTCCCTGCATCAGATAGTCGTAGTCGGCATCGACACACGCGAGCATGTCCTGCCCCGTATTGCCGTAGAGCAGGCTCATCAGCACCGAGCGTTTGCCGCGCTCCAGCGTGCGGTTTGACGGCAGCATCACCTCGAAATACCGCGTCTCGTCCTCATACATGCCCAGCAGCGTGCGCCAGAAGAGCACGTCGTCGTAGCTCTCTACGTATGCCACGATGCGCCGCCGGGCGTTCTTCGGCTTCAGGCGGTTGGCCGCCGCGAAGTAGTCTGACGATATGTTGTCTCTCAAACGATGGCCCATGATGAGTTAAGAATTAAGAGTTAAGAGCTAAGAAAAACACCTTTTCATAATTAAGAGTTAAGAATTAAGAGTTAAGAAAACATGCCGTCTGGGGGTTAAGGATTAAAAACTGAAAGTCAGCGTCAAGCTAATCAAGAAAATATGCTTTGTCAGATACCCTCCTGCTTCATGTTTTCTTAACTCTTAATTCTTAACTCTTAATTCTCAATTATCTACCGTTATGTCGCTCACCTCGGTTATATGGTCGAGCCATCCGTTCATGACCACGGCCGGAGAGTGGGTAGTCAGTATGATTTGCACGTTCGGGTTAAGCTCGAGCACGAGGTCGATTAGCCTCTTCTGCCAGTCTACGTGCAGGCTCACTTCCGGCTCGTCCATGAACAGCACGTAAGGCTGCATGTCCTCGATGAGCACCGTCAGGAGTATTGCCAGCATCTGCTTCTCGCCGCTCGACAGCTGGTAGGGGTACAGCGTCTCGCCTATTTGCGAGAAGCGTATTTCGTTCTCCGAGCGTACTATTGTCTTGCCGGTGTACGAGAAGAGGTCGTCAATCATGTCCTGGAACTTCTTTTTCGGCGCACTGATTAGCTGCGCCTGCTCGGCGGCGTCGCTTGCGCCGCTTTGCAGCACGGAGATTATGCGGTTGCCGATGTTCACCTGATAGTCAAGGAACTTCCTCTGGAGCTTGAACAGCTGCCAGTCAAGCTCGGTAACGAGGTTCGCCCCTACCTCGGTCAGTATGTCTGCGTTGAGCAGTGGGCGGTCGAACGAGCGGATTACGTCATACCTTATGAAGTTGGCATCGGCCGGGCTGGGCGTTATGTGCACGCCTTTCAACAGGTGGGCGGTGATGTCTCCCTGCGGCCCTATGCTGCGCACGAGCTTGTTCAGTATGGTACTCTTGCCCACGCCGTTGATGCCGCTTAGTATGTTGACGCGCCTGTCCAGCTGCCATGTGATGTGATGGCGGCCGCTCCAGAGCGATTCTATCTCGACGCTTGATATGTAGTCGGCGTATTTCTGCATGGCGATTACGGTAGATTTAAAGTTGTTTTTTCTCATGCAAATATACAGAAAGTAGGGTGAAACGCAAAATAAAAAGCGTTAAAAAACGGCGCGGCGCAAGCCCTCTGCCGCCCGGCCGCCAAGTGCCTGACAACCAGGCACTTGCCAATATGCCGTCTTTTACCTTCCAAAACACGGCCTTTCAGCGTGCAAAAGGCGGCCTTTTGCAATGCAATTTGCCGCCTTTTAGAATTCACCCGCAAATCTGTTGGATGAGATAATTGTATCTTCTTTTGTTTTTGTCATTACATTTCATGTACACATCCTGTTGCATTCCAGGCTGTCGGTAACCGTCATTCCGCGCTCCGACGCGGAATCCAGAAAAGCCATAAAGCCGGCCTGTGCACGGCCGTTTGCCGTAAACGTTTACGTAAGTTTTTTGACTAAAAACCTCAAAATTTTGACATAGGTCAATTTTTTTGCCTACTTTTGCTCACGTAACGAAGAGATTTTCAGAATTACATGCTACATTGATACTAAAGACTAAGACATTCAAAAAGTTAGAAAAACTGCTCTGTCGGGATGACAGGGCATTTTTTATTTTGTAACTTTGCAGGCGTTATTACATATCTTTGGTATCTTACGACATGCAAAATCCTTTCAAAACGATAAAAGTAAAGGCCTTGGCGGCATGGCGAATGGTGCGCGCCCAAGCCTCGCGCTTCGCCGCATGGCAGCGCAAGGGAGTGACGCCGCAGCCGCTTTCGGCCGACAGCCATGTATGCCTAAACTGCCGCACGGCCTTCACCGGCAACTTCTGCCCGCGCTGCGGACAGTCGGCCTCGGTGTCGCGCTTCACGTTGCGCCACGCATTGAGCAAGACTTTGGAGGTGTGGGGACTGGGCAGCCGCAGCCTGCCGCGCACACTCTGGCATCTCATTTACCGCCCGGGCCACATGATTGGCGACTATCTCGAAGGCCGCCAGGCACCGTATTTTCCTCCCGTCAAGATGCTCTTCCTCGTCACGGCGGCGTTTGTCGTAACGCAGCACGTTGTCGCTCCGGGTGCGATGGACGAGTTTTATGCCGACGCCACGGCGCGTCTGACCGAGCATAAGGCCGACATTCCCGACGGCGAAGGCGCCTATCCGGGCAAGCGTCTCGTGCTTGAAGGGATGGGCAACTTTATCAATGCGTTCGACAACGTTACCGACTTCTTCCGCCAGAACCAGGCTATAGAACTCGTCTTGAGCCACTGCCTCTTCGCATTGATTACCATGCGCGTGTTCCGCCGGTCGCCGTTGCGCCCGAAGATGAACCTCACCGAATGCTTTTTCGCACAAATCCTGATAGCCAGCCAGCTTATGATGGTGTCGATAGTGTGCATCATCGCCACCCAAGGCAGCCGGTGGATTGACAACATGTACGTCATGCCCACGTGGCTGCTGATGCTCGTCATGCTGTACGATTACAAGCAACTGTACGGCTTCGGCCTGCTGCGCACGGCCTGGTACACCCTGAAAGTGCTCGTCGGCTGGTGGCTCATGCTGTTCCTGTTGCTGGTAGGCTGGATGGGGGCAAGCGTGGCGTGGACGGCGATAAACAATTAAATATTAATTGACAATTGAAAATGGAGAATGGAAAATTATGATTACCCAAAGAGGTTAAAGCCTTCAATGGTAATCATAATTTTCCATTCTCCATTTTCAATTGTCAATTACGAAAAGTAAGTCCGCCCTCTCCTGCGTCAACGACGATTGGCTTCTGCCTGTCAACCGTGCCGCCAAGGAGCTGCTTGCTCAGGTCGTTGAGCATGTAACGCTGGATGGCACGCTTTACGGGACGCGCTCCGAACTCGGGGTCGAAGCCGGCCGATGCAAGGAAACTGATGGCCGCCGGGGTGACGTCGAGCGTCACGTCCTGCTGCTCCAGCATCTTCTTAACGCCATTTACCTGGAGTTTTACAACGTCGGCGATTTGCTCCTGCGTCAGCGGAAGGAACATAATGGTCTCGTCGATACGGTTAAGGAACTCCGGACGGATGGTCTTCTTCAGCATCTCCATCACCGTTTTCTTAGTCTTCTCGATAACAGCGTCGCGGTTGGCGGCGGTTATGTGCTCGAACTCCGACTGTATGTACTGGCTTCCGAGGTTGGAAGTCATGATGATGATGGTGTTCTTGAAGTTCACCGTGCGCCCCTTGTTGTCGGTCAGGCGGCCGTCGTCCAATACCTGCAAGAGGATGTTGAACACGTCGGGATGCGCCTTCTCGATTTCATCGAAGAGCACGACGGAGTAAGGTTTGCGCCTTACCGCCTCGGTAAGTTGTCCGCCCTCGTCGTAGCCTACGTATCCAGGAGGCGCGCCGATGAGGCGTGACACGCTGAACTTCTCTTGGTATTCGCTCATGTCGATACGCGTCATCATCGTCTCGTCGTTGAACAGATACTCGGCCAAAGCCTTCGCCAGCTCGGTCTTGCCGACACCGGTCGTACCAAGGAAGATGAACGACGCAATCGGCCTTTTCGGGTCTTGAAGGCCCGCGCGGCTGCGCCTTACGGCGTCGCTTACGGCCTCTATGGCCTCGTCTTGTCCTATTACGCGCTTGTGAAGCTCCTCTTCAAGATGCAGCAGCTTGTCCTTCTCGCTCTGCATCATCCGCGTAACGGGTATGCCGGTCCAGCGGCTTACCACCTCGGCGATGTCGTCCGCGGTCACCTCCTCACGTATCATGGCGTTGCCGTCCTGCGTAGAGCGCAGCTGCGCCTGTATGCTCTTGATGTCGTCTTCGAGCTGTTTCAGCTTGCTGTAACGTATTTCAGCCACGCGCTCATAGTTGCCTTCGCGTTCGGCACGCTCGGCTTCGAAGCGCAGTTGCTCCATCTGCTGCTTGTCCTGCTGTATTTTGTTGACAAGTGCCTTCTCGCCTTCCCACTTTGCGCGGAACGCCTTTTCCTTGTCGCGCAGCTCCGCAATGTCCTTGTCGAGCTGTGCAATCTTAGGCTGATCGTTCTCCCGTTTGATGGCCTCGCGCTCTATTTCGAGCTGCTTCAGGCGGCGGGTGATTTCGTCAAGTTCCTCCGGCACGGAGTCACGTTCCATGCGGAGCTTGGCCGCTGCCTCGTCCATCAGGTCGATGGCCTTGTCGGGCAGGAAGCGGTCTGATATGTAACGCTCAGACAACTTGACGGCGGCTATGCACGCATCGTCCTGTATACGCACCTTATGGTGGTTCTCGTAGCGTTCCTTCAAGCCACGGAGGATGCTGATTGCGCTAAGTTCGTCAGGCTCGTCTACCATCACCGTCTGGAAACGACGCTCCAAAGCCTTGTCCTTCTCAAAGTATTTCTGATACTCGTTGAGCGTTGTCGCGCCGATTGAGCGCAGCTCGCCGCGCGCCAGTGCAGGCTTCAGTATGTTGGCGGCGTCCATCGCTCCCTCGCCGCCACCTGCCCCTACGAGGGTGTGTATTTCGTCGATGAAGAGGATGATGCGGCCCTCGGAGTTGGTAACTTCCTTGATTACGCTCTTCAGACGCTCCTCAAACTCCCCCTTGTACTTGGCTCCGGCCACGAGCGCACCCATGTCGAGAGAGTACAGCTGCTTGTCTTTCAGGTTCTCGGGCACGTCCCCGCGCACTATACGCTCGGCCAGTCCTTCGACGATGGCCGTCTTACCCGTACCCGGCTCACCTATAAGTATAGGGTTGTTCTTCGTCCGTCGCGAGAGGATTTGCAGCACACGGCGTATTTCATCGTCACGTCCTATTACGGGGTCGAGCTTACCTTGGCGCGCCTCTTCTACCAAATTCTTGGCATACTTAGAAAGACTTTGATAGTTGTCGTCAGCCGATTGCGACTGTACCCGCTGGCCTTGGCGCAGCTCGTTGATGGCCGCGCGCATCTCCTTCTCCGTGCATCCGGCGTCCTTGAGGATGCGCGACGCGGTAGAGTTGACCGTAAGCAGTGCCAGCAAAAGCGGCTCAACGGAAACGAACTCGTCGCCCATCTTGGCCGAAATGTCGGTCGCGCGTTGCAGCACTTCGTTGCTTTCGTTGCTCAAATAAGGCTGTCCGCCCTGCACGCGGGGCAACCGGCCGATTTCGCGGTCGAGCACGTTCTCCACCTGTGCGGCGTTCACGCCGAGCTTCTGGAAGATGAAGTTGGCCACATCCTTGGCCTTCGCCATGACGCCTTTCAGCAGGTGTACCGGCTCGATGGCCTGTTGGCCGCCGCGCTGCGCAGTGTTGACCGCCTCCTGGACGGCCTCCTGCGCCTTGATTGTAAACTTGTCGAATGTCATATTTTGTTCTCCTTTCTTTATCTTGATTGTGTGGTTTGCGTTATCCGTAAACCGTCAGTTCAAAATGCGTGCCTGCACGCCGGGACTGCCATTTTGGCTTAGCAATACGACAAAATGTCTTATATAAAACAACAAGAAGCAGCCGGTTTGCAACTCATTGATAATCAGCCATTTGCCAAAAGGCCGTCTTTCGTCCTGCAAAAGGCGGCCTTTTAGCGTGCGAAAGACGGTTTTTTGCAAGGCGATTTGCCGTATATTGGAAAACGGGCGGCGGCACATGTCTGAATTGTTTACAAACGCTAAAAATGCGGCAGGCTGTAATTTGGGTATCATTTTCGGTAAAAAATATACATTGTTTGCAAGGAAATGGTTGTATTTTTGCACCGTAAAAATGTGTGACGCCACATCCTTTGGGCTGTAAGGTATGCCGTGCAGGCCGTTGGACGCTGCGTTGCTACGCCCGTAACAGGACGCGCCGCCGACGGCAGGCGGCGCAAATGACGGTGGCTATGCCGGGCAAGCAGGCCTTGGGAGCAAGGCTTGCGCCCCCATAGATATAGACAATCAATAACTTCTTCAATGTGTGGCGGTTCGCGGTGAGCGCGGGCCGCCACGTTTAAAGATTGCGCCACCGTGCTTTGGCGAATGCCTGACGATAGGGTGATAACATTTTTTTAATGCTTAAAATACATTATTCTTGATGAAAAAACTTATTTTTGCAGCAGCTATATTGTCGGCCTCTACGGGTGGAGCGTACGCCCAGCGCGATACCGTGAGCCACACGCTCGACGGCGTTGTGGTGACGGGCACGCGCAACGTGACCGACGTGCGCCATCTGCCGCAAACCATTTCGGTGGTTGGCAGGCAGACGCTGACCGAGAACAGACGCACCAACGTGTTGCCAACTCTTTCCGAGCAGGTGCCCGGACTGTTCGTCACCTCGCGCTCGATGATGGGCTACGCCGTGAGCGACGGCGCCGCCGGAGGCATCAGCCTGCGCGGACTTGGCAGCGGAGCGGGCCGCATGATGGTGCTCGTTGACGGTCATCCGCAGTATCAGGGCATCTTCGGCCACTCCATAAGCGACTCTTACCAGACGATGATGGCGGAGCGCGTGGAGGTGTTGCGAGGTCCGGCCTCTATGCTTTACGGCTCTAACGCCATGGGCGGAGTTGTCAACATCGTGACGCGTAAGATGCTCGAGGACGGGGCGAAGACCGACATCAGCCTCGGCGCAGGCTCTTACGGCACGTTTCAGGGCGAGTTTACCAACCGCGTGAGGCGTGGCAGGCTGTACAGCGTTGTTGCCGGACAGTACGGCCGGAGCGACAACAACCGTTCGCAGATGGGCTTCGAGCAGTATGGCGGCTACCTCAAGTTGGGTTACGACTTATCGCAGCACTGGACGGCATACGCCGACCTTGACGTGACGCATTTCAACTCGTCATACCCCGGTAGCACGCACGAGCCGCTGCAAGGGGCGCGCCAGTGGATAACGCGCGGCGTGGCTTCGGCTGTTGTCGAGAACCACTACGGCCGCACTTCGGGAGCGGTGAGCGTGTATCACAACTTCGGCCATCACCGCATAAACGACGGATACGGGTATGGAGAACAGCCGCAGGATGCCTATTTCCTGTCTGATGACGCGCTGACCGGCTTCTCAATATACCAGAGCGCGACGTTCTTCGAGGGCAACCGCGTCACCGTAGGCCTTGACTATCAGCACATTTACGGCAAGGCTTGGAATGAAGACATACTGACGGGAGCCGAGACAGGCACCATCGGCAGCCATCATGAGAACGAGATTGCAGGCTATGTAGACTTCCGCCAGGACTTGTTCCGCTGGCTTACGGTGGACGCCGGGGTGCGCGTTGACCACCATTCGCAGAGCGGAACGGAGTGGGTGCCGCAGGGAGGACTGGTGTTCCGCCTCGTGCGTGACGGCGAACTGAAGGCCATGGTGAGCAAAGGCTTCCGCAACCCGACTATCCGCGAGATGTACTTCTGGGGTCCGGCCAACGACGCTTTGCGCCCGGAGCGTATGGTGAACTACGAGCTTTCGTGGAAGCAAAGGCTCATGGGCGGCGACTTTTCGTATGGAGTTAACCTGTTTTACATTGACGGCGACAACATCATACAGACCGTAATGACTGACAACCGCCCGATGAACGTAAACACGGGAGCCATCGAGAACAGCGGCGTCGAGGTGGAGTTGGCATGGAAAGCCTGCCGTTACCTTCGCCTGAACGGCAATTACAGCTACCTGCACATGGTAAACAAGGTGCTCGCCGCGCCTGAACACAAGGCCTATGTGGGTGCCGATTACCGCCGCGGACGGTGGACTTTGGTAGGCGGGTTGCAGTATGTTGACGGCCTGTACACCCAGGTTGGCGATGACGAAAGGCAGGAGAACTTCCTCCTTCTGAACGTCACCGCCGCATATAAGGCACTGTCGTGGCTCTCCATTTGGGCGAAAGGCGAGAACCTGTTGGCGCAGAAATACGAAATCAACTACGGCTACCCTATGCCCAAGGCGACATTCATGGGTGGCGTGAATATAAATATTTAACTGGGTTGTTGGGTCGTGCGGTTTTAAGGTTATACGGTATTCAGGATGTAATATGCCTGCTTTATACTTGTAGAACCGTAAAACCGTATAATCCGAAGACCTTAAAACAGTAAAAGAAACAATGGGAATAGGAATGCAAGAAATACTTGTCCTCGCCCTCATTATCCTTCTGCTATTCGGCGGAAAGAAAATACCCGAGCTGATGAAAGGCTTGGGCAAGGGCGTGAAAAGCTTTAAGGACGGAATGAACGGAAAGCTTGACGACGAACAGGCGGAGCCTAAGAAGAAGGATGAATGACACAGGCCAGCTGACGTTTTGGGAACATCTTGACGTGCTCCGCGGCAGCATCATCCGCATGTTGGTGGCCGCCGTGGCCGCAGGTGTCGTGGCTTTCGTGCTCAAAGACTGGCTGTTCGCCGTGGTGCTTGCGCCTGCCGACGGCTCTTTCGTAACCTACCGGCTGCTCGGAGTAGAGCCTTTTACGCTCCATCTGATTAACACCGGGCTGACCGAACAGTTCATGATACACATGAAGGTGGCGTTCGTCGCAGGCTTGCTCATCGCCTCACCTTATATATTATACGTGCTGTTCCGCTTCATTTCGCCTGCTCTTTACGACAACGAGCGGCGATGTTCGGTGCGGTTGACCATCGCTGCCTACGTGATGTTCATCGTCGGACTGCTTGTCAACTACTTTGTTATCTTTCCGTTGACCGTCCGTTTCCTCGGCACTTACCAGGTAAGCGGCGCGGTTGACAACATGCTGACTATCAGTTCGTATGTAGATACGCTGGCGATGATGAGCATTGTGTTCGGCATCGTGTTTGAAATACCCGTCGTATGTTGGCTTTTGGCACGCTTCGGACTGCTCAAGGCCGAGTGGATGAGCCGTTACCGGCGGCACGCCATAGTTGCAATCGTTGCGGTTGCGGCGGTCATCACGCCAACGTCAGACGTGTTCACGCTGCTCATTGTGTCGCTTCCCATCTGGCTGTTGTATGAGGTCAGCGTGTTGATAGTAAAGAAAACCGTTGTTCACGGTAAAAAAGTAAAAAGGTAAAAGGATAAGGAATATTTGAAAAAACATTATGAATTTATGTTAAGAAGAATAAGAACAATCCTTGCGCTTGTGGTGTTCGTGCTTATAACACTACTGTTCTTGGACGTTACGGGCACGCTGCACAAGTACTTCGGATGGCTCGCCAGCATTCAGTTCTGGCCGGCCTTGCTCGCCCTGCACGTAGGTGTTGTTGCCCTGTTGGTGGTGCTCACCCTTGTGTTCGGGCGCATATACTGCTCTGTTATCTGTCCTCTCGGCGTTATGCAGGACGTAATTTCGCGCCTGCACGGCATCCGTAAGAAGAACAGGTTTACCTATTCGAAGGAAAAGCGGTGGCTGCGCTATGGGGTGTTGGTGGTGTTCGTCGCGTCGGCTTTGGCCGGAGTTAACGCCGTAGTGTCGCTTCTTGCGCCGTATAGCTCATACGGACGCATTGCAAGCAGCCTTATGAAACCGGTTTACGAGGCTGGAAACAACGTGCTGGCGACCATCGCGGAGCATCTTGACAGCTACGCTTTTTACAGCGTTGACATATGGATGAAGAGCCTGCCGACGCTGATTGTAGCCTCGGTGACGCTCGTCGTTATAGCTGTTCTTGCCTGGCGGGGCGGCAGGACGTACTGCAACACGGTCTGTCCGGTAGGAACTATACTTAGCTTCCTTGCCCGTTTCTCGTGGCTGAAGGTGCGCATCGACGGCTCGAAGTGCGTAAACTGCGGCCTGTGTACGAAGAACTGCAAGGCGTCGGCCATTGATTTCAAGAACCATAAGATAGATTACAGCCGCTGCGTTGTATGCGGCGACTGCATAGACAAGTGCAACAAGGGCGCGATTGAGTTTACAAGCAGACGGGCAGACGAGCAGACGAGCAGACAAGCTAATCAGCAGACATGTGTACGAGCAGACAAGCAGACAAGTCAAAATGCCAACGATGCAAATCTCCTTGTCAACTCGTCAGCTTGTGACTTGTCTGCTGACAACGGCCGCCGCTCGTTCCTTCTCGGCCTGGCCGTTGCCTCTACGGCGGCTGCCTTGGCGCAAGAGAAGAAGAAGGTGGACGGCGGACTGGCGGCCATCGAGGACAAAATTGCGCCCAAGAGGCTCACTCCAATAACGCCTCCCGGCTCTTTGTCGGCGCAGCACTTCGCCCAACACTGCACGGCCTGCCAGCTCTGCGTTTCAACTTGTCCCAACGGCGTGTTGCGCCCGTCAACCGGTTTGTCAACGTTCATGCAGACAACGATGTCTTACGAGCGCGGATATTGCCGCCCGGAGTGCACCAAGTGCGGCGAGGTTTGTCCTACGGGAGCAATCAAACCTATCACACGGGCGCAGAAGTCGGCCACGCAAATAGGCCATGCGGTGTGGATTAAGAAGAATTGCGTGCCGCTGACAGACGGCGTGGAGTGCGGCAACTGCGCACGCCATTGTCCCACCGGGGCAATCACCATGGTGCCCGTAGACCCCAACGACGAGCGTTCGCCGAAAATCCCGGCCGTAAACGAGGCGCGTTGCATAGGCTGCGGAGCGTGCGAAAACCTGTGTCCAGCGCGTCCGTTCAGCGCGATTTACGTCGAAGGACACGAGGTGCATAGGGAGGTTTGAGTTAAAAATGAAAAACGAAAAGTGAAAAATCCAATTGCAAATAAATTCATACTTTCGCTTTGACATGCAGTTCGCTTTGTGCAGGCATTTACTTGACGCTTTGCAAAACATGGTCTTTCGCGCTGTAAAAGGCCGTCTTTGAGGCTCTAAAACACGGTCTTTTGTAATGCAAAAGACGGCCTTTGGAACGCAAGACGTAAGACGTTGACGCACAATGAGTTATGAAACATGATTTAAAAGTGAGAAGGTGAGGCGGCGAGAAGGTGGAACGAGAGGTGCAGAATCTTATCAGTATTGCATTTGTCTTTAACTTCTTAGCGACCGAAAGGAGCGATAACTTCTCTAACTTCTTTAACTTCAAAAATAAAAAACATGGCAAAAGACATATCAAGACGCAGTTTCCTGAAAGCTCTCGGAGGCGGAGCCGTGGCGTCGTCGGCGCTGCTCGCGGCGTGCAAGGACGGCCCGCAGACAGCCGCCAAGCAGCAAGAGCCGGAGAAGGGGAAGATGACATACCGCGTGAACCCCGGCACGAAAGACCGCGTTTCGCTCTTGGGCTACGGCATGATGCGCCTGCCCGACAAGAACGCGGGCAAGGACCCGTCTACCGGAACGGGCGAAGTTGAGATAGACCAGGAGATGGTTAACCGCCAGGTTGACTACGCCATAGAGCACGGAGTCAACTATTTCGACACGTCACCGGCCTACTGCCAGGGCAAGTCGGAGCGCGCCACGGGCATAGCATTGAGCCGACACAAGCGGTCGGAATACTTTATCGCCACGAAGATGTCTAACTTCTCGCCCGATACGTGGAAGCGCGAAGCCTCAATAGAGATGTTTGAGAACTCGCTCAAAGAGCTTCAGGTAGACTATGTTGACTACCTCCTGCTGCACTCAATCGGGCAGGGGCAGGACGCGCTCGGCATGTTCAACAGCCGCTATATGGACAACGGCATACTCGACTGGCTCGTGGAGCAGAAGAAGAAAGGGCGCATACGCAACCTCGGCTTCTCGTATCACGGCGACGTGAAAATATACGACATGCTGCTCAAATGGCACGACGAGGGGCGCTACCACTGGGACTTTGTGCAGGTAGAGCTTAACTATCTCGACTGGAACTATGCCAACGAAATCAACGACCGCAACACCGATGCCGTCTATCTGTACGGCGAACTGAAGAAGCGCGGCATCCCGGCGGTAATCATGGAGCCGCTGCTCGGCGGCCGTCTGGCCAACGTTCCCGACAACATCGTTGCCAAGATGAAGCAACGCGAGCCTGAGCAGAGCGTGGCGTCGTGGGCATTCCGCTTCGCCGGAACGCCCGACGGAGTGCTCACCGTGCTGTCGGGCATGACCTACATGGAGCACCTTCGCGAGAACCTTTGCACCTACTCGCCCCTCAAGCCGCTTACTGACGACGAGCAGAAGTTCCTCATGGAGATAGCCGGAGACATCTACAACCTGAAGACAATACCCTGCAACGACTGCAAATACTGTATGCCCTGCCCATACGGCATCGACATTCCGGGTGTGCTCCTGCATTATAACCGCTGCATAAAGGAGGGCAACATGCCTGTGGTTGAGCAGACAAGTGAACAAGCAGACAAGCCAACAAGCAGGCCTGACGGCTCGTCTGCTCGTGCCTCGTCTGCTGAACAGCGTGAGTATAGGCGTGCGCGCCGCGCCTTCCTAATAGGCTATGACCGCAGCGTTCCACGTCTTCGCCAGGCCAGCCACTGCATAGGTTGCGGCCAGTGCGTAGACCATTGTCCGCAGGGAATACGTATTCCGAGGGAAATGCACCGCATAGACAAGTTCGTGGAGGAGCTGAAGCAGGATGTGTGAAGCCCCCTTCCAACCTCTCCGAGGAGAGGGGAAAGGATGTCGTTAATGGCTGATAGATGTTTTTTAAGAAAGAAATTATGAAAGAAATAACCGATAAGCAGGGCGCATTTGGTACTTCCTCTTGGAAGGAGTTTGGCGCAAGTGTCAGCTTTGACGACACCTGCCGCGGCATTGTCCGCTCTGTTTCGGGCGAAATACGCAGGTTCGAGCGTCGCGGCGTGGCCGACCTTTTCAGTCTTGTAACCTACGAGCCGGGCTTCCTTCGGGGCGCATCCGTTGCCGACAAGGTAATCGGGCGCGGTGCGGCCCTGCTCCTTGTGAAGGGCGGTGTGCGTGAGGTCTACGCCTGGGCAATCAGTTCCGGCGCGCTCGGCGTGCTTCGCCAGGCAGGCATCGAGGTGTCTTTCGGCGAGGAAGTGGCGAACATCATCAACCGCACAGGCACAGACATCTGTCCTGTGGAGAAGCTGACGGCCTGTACGGAGTCGCCCGACGAGGCGTATGAGCTGATAAAAGAGTTTCTGAAATGTAAAAAAGTAAAAGGGTAAAAAGGTAAAACCGTGGAGGATACTGCACAGAGGCATATCTACTTACTTCTTCTCTCCTTTATTCCTTACTCCTATATAAGAACTACAATTTAAATCAATAACAACAATGAAAACAACATCTGCATCGGCGGTTTGCTCGTTGAGCTACCGCGACAGCCGTGCCTACATGATGGCCGCGCTGTTCGTTGTGGGCAACATCGTGCAGCCCCAGTTGTGCCACTTGGTGCCGCAGGGCGGCCTGGTGTGGCTCCCCATCTATTTCTTCACGCTTGTAGCGGCCTATAAGTTCGGCCTTACGGCAGGTCTCTTGACGGCCATTGCTTCGCCGTTAGTCAACAGTCTGCTCTTCGGAATGCCGGCTGCTGCCGTGCTGCCTGTAATCCTTACCAAGTCGGTATTGCTCGCTTTGGCGGCGGCTTTCATAGCTTCAAGGGTTCGCCGCGTGGCTTTCTGGGCTGTCGCTTTGGCCGTTGTGGCTTATCAGGGAATAGGAATGCTGGCGGAGTGGGGCATGACCGGCTCGCTCACGGCCGCCCTTCAAGACGTCCGCTTGGGCTGGCCGGGCATCCTGATGCAAGTATTCGGCGGATTCGCCGTCATGAAAATATTTAAGAAATAACGACTTTTTAAAAGTCAGATAATTAAAAGAAGTCAGGCAAGTTATAGCCATCACCTTTACCGGTTGTCATCAACCAGACATTTGGCTATAACTTCCCTGACTTCTTTTATTTCTACAACGTCCTTTACTTATTCTTCTTCTACGACCCTTTCTATACGCCTCAAATGCTTAGCACGCCCTGATATAATCAGCGGCACACGCTCAACCACCACGACAGAGGTGTCAAGTCCGAGCGCATTAGGCTCGTCAATGCCGATTTTGCGGATTATGGCGTAGAGGCTCATCAGCAGGTTCTGGCGGCGGTTATGCGAGTCTTCGGGATAATACACGCGGTGTATTATGACAAAGCGGAAGTCGCCCGGTATGCCGTTCTTGCGCAACGAGGGGTACGTACTGGTAAGGTCAAGTTTGCCGTCGGCCACGAGATTCTCAACAATTTGCCGCAGATAAAGGCTCACACGAGGCTCAATCCTGAATCCGATACGCATCGTTACGCTGAAAAGAGTGTCCTTAACGAGCGGCGTGAAGGTATATTCCAGCGTGTCAGGAGTGTCTACGAAGTCAAGGTTAAGCAGCCAATAGTGGTCGGCGCGCTTCGGTTGCTTGTTTATTATGGAGTAAACCAGCTTGTCGTCAACGCTCCCCTCGCCCCGCGAATGGTTCACATATACAAGGTTAGAGGCATACTTAGGTATTGTGTCGTCAGCCTTGATGTCGGAAATTATGCCGTAATAGTCGCTCGTACGTCTGGATGAGAGGTGCCGCCGGCGTATTTTCAGCGCGGCAACCCATACCAACATGATGAAGCAAAGCAGCCCGCCGATAAGCAGCGTGAACCAACCGCCGGCCATGAACTTCGACAGATTGGCGGCAAGGAATATCCCTTCAATCACGCAGTAGGCACCGACGAACGCCGCGGCGGCAATGCGTGCCGTGCCGTTCATGCGCAGGTAGAAGCCCAACAGCAGCGTAGTCATCAGCATGGTAACGGTGATAGCCAGTCCGTAGGCAGCCTCCATGCGCGACGAGTCACGGAAAAGCAGCACCGTAAGCACCACTCCGACGTACATCGTCAGGTTCACCGCCGGTATGAACAGCTGTCCTTTCACGTTCGTGGGGTGCTTTATGCGCATGCGCGGCCAGAAGTGCAGGTTCATGGCCTCGCTCAATATGGAGAACGAACCGCTGATAAGCGCCTGGCTGGCTACGATAGCCGCGCCTGTGGCCATCACTATGGCGAAGAGCAGCAGGCCGTCAGGCACGATGGCGTAGAACGGGTTTACGCCTGCGGCGGCCAGTCCGCCGTCGGTCAGTATCCATGCTCCCTGCCCCAGATAGTTAAGTATCAGCATAGCCTTCACGAACAGCCAGCTTATCGTTATGTTACGTCGTCCGCAATGGCCGAGGTCGGAGTACAGTGCCTCGGCACCCGTAGTACACAGGAACACGGCGCCGAGAATGAAGAACCAGCTGGGCGACTCGACGAGCAAACGCACCGCATAATACGGGTTAAATGCCTTAAGCACCTGCGGACAGGCCGTCAGCGCAGCCGCGCCAGCCACCCCGAGCAGCAGGAACCACAGCAGCATGAACGTGCCGAAGGTACGCCCTATATGCTCCGTTCCGAACCTTTGGACGAAGAAAATCACTGTTATTATCGCCAGCACCACGGGCATTACGGGTATGTCAGGGCTTATCCCCTCAAGTCCCTCGACAGCAGTCGTAACCGTAATGGCCGGTGTTATCACGCCGTCGGCCAGCAAGGTGCTCGCCCCGATGACCGCAATAACGTAAATCCACCTGCGCCTGTGCCGCCTGAGCAGGGCGTACAGGGCCAGTATGCCACCCTCGCCGTTGTTGTCGGCGCGCAGCGCTATGAGCACGTATTTTACCGTAGTCTGCAACGTAAGCGTCCATATTATGCACGACAGCGCGCCGAGTATATAGTCGGTGTCAAGCACTTCGCCCGTGCTTACGATGGCTTTCATCACGTAAAGGGGCGACGTTCCTATGTCGCCGAACACTATTCCGAGCGTCATCAGCAATCCCGCCAGCCCGGCCTTATTGGCCGTCGAGGCTGCGGCAGAATGTTTTAAGCCTGCCATAAAAACAATCTTTTTGTAATGTAAGTTGTCCTGTTTATCTTAAAAAAACAGGTGCAAATATAGTCCAAATATTCTGAAAGCACAAGAATTAACACCTTTTATACAACACGAAAAGACCGTGATTTTTTGATACAGACGTAATCCGCTGATAATCAGCATGTTACCTTCGCCGTCACAAAAGGCCGTCTTTTGGCTTGCGAAAGGTGGTCTTTTACAGCGCGAAAGGCCGTCTTTTACACGGCGTTTTGCCGTCTTTTGCAAATCCGTTGATGCGCCGCGCCATGGCGGCAGGCGGCAAGTTTTGCGCCGGTGGGTGACCGGATGTGGTGCAAAATGTGTATTTTTGCGGCATGAAACGACTTTTCCCGCTCGTCATATTGCTGTCATTCTTGATGCTTTCGTGCGACAGGTACGCCAAGTACGACGCCATGTTCCGCCCCATTGACAGCCTCGCCAAGGAACGGCCCGACAGCGCCCTGCGCCTGCTTGAGGCCATGAAGCCGCGCATCGGGGACGCTCCCGGGCGCATAAAGGCGTATTACGGGCTGATGAGAACCAAGTATATGCTCAACGCCGGGGCACGTTTTACGTCGGACAGTGCCATCCGCGCCGTGGCCGGTTACTATGACAGACACGGCGACGACAACCAACGGATGTTCTCCAAGCTGTTGCTGGGATGCGTGAACCGCAGCATGGGCGACAACACGGAGGCCATGTTGAACCTCGAAGCGGCGGCAGCCAGCGCCGATACGACGGCTGACGACTGCCTGTACGCTGTGCTCGGACAGGTGTACGCCTATCTTTCGCAGGTTTATCTTGACGAATACATGCCGCGCAACGTCATCCGCGCCTCACAGCTTTGTTACCGAAATTCCATGAAAGCAGGCGATACGCTCACGGCGTTGAGCGGCCTTGACCATATATCCAACGCCTACATCTTCATGGGGCAGCTTGACTCAGCCGTTGCCATAACCCTCCGTTCGTCGCGCCTTTTCCGCGAGAGCGGCTATGTTGAGGCTTCGGCCATATCGCAGGCGAAGCTCATCGAAATCTATCTTAACCGTGGCGACATGGCTGGTGCGGCGCGCTGCATGGCCGTGTTCGACCGCGACTCGCGCGTAATCAATGCCGACGGAGACGCCGAATCCTCCTATCAGGGCATTTATTACGTCAAGGCCATTTACAATGTTTGCGCCAACCGGCTCGACTCTGCGGCCTATTGGCTTAGCAAGATACGGCAAATAGACAATCCGTCGCTCAACATACGCGAGGCCGAGGCTTACGCTGCGTGGCAGATGTACGAGAAAATGGGTGCCAAGGACTCTGCTCTGAAATACGCAGGCATCAGCAGTGAGCGCTCTGACAGCCTTACAAAGGAGCTTATGAAGAACACATGTTCGGTGGTGCAGGCGCAGTATGAGCGCACTAATCTTGGCCGCCAGGTGGCCGACAAGGCTCTCGAGGCCGAGCGCATGAAGACCACCGTACTGGCCTTGGCTCTTATTCTGCTTTCCGTCTTGTCGGTCTTTACATATATAATAAGGAAAAGGCGCGCCGATATGCGCAACCGCGAATTGCGGCATAGGCAAGACATCGATACGCTGACACGTACCCAGACCGAACTGCAACAGCTGCTCACGCTGACCGAGGAGGAGCGTGACACCCTCGTGAAGGAGAAGCGTGAGGCCATTGAACGCCTGCAAAGCATGGAGACTTTGCGGCGTCACATTGACGAGGCGACCGTAGAAGAGCGTCTTGCAAACTCTGACATAGCCCGACGTTTCAGGCAGGTGGCAGGCAATCCGCTCAGCCAACCATCCGCCGAGGACTGGCAGGCGTTGCGCTCGATGATAAACTCCGAGGTGCCCGGTTTTTACTCTACGCTTAACAACGGGCATGTATTGCGCCCCGACGAATACGACCTTTGCATACTTCTCCGTCTGCATTTCAAGCCGTTGGAAATCAGCAACCTTACCGGCATTTCACAAAAGAGCGTGTCCGCAATACGCCGCCGCTTGTTGCAAAAGGTGCTCGGACATGACGGCAAACCGCAGGAGTTTGACGACTTCATCATGCGGATTGTCAGGTGAGTGGAAGGGAGTTAACGGGAGTTAGGCGCTTCGCGCCGGAGTAAACAGGAGTTAACGGACGCATGTTTTGCATTTGATTGACAGGCTATTCTCCGCTAACTCAACAGAATACATTTGTCCGTTAACTCCTGTTTACTCCGGCGCGAAGCGCCTAACTACCGTTAACTCCGTATCGGCAAACGCCCTGTTTACGGGCGTTGTAGAATATTGTAGAAAATGGCGGGCGCTTTTATGCAAGGCGTTTTACCGTGTTTTGATACCTTTGTCGGCGTAAATCAAAATCCATAAGACGATGAAGCAGAAACTCTTTTTATTCCTCTTGTCAGCCGTCTGCTTGCCGGTGGCGGCGCAGACTACAGCCGACGACTCGCTAAGGCTTGACAGCTTGGTGCGCACGTTGCCCGAAGTGATGGTCAGCGGAGAGCGTCCCGTGGTTAAAGTCAGGGGCGCGGCATTGGTGTACGACGTCAACCGGCTTCCCGGAAACGCGGCAACGGATAACGCATACGACGCCCTCAAGGCCCTGCCCGGTGTGGTAGAGACCGGCGGAAGCCTGACCCTTGGCGGCCGGGAGGTGACCGTCATTATGGACGGACAGGTGGCAAACATCAGTCAGGAGCAGCTGACGGAGTTGCTCAAGAGTGTGCCCAAGGACAGGGTGGGCGACGTTGAGGTGATGTATAACGCGCCGGCGAAATACCAAGTAAAGGGTGCTTGCATCAACATCAACTTCAAACACGAGACTTCCGAGCGGCAGATGCTCACAGGAGAAGTGTTAGGCTCTTACGACCAAAGCCGCCACGCGGCCTTCCAGGAGCGTGCAAGCGTAGTGTATTCGGGCAAGAAGTTCAGCGCAGACCTTATGTATTCCCACGACCACGGAGACAATTTCAACACACGCGAAGTCGCCACCCATCATGCCATTGACGACGGAACGGTGCACGACATACAGTCATTTGAGCGCACGCTCGCCACCGGGCACAGCCACAAGCTGCGCTTTTCGGCCGGTTACGACTTCTCCGACAAGCACCGTTTGAGCCTAAGTTACTACGGCAGTTATGCAAACACGGACAGCCGCCAGCGCATAAGCGGCTCGATAACAGGCAAGAACGACCTTGACTCGAAGCCGTGGCTGCACGACGTTTCGCTGGATTACAAACTGCCGTTCGGCCTTAACGTCGGCGCGGAATACACCTATTACAACAGTCCGCAGACGCAAAGGCTAAGCAGTGTACTGACCGACCGCGAGTTGAATTACGTCGTCAATAACAGCCAACGGCTTGACATCTGGCGCGTGTATGC